>ERZ780168.4196-NODE-4196-length-10192-cov-3.001973_pt1 | contig 10192 bp, 7 predicted proteins | sample MGYA00510981_ERZ780168 | MGnify/ENA primary metagenome ERZ780168 (study PRJEB29588, sample SAMEA2158769) | human gut metagenome | biome: human gut; feature: human-associated habitat; material: faeces | place: Denmark | collected 2008/2010 ...
ATAATAGAAAAAATGCTATAGGCGGCGAGGATCATTTGAAAAAAATTGACAATGTGCAGGAGGTGACTGACAGATGGCAGTATATTATGCTGGCGGTTGCCATATTTCTTGCCATAATTTTCTGTTGTTATTACATAATCAGCCAGTCGAGGTGGGGCTTTTATACTGCCGGAGGGCCGGTCAGGCAGCAGGCAAATGTCCTGGGGGCGGATGAGAGCACACCATCGGAGGTGGATGGGGCAAATGATACCGGGGAGATGCAGCCGGAGAAGGACGAAACGGAGTCTGATGCGGAGCCGGAGATAACGAAGAGGGCGTATCTCACATTTGACGATGGGCCATCCGGGAACACAGTGGAGATACTGGATATCCTTGATAAATACGATGTGAAGGCAACATTTTTTGTCGTGGGGCGCGACAAGAGCTATTATGATGCCTACCGGGATATAGTGGATAGGGGACATACACTGGGGCTTCATTCGTACACCCATGATTACGATAAAATATATGGAAGCCTTGCTGATTTCTCCGAAGATATTGAGGAATTGCGAAATTTATTGTATGATGTAACAGGTGTAAATTGTGTATATTACAGATTCCCGGGCGGCAGTTCAAATACGGTATCCAGAGTGGATATGAACACCCTGATAGATTATGTGAATGCCGAGGGGCTTATATATTATGATTGGAATGCGCTGAACAATGATGCCGTGTGTGGCAGCTACACGCCGGAGCAGCTTGTCGACAATATCATGAATGATGCATTGCAGCACGACGATGTGGTCATATTGATGCATGATCTTGAGTCAAGGCACACCACGGTGGAATCACTGCCGATGCTCATTGAAAGACTCCGGGATGATGGGTATGAGCTGCTGCCTATAGATGAGAATGCACCACTTATCAGGCACAGATGAGAAGGGACGGACATATGCCATGACTTATGAAGAGGCAAGAAGTTATATAGAATATACGGACACCATGGGAAGCGTTCTGGGGCTTGACAGTATAAAGGAGCTGCTGAGAAGGCTGGGCGATCCGCAGGACGCAGTCCCGGTTATACATATAGCAGGAACAAATGGCAAAGGTTCGATATGCGCATTTCTGGACGAGATACTTGAGAGTGCAGGATACAGTGTGGGAAGATATATATCTCCGACGATATTTACATATCTTGAGAGATTTCAGATAGATAAGGAATATATGTCTGAGGAGGATTTTGCCGTATATCTTGAGACGGTGAAAGATGCAGCGGATGACATGGTGTCGGACGGCTGGGGAAGGCCCACATCGTTTGAGACGGAGACAGCGGTGGCGTTCTGTTATTTCTGCGACAAAAAGGTCGATTTCCTGTTGCTTGAGACCGGAATGGGAGGCCTGGAGGATGCCACAAATGTGTGCAGCCACCCGGTCTGTACGATAATAGCAAGTATAAGCATGGATCATATGCATTTCCTCGGGAATACCCTGAGGGATATATACAGACAGAAGCTTGGAATATTGAAAAAGAACTGCCCATGTGTGGCGTACCCGCTTGCCTCAGAGCTTGAGGATATGTGGGATATGGCATGTGAGCAGAATAATATATCGGACTTGGCGGTACTTATCAGGGAGAAGGATATAGAGATATGCGGAGAGTCAGTAGGTGGAAGTGAATATATATATGACGGACAGAGATACGAACTTCAGGTTCCGGGCATATATCAGATATATAACAGTGCCACAGCGGCTGCGACCGCACATGTTCTCATGAGGCTTGGATACGAGCTGACTGAGGATGACATAAGGAGAGGGCTTAAAGCGACGTTCTGGAAGGGAAGATTCCAGAAGCTTATGGACAAACCTCTAATGTATGTGGACGGCGCGCACAATCCGGGAGGCTGGAGAGCACTTAGACAGAACATAGATGAGTATTTTGCCGGAAGAGACCTCATATATATATGTGGTGTGTTCAAGGACAAAGACTATGAGCAGATGCTCAGGATCATGATGCCGGGGGCTTCTGCGTTCATAGCAGTTGAGCCGGATAACCCGAGAGCACTTTCAAGGCATGAGCTGAAAAAGCTGGCAGGGACATATATAGATGAAGTCTATGAGCAGGAAGATGTGGACGATGCCGTGAGGCAGGCGATGACGCTGGCTGATGGCAGGCGGGATTCGGTGGTGATGGTATTTGGCTCGCTGTCATTTATTGGGCCGATCATAGACCGTGCGGAACATGGAGGATATATAGAAAGCTGATGCAGACAGAGATGGACAGAGTGGACAGGATCATATACAACGATGAATACAGACGTCTCATGGAGACTGTGCGGAACAAGGAGACCGACAGGATATTCTGCCGGCATGGACTTGAGCACTGCCTGGATGTTGCCAGGATAGCGTATATAATGAATATCGAACAGGGATATGCGATAGACAGGGAGATCATATATGCCGCGGCACTTCTTCACGATGTGGGACGGGCAGATCCTGATGACACCGGCAGGAAGCATCATGAGCTGAGTGTTGAGTATGCGGGCAGAATACTGGAGCAGTGCGGATTTTCCACGCAGGAGAATGAGCAGATATGTGATGCCATAGGCTCACACAATACAGACGGTGCTGAGCGGGAAGGACTGGCATATGTGTTGTATAATGCGGATAAGCTGTCTCGAAACTGTTTTGACTGCGAGGCATCAGACCAGTGTTACTGGCTGGAGAGTGCACGCAATACAGGGATAAAATATTAAGGGAAATACCAAGGGGTCGCACGTCATGTGCGGATATTTAATGTCTGGAGGATAAAAGGATGATAATAGGAAACAAGACATTTGAGAGTGGAAAAGAACCTTATGTGATGGGGATACTGAATGTGACCCCGGATTCATTTTCGGATGGAGGACAGCATAACACCATGGACACAGCTCTGTTTACCACAGAGAAGATGATAGCTGAGGGTGCTGTGATAATAGATGTTGGCGGTGAGTCCACAAGACCACGGCTATACACCCTGTATGCAGAGGGAAACGACGTGATAATAGATGTTGGCGGTGAGTCCACAAGACCTGGATATACAAAGATATCGGATGAGGAGGAGATAGAGAGGACCGCACCGATCATAGAGGCGATAAAGAGAGATTTCGACGTGGCAGTATCACTCGACACATACAAGTCTGCGGTGGCTGAGGCTGGTATACATGCAGGTGCAGATCTCATAAACGATATATGGGGACTGAAGTACGATGAGAAGATGGCGGCTGTCATAGCGAAGTACGACAAGGCGTGCTGTCTTATGCACAACAGGGAGAACACAGATTACACAGACTATCTGGCTGATGTTGTATCAGATCTGGATGAGTCGGTTAACATGGCTCTGGCAGCAGGCATAGACAGGGACAAGATCATGGTGGATCCGGGAATAGGATTTGCAAAGGATCTGCATCAGAATCTGCTCCTCATGAACAATCTGGAGCTGCTCCACAAATGGGATCTCCCGATACTCCTCGGAACGTCGAGAAAGTCGATGATAGGACTTACACTTGATCTTCCGGTGACCGAGCGCGAGGAGGGAACAGTTGCCACATCAGTGCTTGGGCTTGTGAAGGGCTGCGATTTCTTCAGAGTACACGATGTGAAGAGCAACTACAGAGCACTCAAGATGACGCATGCGATGCTGAGTGCCAGATAAAATATAGCGGAGGTGCGGTATGGACAGTATCAATATAAAAGGACTTGAGGTATTTGCACATCACGGAGTGTACAGGGAGGAGAATGTCCTTGGACAGAAGTTCGTGGTGGACGTATCCATGCAGGTGTCGACCCAGGAGGCCGGCAGAAGTGATGATATAAGAAAATCTGTGAACTATGGCAGCGTGTGCGATGGCATACAGAAGGTCATGAAGAACAGAAATTATAAATTGATAGAGACTGTGGCTGAGGAGATAGCAGACATGATACTTCTCACTTACGATGATGTGAGAGGGGTAAATGTGACGGTGAAGAAGCCGTGGGCTCCGGTCATGGTACATGTAGATACAGTGTCCGTGTCCATAAGCAGAAAAAAGCACACAGCATATCTTGGACTTGGGTCAAATATCGGCGACAGGGAATCATATCTGGACATGGCCATAGATGAGCTGAACAAGGATAAATACACCAAGGTGACAAGAGTATCAGATTTTATAGAGACCGAGCCGTATGGCGGCGTTGAGCAGGACGATTTCCTGAACGGCTGTCTGGAGATAGAGACGCTCAGGACTCCTGAGGAACTGCTGAGACTGGTGAATGGAATAGAGAAAGCGGCGGGAAGAGAGAGGCTGATCCACTGGGGACCGAGAACTCTGGATATCGATATCCTGCTTTATGATGATGTCGTGTATGACAGTGAGGATCTTCACATACCACACGTGGAGATGCACAAGAGAGATTTTGTACTTGAACCGTTGTCCGCGATAGCGGGATACAAGAGGCACCCGCTGCTTGGCAAGACAATATCCGAGCTTCGTGCCGGGCTGGACAAACAGTGACAAAATTGACACTTCAAGTGGAAGGATAGATAGAATGAATACATTGGAAGAGATAAACAGTCTGGAGGAGCAGATACAGCAGCTTATCACCAGAAAGAATGAGATTATCGACAGAGCGTGTGTTGAGGGCAGAGATATTGCGCTGGCACATATAAGCTCTGATGTGGTGAGCGGGTTTGTGCCCGTGGATCATCTGAAGGTCGATAAAGACACGGTGGTTGTATACCAGGGTGTTCCGGGGGCTTACAGTCATCAGGCTATGCATGACTATTTTGGCAAGGATATAAAGAATGTAAATGTTGCAAAATTTGAGGATGTCATAGAGACGGTGAAGAGCGGCAAGGCTGATTACGGAGTCCTGCCCATAGAGAATTCCTCTGCCGGATTTGTGAGTGGTATATATGATATGGTTGGCAGCAGCGGCCTGACCATCGTGGGCGGAGACGAGGTCAAGGTGGCACATATGCTCATGGGAGTTCCGGGCTCAAAGCTTTCTGATATACAGACTGTATATTCCCATCCGCAGGGGCTTCTGCAGTGCAGTGAATTCTTAAACAGAGCCGGATACGCACAGTGCCCGGTTGCGAACACTGCAGTGGGTGCGGTGAAGGTCAGGGATGAAGGTGATATTACCCAGGCTGCCATAGCGAGCGCTCTTGCCGCAGATATATACGGACTTGAGATACTCAAGGACGATATAGTCAACAATGAGAACAACACAACGAGATTTATCATACTGTCAAAGAAAAAGGAGTATGTGAAGAGTGCGGGAAATATATCCGTATGCTTTGCACTGCCACATGAGAGTGGAACCCTTTACAGTATACTTGGACATATAAAACATAACGGGCTCAATATGACAAGCATTGAGTCGAGGCCTCTCAGGGGAAGAAAATGGGAATATTCATTCTTCATAACTCTTGAGGGAAGTCTCATGGACCCGACGACGATAGATGCGCTGGACCATATAAATAAGGATTCTATGGATTTCAAGATAATTGGAACATACTGATAAGTAACATGAAAGGTGGGGTAGATATGGCAAGTAAGGTATTTGCAGCCATCGATGTAGGTTCTAACGAGCTGTCAATGAAGGTGTATGAGATAACTCCCAAAAAAGGGGCGAGGGAGATCGATTACGTCAACAGCACAGTTGAGCTCGGAAGTGATACCTACAACAGTGGCAGGATAACCGAGGATTCCATAATGAAGGTATGTGAGATCCTCAACAAATTCCGCAGGAAGATGAGGGAATACGATGTGCGTGAATACAAGGCGTATGCATCGTCCGCTGTGCGTGAGGCGGAGAATTCAGTCATGGTCCTTGAGAGGATAAAGCAGCACACAGGCATCGACGTCTCAGTGCTCAGCAACTCGGAGCAGAGATTCATGAACTACAAGGCGTATGCGGCAAAGTCGAAGTTTGAGGATGCCGACACGAAGAACAGGGCGCTTCTGGACATAGGAGCGGGAAGTCTCCAGATATCTATATTTGACAAGCAGAATCTGATCCAGACACAGAACCTTCCTATAGGAGCCGTGAGAATAAGGGATTATCTGGCAAAATACGGCGCAGACACGGTGGCTCTGGAGAATATCATGGAGGAGTTCGTATCGAACTTCATAGAGGAGTTCAGGAACCTCTTTATAAACGATAAGGACATCAAGAGCATAATAGCCATAGGAGACGGAATCGCAAATCTGAAGAAGGTCGGACCGGAGCTGAATATCACAGACAAGATCACAAGAGATCAGTTCCGCGTGCTTTATCACAAGGTAGTTGAGACCACCCCGGAGGTCCTTTCAGAAAAATATGGTGTGCCATACGAGAGGGCGACACTGATGCTTCCGATGGCGATCATTTACCAGTCATTCCTCGACAACTCAAGGGCGGAGGATATCATCACGCCGGATGTTACGTTCTGTGACGGAATAGTTGCCGATTATATGGATAAGAACGGAACGCTTCTGCTGAATAAGAATTTCGACGAGGATATCATTGCATCGGCAAACAGCATAGCCAAGAAATATAAGGTCAACAGGAAGCACACACAGAATGTGACGCAGAACGCACTGGATATATTTGATTCCTTCAAGAGCGTCCACGGACTCGGAAGGAGAGAGAGACTGCAGCTCCAGATCGCAGCCATGCTCCACAGTTGTGGCAAATTTGTAAATATGAACGTGGGCACCATGATGTCCTATCACATAATCATGTCCACGGAGATACTTGGACTGTCCCACAAGGAGAGGGAGGAGATTGCAAATATTGTGAAGTTCAACGAGTATTATCTCCCTTCACAGACAAAGGCACAGGTATCGCTGATGACTGCGGATTACATGAAGGTCGCCAAGCTGGCATCCATACTGAGACTTGCGGATGTCCTTGACAAGAGCCACAGGCAGAAGATAAGTGATATGAAGTTCAGCTTCAAGGACTACGTGCTCACGATGACGGTAGATACACTGAATGATATTACGCTTGAGGCAGGGGTGTTCAAGACCAAGACTGAACTGTTCAGAAAGGTCTTTGGAGTGAAGCCTGTGTTAAAACAGAAAAGGGGGTTGTAAAGGATGGCAGATAAGAATCCGATATTTTATAACAGAGAGCTCAGTTGGCTTGAATTTGACAAGAGATGTCTGTCCGAGGCGAAGGACAGGACCATTCCTCTGTTTGAGAGAATAAAGTTCCTGAGTATAACGGCATCCAATCTGGATGAGTTCTTCATGGTAAGAATAGCATCACTCACGGATATGGTGCATGCCGGATACACCAAGAAGGATATAGCCGGAATGACGGCGCGGGAGCAGCTTGACGCACTCCATGCCAGCACCAAAGAGTTCATGAAGAACCAGTATCAGACACTGAACAGATCCCTCATCCCTCAGCTTGCCCAGAACGGATTGAAGCTTGTGAGACACCATGAGGATCTCACTCCAAAGCAGGCAAAGTACGTGGACAAATACTTTGAGAAGGATGTATACCCGGTACTCACACCTATGGCGGTGGACTCGTCCAGACCATTCCCGCTGGTGCGCAATAAATCACTGAATATAGGTGCACTCATATACGATAAGAAAAAGGACGTGACGGATATAGCGACCGTCCAGGTTCCATCTGTACTTCCAAGGATCGTGAGACTTCCTTCTGAGGAGAAGGGCGTTACCGAGATAATTCTTCTGGAGGAGGTTATTGAGAAGAACCTTGACAAGCTGTTCCTGAACTACGACATAGTGTGTGCATATCCATACCGTATCATGAGAAATGCAGACTTCTCCATAGATGAGGAGGAGACCGCAGATCTGCTGAAGGAGATCGAGAAGCAGCTCAAGCAGAGACAGTGGGGAGAGGTCATAAGACTTGAGGTGGACGAGGCAATGGACAAGAAGCTCCTTAAGGAGCTCAAGAAGCATCTCGGAGTCGATGACGAGGTCGTATACAAGATCAACGGACCTCTGGATCTCACATTCCTCATGAAGGTGAACGGCATAGATGGTTTTGACCATCTGAAGTATCCTAAGTACAAACCGCAGCCTGTACCTGGAATGGGCGATTACAGCCATATATTTGACAGGATAAAGAAGGGAGACATCCTTCTGTTCCATCCATATTATGAGTTCACTCCGGTCATAGAGTTCATAAAACAGGCGGCAAATGATCCTGATGTCCTGGCGATCAAGCAGACACTTTACCGTGTCAGCGGCAATTCACCGATCATCGCATCCCTCGCGCAGGCGGCGGAAAACGGAAAGCAGGTGTCGGTGCTCGTGGAGCTGAAAGCCCGGTTTGACGAGGAAAATAACATTGTGTGGGCGAAGAAGTTAGAGCAGGCGGGCTGCCATGTCATCTACGGTCTGGTCGGTCTTAAGACGCACAGCAAGATTGCGCTTGTTGTGCGCCGCGAGGAAGACGGCATCAGGCGCTATGTGCATCTTGGAACCGGCAATTACAACGATTCTACGGCAAAGCTCTACACGGACTGCGGAATCTTTACCTGCAATGAGGCGATCGGGGAGGATGCGACCGCGGTGTTTAATATGCTTTCCGGATATTCTGAGCCGCTTTCCTGGAACGAACTGGTGCTGGCGCCGATCTGGCTGCGCACCCGTTTTATGCGCCTGATTGCACGTGAGACAAAGCATGCGCGCGAGGGAAAGCCGGCGAAAATCGTTGCCAAGATGAATTCCCTGTGTGACGAGGGCATTATTGCCGCGCTCTACGAGGCGTCGGCGGCCGGCGTAAAGATCGAACTGATCGTCCGCGGAATCTGCTGCTTAAAGGTCGGAATCCCGGGAATCAGCGAGAATATCCATGTGCGTTCCATCGTCGGAAATTTCCTGGAGCACAGCCGTATTTTCTTCTTCTTAAATGATGGGGAGGAAGAACTCTATATGGGAAGCGCGGACTGGATGCCGCGAAATCTGGACCGTCGTGTGGAGATTTTATTCCCGGTGCTGGACGATACGTTAAAAGAAAAGGTAAAGCATATTCTGGACGTGGAACTTGCGGACAATACCAAAGCCCATGTGTTAAAGCCGGACGGGGAATATGAGAAAATAGACAGAAGAGGGAAAGTGCTTGTCAATTCCCAGAAGCAGTTCTGCGAGGAGGCGGTTGCGGCGGTGCCAAAGACGGATCATGTCTACCGCGAGCGTGTATTTGTCCCGGCAGAACCGGCAGAGTAGGAACATCGCAGGACATATGACGGGCTAAGGCAGGATGGGAGGAATGAGTATGAATCACAAGATTTTGTTTGTTGATCTGGATGCGACGCTGCTCTCTGACGACAAAACAGTATCCGAAGAAAACCGGACCGCCATCCAGAAAATGCTTCTCGCCGGGCACGATATTGTGCTCTCCACAGGACGTCCGGTGGAGAGCGGCAGGGCGGTTGCAAGAGAACTGGAACTGACACGGCCGGGCTGCTATATGATCGCTTTTAACGGGGCGGTGCTCTACGATTGTGCCGCGGATCGTGTGCTGCTAAAGCGCTCGCTCCCGATTGAAGTGACGCAGGAGCTTTTTGAGAGAGCCGCTAAGGCGGGAATTTATGCGCAGACCTACAATAACACCGAGATTATTACCACAAGACATACGGCAGAGCTTGAGTATTACCGGAAAAAATCCGGACTTTCCTACAAGCTTTCGGTGAATGTGCTGGATCTGCTGGAGGAGGAGCCGCAGAAGGTTCTCATGATTGATTTAAAAAATACGGGGCGTCTCGCACGGTTCCGCGAGAAGAATCTGGAATGGGAAAAGGGAAAATGTACCAGCTTTTTCTCCTGCAGAGAGTATCTGGAATACTGTCCGCTTGATACCAGCAAGGGAACCGGTGTGTCCTGTCTTACGAAGATGCTGAATCTTCCGCTAGACTGTACGGTAGCGGTGGGAGATGAGGAGAATGATATTGCAATGCTTAATGCGGCGCATATCGGGGTAGCGGTAAAGAATGCCACGCCGGAGGTGAAAGCCGCAGCGGATTATGTGACGGAGCACGACAACAATCACAATGCGATCGCCGAGGTGATCGAGCGATTTATCCTGTAAAAGGAGGGACTGCTGCATCGGGCGGGCAGCTGCCTTGAGTCGATAAGGAATATTATAAGAAGCACACCACGCAGATTTCAGCTGGAAATGCAGATGGAACATTCGTTTGAGAAAAATGTCAGCATTTCTTCCTGCT
>ERZ780168.4201-NODE-4201-length-10170-cov-5.691448_pt1 | contig 10170 bp, 5 predicted proteins | sample MGYA00510981_ERZ780168 | MGnify/ENA primary metagenome ERZ780168 (study PRJEB29588, sample SAMEA2158769) | human gut metagenome | biome: human gut; feature: human-associated habitat; material: faeces | place: Denmark | collected 2008/2010 ...
CCTGCCGCCCCGGCGACAAAATCGCGGCGGATCCCAACATGTACTGCGGTATCTGCCGCCCCTGCCGGGAAGGCAGAAAGCAGAACTGTGAGCATCTGTTTGCGCTGGGTGTCAACACGAATGGCGGCTTTGCGGAATTCTGCGTTCTGCCGCAGACACAATGCTTCGTGCTGCCGGAGGATGCCGACTTGGACGCAGCTGCGATGGTCGAACCGCTTGCCTGTGCGATACACGGCATTGATCAAGCCGGTATCCGCCCCGGCTGCAACGTTCTTGTGATCGGAGGCGGCGCGATTGGACTCTTGATGGTGCAGCTGGCCAAGCTGAGTGGCGCAGCAAACGTGCTTTTGAGTGAGCCTGTCGCAGTCCGGCGAAAAATCGGAGCAGAGGTTGGCGCAGACGCGGTCGTTGATCCGATCCACGAAAGTCTTCCTGAAAAGATCCGTCAGGTTTTTGGCGCGGACGGCGCCGACACCGTTATTGAGTGCGTCGGCAATCCGCAGGTAGCACTTCAGGCAGTCGAAAGTGCCGGGCCGGGTGGGACGGTTCTTCTGTTCAGCGTACCGAAGGTCGGCTCCACCATTCCCCTCCCCTTGATGGACATCTATAAAAAAGAACTGCACATCCACGGTTCGATCATCAACCCGGATACGCATCAGCGCGCAGTTGATCTGATTGCCGCGGGAAGACTGGAACTCAAAAAACTGATAACCCATACGTTTGATCCCGAACACCTTGAAGAGGCGATTCTCTGCCAGATGGGCAGCGAATCGATCAAGGTTCTTGTAAAACCGTCTCAGGACGACTGAAAGGAATTGTATTATGAAAAGCACCATGCTCCAGCAGGTGATGGAGGCTCCGCGAAAAATCACATTCCGAACTGTTCCTGTACCGCAGCCACAGCGTGGTCAGGTACTGATTGAAGTCAAACGGGTCGGCATCTGCGGAAGCGATATTCATGTTTACCATGGCATGCACCCTTTTACCTCCTACCCCATTACGCAAGGCCATGAGTTGTCCGGTCAGATTGTCGCCCTTGGTGCAGATGTCAGTGACTTCACGGTCGGACAGCGCGTCACCATCGAGCCTCAGGTATTTTGTGGAAAATGCTACCCCTGCAGACACGGAAAGTACAACCTCTGCGACGAGTTGAAGGTTATGGGCTTTCAGACAACCGGTGCATGCAGCACATACTTTGCCGTAGATGCCGCAAAAGTCGATCTACTGCCCGATGATGTGAGTTATGACGAGGGCGCAATGATTGAGCCGCTTGCAGTTACAGTCCACGCAGCAAAGCAATTTGCAGATATTCAGGGTGCAAATGTCGCCATACTTGGTGCTGGGCCAATCGGAATCCTTCTCGCGCAGTCAGTGAAGGCACTCGGTGCGCGTCAGGTGCTGATTACCGACGTATCAGATTACCGTCTGTCCGTTGCAAAATCGGTCGGCGCAGACTTCACCGTCAACACAGCCAACAGCAACTTTGGCGATGCACTGATTGCTGCCTTTGGAGCAGATAAAGCAGATGTTATTTATGACTGTGCCGGAAATGACGTTACCATGGGGCAGGCTATCCGGTATGCACGCAAGGGCAGCACAATCATTCTTGTGGCCGTTTTTGCAAAAATGGCCTCTGTTGATTTGGCTGTTCTGAACGACCATGAATTGGACCTCAATACGACGATGATGTATCGCCATGAGGATTATGTCGATGCCATTTCGTTCGTACATAAGGGTCTAGTTCAGCTGAAGCCGCTGATGAGCCGTCACTTCCCGTTCCGTGCTTTCCATGATGCCTATGTCTATATTGATGAAAACCGCGAAAAGACTATGAAGGTGCTCATTGATGTGGACGATTTGCGCGAAGACAATCTTTCTCCTGCGTCAGGCCCAGATTTGAAGCCAGCTATCGATCATATTTGATCGGAGAAAATGCTATGAGGAGTATTTGTATGCATGCAGACAAGCAGTTCCGCAAGGAATTGATGTCTCTGGCGATTCCCTTTGCACTGCAGTGGCTTTTGAACGCGCTGGTTGGCGCGTCAGACGCCTTGATGCTCGGCCGACTGACACAAGAATCCATTGCCGCTGTGTCGCTTGCCAATCAGGTATCCTTTGTGCTTTCCCTTTTTATTGGCGCGATTGTTGGCGCGATAGGCGTGCTGGTCGCACAGTATTATGGAAAAGGCGATTTTGACACTGTACGGAACCTGCTGAGCATGGCGCTGCGTTATGTACTGGTACTGACCGTTATTTTCTTCTTGCTGGCATTCTTTCTTCCGGAACACCTTATGACCGTATTTACGGACGAGCAGGACTTGATTGCCATTGGCGCAAGCTATCTGCGCATCGTCAGCTTTTCTTATTTATTTCAGGGCGCCTCACAGTGCTATCTGATGCTGATGAAAGTTGATGGCAGAGCCAAAGTCAGCGTTTGGATCTCCGCTGTTACCGTCGTGGTGGACATGACCGCAGATTATTTTCTAATCTACGGCGCGGGCAAACTCCCGGCGCTGGGCGCAAACGGTTCCGCCTATTCTACGATTGCAGTTGAGGTAATTGCTCTTTGCTGGTGTGTCGCAGCCTCTTATCAAAAGGGACGCATTCACCCCAATAGTCGGAGTCTTCGCTTTTTCTCGCCCCGTCTGGAAAAGGATATGCTATGCATCGCATTTCCGATGCTGGCAAGTTCCCTGAGTTGGGGACTCAGCATTGTCGCGCACTCGGTCATTATCGGCCACATGGGAACAGATGCTACTGCCGCCTATTCAGTCACGAATGTGGCAACAAGCCTGATCCAGTGTCTGAGCCAAGGCTTTGCCAACGGCGCCGGCGTCATGCTCGGCACACTTCTGGGGCAGAACCTGTTTGAGAAGGCAAAGGAATATGGCAAGCGCTTCTGGATCATCGCGCTTCTCTGCGGCTTTGCAAATGCAACTCTGCTGTGCGTTATCGGCCCACTGATCTATCACTTCTATGTTCTGGAGCCAGCCGCAAAGCATTATCTGATTCAAATGCTTGCATACAATGTGCTCTACATGTTTGCGTACTCGTTCAACGCAATCTTTACATGCGGCGTTTTTCCGGCAGGCGGAGATGCAAAATACGATGCGGTCAGCGTATTGATTGCAACGTGGTGCCTGGCGCTTCCGATCTCTGCTTTGGGCTGCTTTGTGTTCCGCTGGCCGGTCATGGTCGTTTATATGGTCATGTGTGCCGATGAGATCGTCAAATTCCCGTTTTTACTGCCAAGATACAAAAAATATATTTGGCTGCGGAATTTAACGGTAGAATCTTAAAAACATTCTTAGAACTACATACAGAAAGAGGCGCTGATATTTGCATATCAGCGCCTCTTTCCTGTTATAATTCTTTTTATTTACGCTCCATGGCGCAGAATCCATTCTGCCCAAGGGTGAGGGTTTCGCCGGTATATTCGGCGATGCCACCGCCAAGGAGGATCGTTCCGCTATGCGGAAGCGTCCATGGATTTTCCGAGCGATTGCAGCAAACCGCCACGTTTTTGCCCTCGTACTGCCGCAGGAGCATCAGCCGTCCGCCGCCTGCTTCCAATACAAGAACTGTACCGCGCCGCAAAGCGGGCGTGCTTTTTTTAACACGCGCCAGCGATTGATAGAATGAAACCAGATTTCCGTCTTCCCTGCCCCACGGATAATATGCGCGGTTGAACGGGTCGCGGTAGCCGGTCATGCCCGCCTCGTCACCGTAATAGATGCACGGCATACCGGGAAGCATGAACTGCAGAAACGCCGCCATTTTAAGGCGTTTTTTCCCTTCTGCAAGCTGCTCCGCTGTAAAGTGCCGCCGGGCCAGCTCCGCGCGGTCGCCGTCGCGCGGGTCGAGAATCGCGTTGATGGCGCGCGGGGTGTCGTGCGTGGACAGAATATTCATCACAGTTTGCAGCACATCGGGCGGATAATTCTCCGCGATCGTGCGGATAGACGCGCCGAGCCCTGTCCCGTCGTCCTCGCCGCGCACAAAGCGGAGGATAGCCTTCTGCCATGGGTAATTCATAACAGAATCCAACTGCCGGTCGGTAAAATATCGGCGGCGGCAGTCATATGCAATTTTGTTGGACGCATCCTCCCAGACCTCACCAATAAGAAGCGCGTCCGGCTTGACCTGACGGATACGCGCACGCAGACGCGCCAGAAATGCGTCCGGCAGCTCGTCGACAACGTCCAGCCGCCAGCCGTCCGCGCCAAGCATCAGCCAGCGGACGACGACACTGTCGTCACTGTCAATGATATAGTCCATATAATCCGGGTTCATCTTATCGACACACGGCAGCGTCGTGATCCCCCACCAGCTGTCGTAAACATTCGGATACTGCTTGAACCGGAACCAGCCGCGGTACGGCGAGGCCGGGTCGTGAATTGCCTGCTGGAAATAGGCGCTGCGGCTGCCGACGTGGCTGAATACGCCGTCGAGAATGACCTTCATCCCCAGCGCATGCGCCGCGTTGCAGAGCGCGCGGAAATCCTCCTCTGTACCGAGCATGGGGTCAATGCGCTTGTAATCGCAGGTATCGTACCGGTGCGTCGACCATGCATAGAAAATCGGATTGAGGTATAGGAGTTCGACACCGAGTTCATGCAGATACGGCAGCTTTTCGCGGATACCGTTCAGATTTCCGCCGTAAAAGTCATTATTGAGAACCTCGCCGTTGGCATCCGGCAGATAGACCGGCACATCGTCCTTGTTCTCATGCACCCAGTATGGCTCAATCTTCCCGGCCAGATCACAGGCTCCGGCCTGATAAAAACGATCTGGGAAGATCTGATACATGACCGCGCCCGCACAGTCATCCGGGACGGGAAATTTGTCCTCCAGGACACTGAGCTGCCAGAGGCCGCCGTCTTCCATGTTCGTGTCGCTTTCGCCCTGCTTGAACAGGCGGAACGCGCCGTCCTGCGTGGTGATATGGAAGTAATAGAAATACAGTCCGGCATTGGAAATCGTCAGTTCCCCGCCCCAGGTATCGTAGAGCGTATCGTCCAACTGCTTTGCAAACGGGACACGGCGCAGTTCCGCACCGTTTTCCGCCTGCAAAACGAGGCAGACCGCCGTTGTACGGCAGGAGCACGGGATCATGATGTGCAGCGTGCAGACCTCCTGCTTTTTGAGCGTTCCGAAGGGCGTTTTGAACTGTGAAAGCTTGCTGTCGAATAGAATTCTCATGTGGCGTACCGTCCATTTCATCAGGGAAGGGGCCGACGCTCCTTGTCGGCCCCTTCAGAATATTTTCTGCGGGAATTACAGATTCCAGATTTCCTTGGCATACTGCTTGACCGAGCGGTCAGAGGAGAAAATACCGGCTCTGGCAATGTTCGTGAGAGACATTTTTGCAAAGCGGGTGCGATCCTGATAGATCTCGACTGCATGCGCCTTAGCAGCCTTATAACTTGCAAAGTCCGCGACAGTCATGTAGCTGTCCGCTGCGCCGAAGCGCGGTGTCAGGAGCGAAGCGGCAACATCATCGAAGCGCTGCCCCAGTACGCCGGAGGTCAGCATTTGCAGGACTCTGTCAAGTTCCGGCGTCAGGAACTTGCGCGGATCATAGCCGCGCTGCCAGAGCGCCTGTACCTCGTCAGCCGTCATGCCGAACAGGAACATGTTTTCATCACCCACACGTTCGCGGATCTCAACATTTGCACCGTCAAGCGTGCCAAGCGTGACCGCGCCGTTGATCATCAGCTTCATATTGCTGGTGCCGGAGGCTTCCTTACCCGCAACAGAGATTTGCTCAGACAGGTCAGCCGCGGGGATAATGATCTCCGCCAGCGAGACTTTATAGTCTTCGATGAAGACCACCTTGAGCTTGTTCTGCACCTGCGGGTCGGAGTTCACAAGATTGGAAACGGCGACAATAAGCGAAATGATCTGCTTGGCCAGATAATAGCCAGCGGAGGCCTTGGCTGCAAAGATAAACGTCTGCGGGTAGACCGGCTTTTCCGGGTGATCCTTGATGTCATTGTAAAGCGTCAGGATATGCAGAACATTCAGCAGCTGGCGCTTATATTCATGCAGGCGCTTAACCTGCACATCGAAGATCGAATCCGGGTCAACGTTGATGCCGTTGTGCTCCGCAATATAGGCGGCAAGGCGTACCTTATTCTTGCGCTTGATGGCCTGCAGATTTTCCAAAACATCCGCATTGTCGCGGTATTGGAGCAGCGCCTCGAGTGCATTCGCATCCTTCAGGAAGCCGTCGCCGATGAGGGATTGCAGATAGCCGGTCAGCGCCGGGTTCGACTGGCACAGCCAGCGGCGGTACGCAATGCCGTTGGTGATGTTCAGGAAGCGGCTGTGATCGAGATTATAATAATCCCGGAAAATGGTTTTTTCAAGAATCTCCGTGTGCAGCTGTGAAACGCCGTTGATCTTATGGCAGCAGGCCAAACACAAATTCGCCATGCGGACCTCACTGTTTGTAACAGCGGCCATGTAGTCCCACTTGCCGGGATCGTTTGGGTAGACGCAGTGCAGCTTTTCCATAAGGCGGCGATTGATCTCCTTGCAGACGGCATAAATGCGCGGCAGCTGCTCCCGGAATAGATCGACCGGCCAACGCTCAAGCGCCTCGGCCATGACGGTATGGTTGGTATAGGAAAGCGTCGCACAGGTGATCTCCCACGCGCGTTCCCAGCCGTAGTCGTGCTCGTCAACCAGTAGCCGCATAAGTTCGGGCACACAGAGTGCCGGGTGTGTATCGTTGATATGCACAGCGACCTTATCGGCCAGATTATCAAGTGTATGGTAATTTTTCAGATGCTCATTCAAAATCGACTGCAACGAACTAGACACCAACAGATACTGCTGGCGCAGGCGCAGGCGCTTGCCGTTGATATGGTCGTCCGCCGGATAGAGAACCTTTGAAATCGCCTCAGCCATGGTGTTCTGCTCAAGCGCGCGGACATAATCGCCGCGTGAGAACGCATTCATGTCAAAGCTTTGCGGCATACTGGCGCTCCATAGGGTCAGCTTGTTGACTGCTTTTGAGCCGTAACCGGAAATGTACAGATCGTGGGGCACAGCAATGACAGACTGATAGCCGGTCTGGGCAGTTTTGAACTTGTCGCCGTCCATCCACTCATGCACTTGCCCGCCGAAACGAACCTCCACAGCGTCGTCCTTGCGGGTATGCAGCCACACATCGCCCATTTCGAGCCAGTTGTCCGGGAACTCCATCTGCCAGCCGTCTACGATCTTCTGACGGAAGATGCCAAATTCATAGCGGATGGAGAAACCGGTTACAGGATAATTCAGGCCGGTCGCCGCATCCATATAGCAGGAGGCCAAACGGCCCAAACCGCCGTTGCCAAGTCCGGCATCCGGCTCAAGCGCGCAGAGGCTTTCCAGGCTGAAGCCGAGATCATGCAGGATCTCCCCTGCTGGCTCCAGAAGCCCCATGTTGTACAGGTTGTTGCGCAGACTCGTGCCGACCAGAAATTCCATCGACATGTAATAGACCTGTTTGCGCTGTTCTGCACGCATCTGTTCGACAAACGCACGGCGGTCATCCTCCAGAAGTTCACGCACAGCGACGCATACAGCGCGGTAGACCTGCTTTTCCGTCGCCATTTCGAGTGAACAGCCAAACATCCGGTCACAGCATTCCTGCAGGTGCTGAAGAAGGTTCTCTTTTGTCATTGCTTATATATCCTTTTTCTATCTAAGTGTCTTTAGCTTGCCTCACTGTCCGCAAATGTTCTGGAACAGCGCCATGTATTTCTGTGCCGGGATATCCCAGCTGGAATCGACTGCCATATCGTTTTCAGCGAGTCGCAGCCATTTTGCCGGCTCATTATAGTATAGTGCAAGCGCGCGGTCAATGGCAGCAAGAAAATCGTCCGCGTTGTAACTCTGGAAAGTAAAGCCGCGCCCGGTTTCATCCGCTTCGTTATACGGCCAGACCGTATCCTTGAGGCCGCCCGTTGCGTTTACGACCGGAACGGATCCCATACGCATGGCAATCAGCTGCGACAGGCCGCAGGGTTCGGATTTTGACGGCATAAGATACAGGTCAGACGCCGCGTAGACAAGATTTGCAAGTCCGCCGTCAAAAAGCAGATTAACAGAAACCTTGTCTCCAAACCGGTCGCGCAGGGTGTTTAAGTACCATTCGTACTTCTCCTCACCTGTACCGATGATGACAAGCTGGATGCGTCGCTGGATCAGGCGCTCGGCAATGTAGCATAGAAGATCGATGCCTTTGTGCCCGACCAGACGTGTGACCATCGCCAGAACAGCCACATCCTGATCCTCCGGCAGACCAACGCGCTGCTGAAGCGCAAGCTTATTGGTTGTCTTGCCTTCGCGGAGTGTCTTTGCGGTATAATTCTGCGCGATAGAGTCCATCTTTGCAGGGTCAAACACTTGCATATCAATGCCGTTGGTGATACCAGAAAAGTCGGAGCCTCTGTTTTGCAGTACACCGTCAAGCCCGTGGGAATAGTATGGGTAGCGCAGTTCCTGTGCATAGGTCTCGGAAACAGTCGTCACACGGTCAGCTGTGACGATGGCAGACTTCATAAAGTTCGTGCAGTCGTCAAAGCGGAGAATCTCGTCGCAGCCTGCGCCAAGGCCCAGCACGTCATAGTTGAACTGCAGATTACACTTGCCCTGATATTCGATATTATGGATGGTGAACACGCTCTTCGTATCTGGGAAACAGCCGTGGTATTCCGTTTTCAGCAGCAGCGGGATGAGAGCCGCCTGCCAGTCGTGGCAGTGCACCACGTCCGGCTGCAAGCCGATAAACGCCATCGAAGCAAGCGTCGCCTTCGCAAAATACGCATAGCGCTCGCCGTCGTCCGCGCAGCCGTAGACGCAGCCGCGGCAGAAATAGTGCTCGTTGTCGATAAAATAGATCTTGAGCTTCTTTCTGCGGCTTTTCAGGCGCAGAAGCCCCACATATTCCCGCCGCCATGCCAGCGGCACATCGAAGTAGCCAAGAAATTCCACATCGTATTTTCCGGAATACTTGATCCGGTCGTAGAAGGGAATAAACACGCTCACTTCATTATTCTTGATTTCCGATAATGCCTGCGGCAACGCCTGCAAGACATCACCGAGACCGCCCGTTTTTACAAACGGGGCGGCCTCGGAAGCAACCATCGCGATTTTCATACGGTAACTCCTTTGCTGATGTAAAGCGGATGCTCCGGCGTACCCTGCAGCTTGGTATCCGGCTTGACGGTCACGTTTTTGTCCAGAATCACGTAGCGAAGCTTCGATCTGGCGCCGACCTTGCTGCCCTGCATCAGAACCGAGCTTTCGACCTCCGTATCCTCATCCAGATCGACCTCGCGGAAAATGACCGAATGGTTCGCCTTGCCGAAGATGTGGCAGCCGTCTGCAACGAGGCAGTCGGAAGCCTGTCCATGCTCGCCGAAGAGCGTCGGCACCGAGTCGCGGACCTTCGTGTAGATCGGAAGGCTCGTTTGGAACAGGCTGTGACGCACCTCCTGATCAAGCAGGCTCAGATTATTCGTATAATACTGCTGCAAGCTCTCGTTGAACAGCGCGATATTCTGGAACGAATAGACGTTCACCGAGAGCTTTCCCTCGTTATACTGCGGCAGCACGAAGTCCCGCTCAAAATAGCATTTGCCGTGCGGCACCAGCTCGTGGATGATGTTCAGAAGCTTCTTTCGCTCAATGACAAACATGCTCATACCCGTCAGATAATCTGCCGGCGCGCAGTAATCGACCGCCAGATCGACGACCTTACCGTTTTCATCGACCTTCACCGCCAGCGTCTGCGTGTGCTTGCCGTCTGCCTTTCCCGCCTTTGCCACAACCGTCAGATCACAGCCGGAGGCGACGTGCGCATCGACGACCTTGGAAAAATCAATCGCGCACAGCACGGTTGTATCGGACAGAATGACATACTCCGTGTCGCTGCGCTCCAGAACCGGCAGCGCCGTCTGCAGCGCTTCGAGCTTTCCGCGGTACGCGCCCGTGTGCCCCGTCGCATACGGCGGCAGGAAACGCACATTCTCGCCCAGATGCAGGTCCCAGTCCTCGCAGTTTGCAAGGTGGTCCATCAGAGACTGATAGTTGTATTTTGTGATGATGCCGATGTTGCGGATGCCGGAATTGCTCATGTTTGAAAGTACAAAGTCAATCTGCCGGTAGCGTCCG
>ERZ780168.4210-NODE-4210-length-10154-cov-6.315972_pt1 | contig 10154 bp, 10 predicted proteins | sample MGYA00510981_ERZ780168 | MGnify/ENA primary metagenome ERZ780168 (study PRJEB29588, sample SAMEA2158769) | human gut metagenome | biome: human gut; feature: human-associated habitat; material: faeces | place: Denmark | collected 2008/2010 ...
TGCACAAACTTAACGCCGTAGCCCCGATACTCCAGGTAGCGGCGCAGCACATCAAACACGCACAGCGGCCGAGCGTTGCCGATATGAATAAAATTATACACCGTAGGCCCGCAGGCATAAATTTTCACTTCCTGAGGGTCCATGGGTTTGAACGCCTCTTTTTGTCTGGTCAGTGTGTTAAAAATCTTCATTTGAGCTGCTCCTTTAATTTTTCAATCTCTGCCTGCAAGGCATTGATTTTGGCTTCATTCCGTTGAATGGCATTCATCACCGGATCCGGCAGATTGATCTGGTCCAGATCATCTACCCGCTCGCCGTCAATGCGCACCACCTCGCCGGGCACGCCAACCACGGTGCAATTAGGTTCCACATCCTTGACTACCACTGCGCCTGCGGCAACCTTGGCATTGCGGCCAATGGTAATGGGACCCAACACCTTAGCACCGGAGCCGATCATCACGCCGTTCTCAATGGTAGGATGGCGCTTGCCCAGGTCCTTGCCGGTACCGCCCAGGGTGACGCCGTGGTAGATCGTGCAGTTGTCACCGATCTCCGTCGTCTCACCAAAGACGATGCCCATACCGTGGTCGATAAAGAGCTTGCGCCCGATCTTGGCGCCGGGGTGGATCTCGATGCCGGTCAGGTGGCGCGCCAGCTGGCTGACAAAACGGGCCAGGAAGAAACACCGGTGGTTGTACAGAAAATGTGCGATCTTGTGCGTGACCAGCACATGAAAGCCGGGGTACAGGATGATGACCTCCGCCACATTGCGCGCGGCAGGGTCCTTATCGCGGATATTTTTTGCATCTTCCCAAAGGCCCATAGTTCGTTCCTCTTCCTATTTACCATACTTATTATAAATATACCACAAAGCCGGACAAAGTGCAATGCTGTACGCGCCGCGCGCGGATTTTTGCGGATTTTGTCAAATCCTCCAAAAGTCAGCGCAAAAATCTATAAAATCCTTACTTTTGCAAAAAGCCCGTTTGCATTGACACCGCCGTCCCTGCATGGTACAATAAGTAAAACGTAGGTAAAGTCATAGGAAGGAGTGTGCCGGGATGATGCGTCTTATTTCTGTCTTTAAAAATCACGGCGCAGTGTTCTTTCCCGTCGCTGCTTTGTGTGTGACTTTTTGACTTTTCCCTTTTTGGGAAAAGTTTTTTTTTGCAAAAATATCCCTGCGGGATGTTTTTGCATGGGGCTTTGTAGGGGCGAGCATTGCTCGCCCGCAGGCCGTTTGCCTCATGCGCGGCTTTCCCGCAGAAGCTCAACCACGCAAAGTTGACGGGCGAACAATGTTCGCCCCTACATCCTCAGCCGCTTATAGGAGTTCCCTCGCCTCCTCCAGCGTCAGCAGGATCTTCTCATCCGCCGCGGTGAAGCCGCGCAGGACGAAGCTCTGCACGGTGACGGCACGGGCGAAATGGAAGGGGAGGCAGAAGTTCAGCACCTCGCTGGGCATCGTGCGCTCCAAAATGACTGCATCGGGGAACAGGGCGGCGTAATCCGTCGTGTCCCGCGGGTGTGTCTTGATAAAGAGCGGCCCAACGGCGTATTTTTCCGCCACCGCTTTGAACATCGCGTCCTGCTCCGCTTGGGTCATCAGCCCGTCGGCCACAAAGCTGCGGGGCAGCAAAAGCGTCGCGCCGTCTGCCTTCTCGGGCAGGGGCTGCGTCAAAAATACGCGGCGCACCATCGCTTTTTCGTCGTCGGTCAGGCTCTCTAACAGTTTGGCCTTGCTGTCCGTCACCATGCGGTCCGCCGGGAACAGCGTACACCGCGCGGCGTCCTCACTCTCGACGCGGACGCACCACGGGCTGTCGCCCCAGTACAGGTAGCCTTTTCCGCGCTGCTTCGCGGCAAAATCCGCCGCGGCGCGCTGGTCGGTCACAAGATGCTGGTCAGGGCCGAGCGTGCTGGCGAACGTGTCCTCGCACAGAATATACCCGGCGCGGCAATCCTGCAAATAGCGGCCCAGCACACTCCAATCGTTGTGGATATAGACATTTCCAAACGCTGCACGGTTCAATTTCCAGCCGCACAGCTTCTCAAAGGCGCGGGCCGCGCGCCGGTGGGCAAACAGCCCCGTCACGGTCCCGGGCCAGCGCGTCTCGTCCACAAGGACAGTCTTGACCACGCCCGTCGCGTCCAGACGTGCCGCCAGCGCGGCGGTGTCGGGCACGGAGGCGGAGAGCACCATCGTGTGGGGCTTGCCGGCGCAGCGCCCGGCCCGCAGCAGATCGACCAAGACCTGATACGCGGTGTGGCAGATGTACAAATTCGGTTTCATGCGTTACTCCTGCACGAGCTTGACGGGCGGGAAGTGGATGCGGCCCCAGCCGGACGCCCACTCGGGCATCGTCAGGTCGCTGTTTGTCACCTCAAAGGCGAACTCGGTCACGGGCTTGTCCAGGCAGACCGCGTGGGCCAGCGCGCCGTCAAAAATGTCGAGATAGAAGAAATACTGTCCCTCGCCCAGCAGACTCGGGTCAAATTCAAACACAGAGGTGTAGATTTTGCCCGGCTCGGCGGGGCCGAGGTCGACGGGATGGGTGATGCCGACGGGCGTCGAATCTCGCGCGTGGAGGTTCATCTTCATGTGGATGCCCGCGAACGGCTCCGAAACGCGCCAGGTGATTTTTACCCGCATCTTTTCGGTATCGGCAAACACGCTCGACTCCTTGCCGACGAAATCCAGCGTTTCCAGCCGGAACCGCTTGCCCGCGCTGCCCGTCATGCGGGCGACGTCGGCCAGGTCGTAGTGGACAACGTTGACGTCGGTGGTGTCCATGTAGACCGCGATGGCCTGCTCCACGTCGCCGTCAAAGATGACCCTGCCCTTGTCCAGCACGACGCAGCGGGTGCAAAGCTGACGAATGGTCGACATATTATGGCTGACATACAGCACCGTGCGCCCGTCCTGATTGGCGACGTCGCTCATTTTCCCTAAGCATTTCTGCTGGAATTTCATATCGCCGACGGCCAGAACTTCATCCATGACCATGATCTCGCTGTCGAGATGCGCGGCCACGGCGAAGGCCAGCTTGACGAACATGCCGCTGGAATAGCGCTTGACGGGTGTGTCGATGAAGTCGCCGCACTCGGAAAATTCAATGATCTGCGGCAGCTTTGCGTCGATTTCGGCGCGGGTCATGCCCAGAATCGCGCCGTTCATATAGATGTTCTCGCGGCCCGTCATCTCGTTGTTGAAGCCGGTGCCGACCTCGAGCATCGAGGCCACGCGGCCACGAATTTTGATTTCGCCCTCGGTGGGGGCGGTGATGCGGGAGAGCAGCTTGAGCAGCGTGGATTTGCCCGCGCCGTTGCGGCCAATGATGCCCAGTGCCTCACCCTGATAGACGGTCAGGTCAACGCCGTTCAGCGCCATAAACGTCTGGCCGAACAGCCGCTGGTCGGTGCCGATGACGGTGTTCGGGTCCTCCTTGCCGCGCACACGGGCCCACCAGCTTTGCAGGTCGTGGGTCAGCGTGCCCCCGCCGATCTGGCCGAGCTTGTATTGCTTTTTCAGCCCCGTGACCTCGATGACAGGGCGTTTTTCATTTGCAGACATAGTTACGCGCCCCTTTCTTATACGGTATCCATGAAGGTCTTTTCAATGCGGCTGAACAGCACGACGCCCAAAACCAGCGCCGCAGCGGTAAAAATCAGGCTGTACACAATGCCGAACGTCGTGACCGTGCCGGTGCCCAAGGTAGCCATGCGGAAAATCTCAATCGGCGACGTCATGGGGTTGAGCTGGACGAGCACCCGCAGGCGCGGGGAGTTATCCAGCATCGACAGCGGATAGACGACGGGGGAGGCGTACATCCAGAGCTGCACGCCGAAGCCGACGGCAATTGCCAGATCGCGGTACTTCGTCGTTAAGGACGACACGATGATGCCGACGCCGAGGCCCAGCAGCATGACCTCCAGCACGACGAACGGCACAGCCAGCACCCACAGCGTAAAGGTGACGCCGCTGCCCGTGGCAAAGAAGTACACCCAGAAGATCAGGTACATGACCGCCTGAATGCCGAAGTTGATTAGGCTTGTCAGCACCTGGCTGACCGGCATCGTCAGGCGCGGGAAGTACACCTTGCCAAAAATCTGTGAGTTTGTCACAAACGTATTGGCTGTATTGTTGACGCAGTTGGCAAAGAAGGTCCACACCGTATTGCCGGCCATGTAGAACAAAAAGCCGGGCACGCCGTCGGTGGGCATGTTGGCCATGCCGCCGAACACAACGTTGAAAATCACGGTGGTGATGAGTGGGTTCAGAATGATCCACGCGGGGCCCAGGATCGTCTGCTTGTACAGCACGGTAAAGTTGCGCTTGACGAACATTATAATTAAGTCGCGGTAGCGCCAGAGCTCCTGCAGGTCGATGTCGAACCAGCCGGTCTTGGGCCGGATGACCGTAGTCCAGCCCTCGTCAGCCGGGCGGGTGGTTTGCAGATTTTCAGCCATAAAAATACCTGTTCCTTATGTGTAAAATCGTGGTTGCATAGTTATCCATAGTAATAGTGCTATTTTACCACATTTTGCGCAAAGAATCAACTTGCCGGGGCGTATATAATAGCAGCAGAATATCGTGCGCGGTGAAAGCGCAGGGGCGGATTCCATATCCGCCCGGGGGCGTCCCCGCAGGCAAAAAAACGGTCTGCCGAAAATCCATCGGCAGACCGCTTTCTATACAAATTTACAGCACCTTTGACAAAAATGCCTTCAAGCGCTCATTTTCGGGGTTGGCGAAGAACTCCTTCGGCGGCTTATCGACCTTGACGATGCCCTCATCGATGAAGATGATGCGGTTTGCGACCTCGCGGGCAAAGCCCATCTCGTGGGTGACGCAGACCATCGTCATGCCGCCGCGGGCCAGCTCCTTCATCAGCTCCAAAACCTCTCCGACCATCTCGGGGTCAAGGGCGGAGGTCGGCTCGTCAAACAGCAGCACGTCGGGGTTCATGGCCAGCGCACGCACAATCGCAATGCGCTGCTTCTGCCCGCCGGACAGCATATTGGGGTAGGTGTCGGCCTTGTCGGCCAGACCGATGCGCTCCAGCAGCTCCATGGCTTTCTTGTCGGCCTCGGGCTGCTTCATCAGGCCCAGACGCACGGGGGCCAGCGTGATGTTCTTCTTCACCGTCAGGTGGGGGAACAGGTTGAAATGCTGGAACACCATGCCCATCTTCTGGCGCACATGGTCAATGTCGTGGTCGGTGACTTCCTTGCCGTTGAAGATGACATGGCCGCCGTCCGGCTCCTCCAGACGGTTCAGGCAGCGCAGGAACGTGGATTTTCCGCAGCCCGAGGGGCCGACCAGCACAACGCAGTCGCCCTTGTTGATGGTCAGGTCCACGCCCTTGAGCACCTGCAGGCCGCCGTAGTTCTTCTGCAGTCCTTTAACGTCTATCACTTTGCGCCAGCCTCCTCTCAAATTTTGCAAGCAGCGCGCTGAACAGCATGACCAGCACCAGATAGGTCGCGGCCACGCCGAGCAGCGGGAACATAGGCTCATAGGTACGGTTCATGATGCCCTGCGCGGCATACAGCAGCTCCTTGCCGCCGATGACCGTGATCAGGGAGGTATCCTTCAGCAGGACGATGAACTCGTTGCCCAGTGCGGGCAGCACCGCACGGATGGCCTGCGGGATGATGATGACCACCATGGTGGTCATGTAGTTCAGGCCAAGGCTGCGCCCGGCTTCCATCTGGCCGGGGTCCACAGCCATCAGGCCGCCGCGGATGATCTCGGATACATAAGCGCCGGAGTTGATGCCCAGCGCCAGCGCACCGACCATGGTGAAGTTGCGGCTGTTGGCAAAGATGACCATGCTCATGATGAGCAGCTGGACCATCATGGGGGTGCCGCGGATGATGGTGGTGTACACCTGGCAGATGGCGTTGAAGAAGCCCAGCACCGGGTTCCTGCGGTCGGAGCGCTGCTGGTCGTGGGCTACACGGACCAGTGCGACCACGCTGCCCAGCACCACACCCAGCGCCAGTGCGATGGCCGTGACCAGAAGCGTGGTGCCCACGCCCTGAACGTACTGCATCCAGCGGTCCTTCAGGATGAACGCCTGATAAAATTTGTAGAAGAATTCCTGCCCGAAGCTGAGCTTCGTGCCGCTGTTGAGCAGCTCTTTCAGCAGTTCATATTGTGCGGCCATTCGCATCCTCACTTTCCTGTTTTGTCAGATTTTTGTAACCTTCTTTTTCCAAAAAAGGGGAGGGGCTCCTTTGGAGCTTCCTCCCCGTGGTGCACGGTCGCGCTGATTACTCAGCGGTGATGTACTTGTCCACGATGGACTGCAGGGTGCCGTCAGCCTTCAGCTCTTCCAGAGTAGCGTTGATGGCATCTTCCAGAGCAGAACCCTTTGCCATGCCGATGGCGTAGTCTTCCTCAGCATAGCTGGTGTCCAGGATGACCAGACCGGGGTTGGCAGCAACGAACTCCTTGGCGGGAGCGTTGTCGATGACGACAGCATCCACCTGGCCGTTGTTCAGAGCCTGCACAGCGGTTAGGCCGTCGTCGTAAGCCACGACGTTCTCATCGCCGAAATCATCGGAGCAGTAGATGTAGCCGGTGGTACCGCGCTGGGTGCCGATCTTCTTGCCGGCCAGATCGTCGGGGGTAGCGATGTCAGAGCCTTCGGGAACGATGATGGACTGGATGCCGGTAGCATAGCTGTCGGAGAAGTCCATGACGGCCTTACGCTCGTCGGTGACGGTGACGCCAGCCATGACGATGTCGGCCTTGCCCTGCTGGACGCTCAGCAGCGCAGCATCGAAGTCCATGTCGTCGATCTGAAGCTCCAGACCCAGCTTCTCAGCAATGGCCTGTGCGGTGTCCACGTCGATGCCCTCGAACGCACCGGTGTCGGTGGTCATCTCATACGGAGGGAAGGCAGCGTTGGTGGCCATGGTCAGCTTGCCGGCCTCAACGGTGGTCAGCTCAGCAGCAGCGCTGGAAGAAGCTGCCTCGGAGGAAGCAGCGGCAGAGCTTGCGGTAGAAGAAGCGGTGCTGGAAGAGGAACCACCGCAGGCGGTCAGAGCCAGAGCGGCAGCGGTCAGACCAGCGGCAGCCAGGAAGCTGCGACGGGTAATCTTTTTCATATTCAAACACTCCTCGATTGATTGTATAATCTTTCATCTCTCTGCGGCGATGCGATTCATCGAAACATCAGAGAACGGGTCTAGTATAGATTGCACAAATAAAAAAGTCAAGCGTTGTGCAAAAATTCGATAAAAATGAAACCGTTTTGAGAACACTTATGCAATCATAGCGGGAAAATGAATGAATATATGCAAAAACCTCTCTGTCATGGCTCCGAGCCGGCAGGCTCGACGGAGAGGTTGTACGAAGAGAGACCTTACAAATACCGTGCGATCTCCTCAGCACTCCGCTTCGGCACACAGTAGTCCTTCTGGCCGTCCAGATAATACTTCACGCCGGTCTCCCCGGTCAGGGGGACGATGTGGGCTTCGTGGGTGGGGTAGCCGAACGCCACCATAAAGGCCAGCTTTTCCGGCTCCTTAATGTGGAGCAGCTCGGTGAGGGCGGGCTTGTTGATGGCACCCATGATGCAGCTGCCCACGCCCTTGTCCCACGCGGCCAGCGTCATGTTGGCCAGCGCGATACCGGTGTCGGTGTTCAGGTCACCGGGGATGGCAGTGTCCTGCACGACGGCTACATATAAAGTGGGCAGCTCGTCGGCTTTTGGGGTGCCCTGCTCCGGGGGCAGATAGGCGGCCCACTTGACCAGCGGCTGGACGCTGGCCACATCTTCGGGTTTGTTCACGACCACCAGACGCACGGCCTGACGGTTGGCTCCGCAGGAGGAGAGGCGGACGGCTTCAATGATGTCCTCCACCACATCCTGCGGGACGGCTTTCTGTGCAAAGCGGCGGTAGGTGCGGCGGGTGAGAAGTTTTTCCATAACAGACATGAGAGCGTCTCCTTTCGATTGTTCTGAGAACAGTATAGCGCGAACGGCCCGCCTGTGCAAGCGCCGGTTAAAAAGGAACAATTGACAGCGTTTTCCACCAAATGGTATAATAAAGTCACAAAAAACAGCGTGAAAGCGAAAAACAGACCGCATTTCACCGCGCAGCTCTGCCAGATTGGCAGGGAGAAAGGAACTGCTATGAGAAAACGAATCATGAAAACGCTCGCCATGCTGGGGCTTTCTGTCTGCATCCTGGTGGGCGGGGCCGTATCCGGCGTTGCAGAGGAACCGGCCCGGAAGGAGTGCAAGGAGAACGAGCACAAGTGGAAGACCTTCGTGGAGTATCGTGAGGACTGTGTGCCTACCGACTTCACGCTGGATGGAAAGACCTTCACCCTCTGCCCGCACTGCGGCAAAGAGGGCAGAAAAGACCCCGTACAGCGCCTGACCAAGGTGAAGAACACCTTCTCGAACTTCTCCAACCTCGAAATCTATGAGGGCAGCCTGCAGGACGGCCCGAAGATCATGACGGTGGCCTTCTATTACCAGACCTGCATGAACAAGGTCGTCTGCACCAAGTGCGGCAAGGTCAAGAGCAACACGGTCGTCACCGATGCCCGTGTGATGGACTCGGACGTCACGGCGAACATTGAGCTTCCGGCTTCTGCGGTGCAGGGGTACACCCTGCAGCAGGTCCATGCCGATGGAAGCAAGACCCCGGTGCAGGTCAGTTACAGTGAGAACGGTCAGAAGGCGTTCTTCCAGCTGAACATGGCAGGCGGCGCACAGCTGCTGCTCCTCTCCTGATGAACAAAAACGCTCCGGCATTGTGCCGGAGCGTTTTTGTTCATTTCTTGGGGCGGGTCTTGAAGCGGGGCAGCGGAAGCCCCAGCACCAGCGCGATGCCGATGGCAAGGGCCACGGCGACCTTAAACGTCGAGATGCCGTTGGCCAGAGCCAGAGCGTTGTTGCCCTGGATGAAGTAGTAGGCGGTGTAGTAGATGCCGGCACCGGGCACCAGCGGGAAGATGCCGGCCAGCAGAAAGATGGTGACCGGCGTTTTGAGCACGATGGCGAAGATGCGGGCCAGCAGCGTCAGCGGGATGACGGCCAGCAGCGAGGCGGTAAAGCTTTCCAACCCGAAGAGGACGGCCAGCTCGTAAATGAACCAGCCCATCGCGCCGACAAGGCCGCAGTAGGGCAGGGTGCGCTTAGGGGAGGCGAAGAGAACGGCAAAGCTTAGGGTGCCCGCCCCGGCGATGAAGAACTGGGCCACCAGCTGGCCGATCTGCTCACTCGTCAACAGAAGTTCCGTCATGCGGCCACCACCCCCGTCCATGCGGCATAGGCCCCCAGCACCAGACCGGTGCCGATGGCGATGCTGGCTGCGATGAGCAGCGCGTCGATCATCCGGATGGTGCCGGAAAGATAATCGCCCTGCACAAAATCCCGGATGCCCATGGTGAACGCGATGCCGGGCGTGAGGATCATCAGGGTGCCGATGATGGCATGGCTGGCCTCGGTGTGGAGCAGGTGGCAGCCCAGAATGCAGAGGATGGTGATGAGCGAAGCGGTGGAGATGGTGCGGAACCCGCCGCCTATGGGGTGCCGCCCGCAGAACAGCAGATAGGCGTTGGCCGCACAGCCCGCCACCGCAGCGACCAGCGCGGCCCGCAGGGTGCCGCCGAAGATGAGCGCGAAGCAGAATGCGCCCGAAAGCCCGGCCAGAAGCTGCACCCGGCCCTTCGGGAAGGGAATGCTCTGCGCCTGCACCAGGCGGCTCTCGGCTTCGTCGATGGTGGTCACGCTGCCCTCTGCGATCTGACGGGACAGCTGGTTCACCGCAGCCACCCGGCCCAGATGGGTCGTGCGGGTGGGCACGTTGCGCACCTCGCTGATCTCGGCCGTGCCGGCACTGGCAAAAATGCCGTTGGTCAATACATATACATGAAATTCCCGCAGATGGAAGCTGCGCGCCATGATCTCCATGGTCTGCTCCACGCGGAAGACCTCCGCGCCGTTTTCCAGCAGCGTCTGCCCGGCCGCCATAATGAAATCCATGATGCGGCGGCGCTGTTCTGCGTCGGGATACAATTCCCTGCCGTTCATTGCGTCTCTCCTTACTGTGCCGCAAAGGGCATACGTTCTTGATTTATAAGATAGCATGTCTTGCCCTCTCAGTCAACGCCTTTGGCGTTGCCA
>ERZ780168.4213-NODE-4213-length-10146-cov-2.869983_pt1 | contig 10146 bp, 6 predicted proteins | sample MGYA00510981_ERZ780168 | MGnify/ENA primary metagenome ERZ780168 (study PRJEB29588, sample SAMEA2158769) | human gut metagenome | biome: human gut; feature: human-associated habitat; material: faeces | place: Denmark | collected 2008/2010 ...
CTCGCGGAGCGTTTATCTCAGTCGGAGATTGGACTCCCACTGAGACAAATTTGCTATTACTCACCACCTGAAGGTGGGAGTCTTCTCGACTGAGATAAAACTTTTTATTGTTTCTTACAATTCTGCCATCTCCAAAAATGCTCTTGTACGTTCATTCTCCGGATTATTAAACAATTTCTCCGGTGTATTGTCTTCTACAATCTGTCCACCTTCCAGGAATAAGATTCTAGAGGCAACATTTTTTACAAAGCGCATCTCATGGGATACTACGATCATCGTCATTCCATCTGCTGCAATTTCTTTCATAACATCAAGAACTTCGCCGACCATTTCGGGGTCGAGTGCAGATGTTGGCTCGTCAAAGAGGAGAACATCGGGATTCATCGCAAGCGCTCTTACAATTGCAATACGCTGTTTCTGACCGCCTGAAAGCTGGTTAGGATATGCGTTTGCCTTTTCGGCAAGTCCTACACGCTCCAAAAGATCCATAGCGTCTTTTTTAGCCTCATCTTTGCTCTTGCCAAGAAGCTTGACAGGAGCCATCGTAAGGTTATCAATAACAGTCTTGTGGGGGAAAAGGTTAAACTGCTGGAATACCATTCCCATTTTTTGACGGTGAACATTTATATTAACCTTTGGATCCGTAATATCGGTACCCTCAAAGAAAATGTGACCGCCTGTCGGTTCTTCAAGTCTGTTAAGGCAACGGAGAAAAGTTGACTTACCCGAGCCTGACGGACCGAGAACAACAACTACATCGCCTTTAAAAATGTCAATATCAATACCTTTAAGAACCTGAATATCCTTACCAAATGATTTTTCAAGTCCTCTTACGGAGATTAATGCGTTATCTTTCACTCTTTTTCAATCTCCTTTCAAATCTTCTGAGGATGTACGAAAGCACAAGTACAATTACAAGGTAAATCAATGCAACCGTAATAAGCGGGAAGAATGCCTCGTAAGTTCTTGAACGAATCATATTACCAATATATGTGATATCTGCAAGTGCAACATAACCTGCAACCGAAGTTTCTTTGAGAAGTGTAATAATTTCATTGCCGAGTGCAGGAAGAACATTTTTAATTGCCTGCGGAAGAACGACCATTGTCATTGTCTGTCTGTTGTTAAAACCGAGTGAACGGCTTGCCTCAGTCTGACCGATGTCAACAGCCATAATACCCGAACGAACAATTTCTGCAACATAAGCGGCAGAGTTCATACCAAATGCAATGATTGCGGCAAAGATACCGTTTCTTACAGATGCAAGAATAATGTAATACATAATCATCAACTGAACTACAACAGGTGTGCCTCTGATAACAGTAATGTAGATGTTGCAAATCGCATTAAAGAATTTCAGAACACAATCACCGAAGCTCTTGCATTTTCTCTTGTCAAGCTGAATATCGTGAGTAGCTCTTACCAGAGCAATGACAAAACCGATAATAACACCGATAATACCTGCAAACAATGTAATTTCAAGGGTTACAAGCAAACCGCTTAAAAGCTGCTGCCATCTGTTATCTGTGATGAATGTGTTTTTAAAGCTTTCACCGAGATTGCCGAACAAACTGCCCGACGCACTGTCGTTTACGATAATAACCTGAGTTGTGTTGGCATATGAAGTTGAAAAGTCGATATTTTTTCTTCTTTCCGGTGTGTCAGTCATACCCGCCATACCGAAATCGTCTTTGCCGGTCTGAACAGCAGTGATAACAGAATCAAATTCCATATCATCAATAACAAGTTTTTTACCGAGCTTGTCACAGATTGCTGTAGCCATCATCGGATCAAGACCGACAATTTTACCGCCTTCAACATATTCATACGGTGGAAAAGCAGCGTTCGTAGCCATATGAAGTTCACCGTCATACTTGATATCCTTAGGTGATTCGTAGGGTACAGTATCGGTATTACCCTCTATGTAATAGCTTTTGATTTTGTCCAGAACGCCCTCGTCTTTAAGCTCTGCAAGAGCTTTGTCGATTTTTTCGGTGAGTTCATGATTCTCCTTTGAAATGCAGATTGCATACTGCTCTTCCGCAAAAGGTTCATCAAGAATTTTTAGTCCTGCATTTGCTTTTACAAATTCCTTTGCCGGTTCACTGTCAATTACAACACAGTCGATTTTATTCTGTGTAAGAGCTACGATAGCGTCGGCACCCTTGCTGTAACGCATAACCTTGGTGCCGTCAGCCTCATAGTCAGATACAAAAGTATCGCCTGTTGTACCTGTCTGAACACCTACGGATGCTCCTTTGATATCATCGGCAGTCTTAATTTCCTTAACCGATGAATCACCGCATCCGGTGAACAGAAAAACAGTGGAGAACAGCATTGAAATCAGTACCAATAAAGTAACTGTCTTTTTCATTGTTTTCCTCTTTTTCTTTCTCTTAAAATATTTATTTGCAAATCTTATCAGATTCTTGCAACGCCTGTCTCAACAGCGGCCTTCTTAACAGCCTCAGCAACAGTTTTGCCGATTCTCTTGTCAAATGCCTCGGGAAGAATATAATCTGCATTAAGCTCTTCATCGCTCACGAGTGAAGCAATTGCAAAAGATGCGGCAACTTTCATTTCTTCGTTAATATCGCTTGCACGGCAGTCGAGAGCACCTCTGAAAATACCCGGAAAAGCGAGTACATTGTTAATCTGGTTAGGAAAGTCACTTCTGCCTGTACCGACTACAGCCGCACCTGCCTTTTTAGCAATGTCAGGCATAATCTCGGGAGTCGGATTAGCCATAGCAAAAAGGATAGGATCCTTAGCCATTGACTTAACCATTTCTTCGCTTACGCAACCTGCGGCAGAAATTCCGAGGAATACATCAGCACCCTTCATTGCATCTGCAAGCGAGCCCTCAAGGTGAGAAAGGTTAGTAATTTCAGCCATTTCCTGTTTAACAGCGTTAAGTCTCGGATCACCCTTGCAGATAATGCCCTTACTGTCGCAAAGCGTAATGTCCTTTACACCCATATTAAGAAGGTGCTTTGCAATTGCAATACCTGCCGCACCTGCACCGTTCATAACAACCTTGATTTCGTCAAGCTTCTTGTGAACAAGCTTGAGTGAGTTGATAAGACCTGCGGCAACAATAACGGCAGTACCGTGCTGGTCATCGTGGAAAATCGGAATATCACACTTCTCTTTGAGCTTCTTTTCAATTTCAAAGCATCTCGGAGCGGCAATATCCTCAAGATTGATTCCGCCGAATGAACCGCTGATAAGGTAAATTGCGTTTACAATTTCGTCAACATCCTTACTTCTTACGCAAATGGGAAATGCGTCAACATCGCCGAATTCCTTAAAAAGCGCACATTTGCCCTCCATAACAGGCATACCTGCCTCAGGACCTATGTCACCAAGACCGAGAACAGCTGTACCGTCGGTTACAACGGCAACAAGGTTGTTTCTTCTTGTGAGTTCAAAAGACTTGTCATAGTCCTTCTGAATTTCAAGACACGGTTCTGCAACACCCGGAGTATAGGCAAGAGAGAGGTCTTCAGCCGAGTTAATCGGAACTCTTGAAACAACTTCAATCTTACCGTTCCACTCATAGTGTTTTTTGAGTGATTCTTTTCTGATATCCATATCGGTAACTCCTTATAATTAATTCCCTCTCATTATACCCCTAAAAAGCCGTTATATCAAGTAAAAATCACAAAATTCATTTGACTTTTGTACAAAAAAGGTATAAAATAAATATGCGAGTGTGTTGAACAGCTGCGAGCAGCTGCCGAAAGGTACTGTGCGAGGAAAGTCCGGGCTTCACAGAGCAATAATAACGGCTAACGGCCGCCGGAGGCGACTCCAGGGATAGTGCAACAGAAAATTACCGCCATTATATGGTAAGGATGGAAAGGTGAGGTAAGAGCTCACCGGAGGGCAGGAGACTGCTCTGCCGTGTAAACCCTATTTGAAGCAACACCGTGGTAGGACATTATACGCTTGCTCGGCGTGTCCTTAGGAGGTGGCATCGAGCAGATTCGGTAACGGTCTGCCAAGATAGATGGCTGTTCACGACAAAACCCGGCTTACAGACACAGTCGCATATTAAGGCACCTTGTATGGGTGCTTTAATATTATTGTCGAATTTTAGCAATTTGTACAAATGTTATGCACATTTGCAATTAATTTAAAAAATGCATTGCATTTATGCTGCTCTTTATTGTACTTTGCTTTATGCTGAAATCTATTGAAATTGATTTAATTTGATTAGTTTCAGCCGACTGATTCGACACATAGTAGAGTTTTGAAATTAATTTGAAAGGTGTGTAAAAATTTGAAAACAAAATCAAAAATACTCAGCGCAATATTGAGCGTGAGCATCCTGTCGGCAAGCCTATCTGCCTTTGTATCCGGTTCACTCGGTGTTCAGGCGGCAGAAAGCTCGCCAACCGTATCGGCTAATAAGTACAAACTCAAAGATAATATTCAGGACGGTGTAATTTTACATTGTTTTGACTGGACTTATAACGATATTAAGGCTGAATTGCCTAAAATTGCAAAAGCCGGATTTACAAGTATACAGACTTCTCCGGCACAGCCAAACGGAACAGGTACTTGGTATTGGTTATATCAGCCAATTTCATTCAGTATCGGAACAAATGGTGTCGGTACAAAGGCTGAACTTCAGTCGCTTTGTGATGAGGCAGAAAAGTACGGGATTAAGATTATTGTCGATGTTGTCGCTAACCATTTGAGAGGCGATCACAACAACATAGACAACGATTTAAAGCCATCCGAGTATTGGCATACCTTCGGCGGAGGTATTGACTGGAAAAACCGTTGGCAGGTAACACACGGCTCGATTGGTATGCCGGACATTGCAACCGAAAATCCATATGTTCAGCAAAAAGTCTGCAACTATGTTCAGGAACTCAAGTCGGTAGGTGTTGACGGACTTCGTTGGGACGCTGCAAAACACATTGGCGTTCCGAGCGAGGGCGACGATTTCTGGAAATCGGTAACACAGTACGGCCTTTATAACTACGGCGAAATTCTCGGTGGTCCCGATGACCGTTCGACAGGCAATGAAGACATTATGAAAGAGTATACCGATTATATTTCTGTCACAGACAGTAACTACGGTAAAGAACTCCGTGATTCGTTTAATTCGGGCAAAGCTCCTACTTCAAGCGGAAACTGGAGTGAAAAAGGCATTTCAAACGATAAGCTTCTTTATTGGGGTGAAAGCCATGATACATGGTCAAACAACAAAGACTGGGGCTTTTCAAATGAAATGAGTCAGAATGTTATTGACCGTGCCTATGCGGTTGCGGCAAGCCGTAATAAAGTTACTGCTCTTTATTTTTCCCGTCCTTCTTCAACCAACAAAGAAAGTATCAAAATGGGAGAAAAAGGCTCAACTCATTACACCAGCAGTGAGGTTGCCCAAATCAATAAGTTCCATAATGCAATGGACGGCAAAGCTGATTACTACACAGTGTCAGACGGTTGTTCTGTAATTACCCGTAAAGACGGCGGTGCTGTTATCGTAAAAGGCAGCGGAAGCGGCGAGGTATCGGTAGAAAACGGCGGCGGTTACGCAAAACCGGGTACATACACAGACGCTGTTTCAGGCAATACATTTACAATTACATCAAGCACCATTTCAGGTACAATAGGTTCATCAGGTATAGCAGTAGTCTATGATGCCGAACCCGAAGGACCTTCAGCGTCAGTAACTCCGGGTTCAACAAACTACAATACAGATGAGCTCACACTTACGCTCAATTGCAAGAATGCAAAAAATGCTCAGTATTCAATTGATGACGGTGCATTTGTAAACTACACAAACGGTCAGAAAATTACAATCGGTACTAACCTTGCTTACGATACTGTAACCACAGTAACAGTAAAAGCAAGCGACGGCAAGACAACATCCGATCCGGAAACATATACATATACAAAAGTAGACCCGAATGCCGTAAAGGTTGTTGCTTATGATAACTCATCAACCAAGTGGTCTAAGGTCAATGCATATTTCTGGAGTGATGATAATAAAGAAATGACATCGTGGCCGGGCAAGAAAATGACCGACAAGGGTAATAATATTTTTGATATTGAAGTGCCTGACGGTGCAAAATATGTAATCTTTAACAACGGTGACAGTCAGACAGATGACCTCACGATTGCAGACGGTAATAAAATTTACAGCAACGGTTCTTGGCAGAACTATTCGACTGTAAAACCCACTCAGCCGACAACAGCTCCTTCCACGATAGTCCGTCCTACTACAATCGCAACTCAGCCTACCACAACTCAGCCTACCACATCACAGCCTGCTACAACACAGCCTTCTACAACACAGCCGTCTACAACTCAGCCGGTAACAGAGCCTTCAAACAGAATTCTTATCGGTGATGTTGATTTAAACGGAACATTTACAGTCTGTGATTCAACAGAGGTTCAAAGATACATTGTTAACATATCGACTTTAAGCGATGAGGCTCTCATTGCGGCAGATGTAAACAAGGATTCTGTTATTTCTGTAAAAGACGCAACTATGATTCAGGCTTATGTCGTTAAGCTTATTGTTGAAGACTCATACTGCGGTACTTACACAGAAAATGTTGCACCCGCCCAGCCTACAACGAATGTCACAGAGCCAACAACCGAACCGACTTCAATTCAGACGAAGAATTATGTTTATTTCGATAATACGGAAAACTGGTCAACAGTAAATGTCTATGTATGGAGTTCAAAAGATTCGACTTATATGAGCTGGCCCGGCAAGGCTATGGAAAGTATAGGTAATAACACATACAGATTTGAACTTCCGAATGGTGCAGAATATGCTATATTCAATAACGGTTCAGCACAGACAGGTGACTTAAAAATCCCCGATGTAAATATGATTTACTCAAACGGACAGTGGAGTAAATACTCCGAGTAAAATTTAACAAGTTTATCTAAGAGCCGCCCCGCACAATCAAGCGCATTTTGCTGTTTTGATTTTTACTGTCGGGGCGGTACTGTTATTTGTTTAAATCACAATACAAAATAAACGGTTCATCACGATTTTTTGTGGGATGGTGAACGGACAGAAGAAATAGATAGCGGATCAAGGTAAAGAAGAAGTCATTATCACGGTAACCGTAGCCGATCTTGTTGTTGAAACCTTCGAACTTGCCGGTGCTGATTTGATATCATCTAAATAGAGCATAGCTTTCTTTCCTTCATTCCTTCATTGTTTGTCTTGCTAACTACAATTCTGGAGCTTCCTGTGCTCTTTTTCAATACTTACTTTTGACTATCCCACATTTTTTCGTAATGAGGGTAAAAAAGCAATGTTTCCATTTGTTCGGAAACATTGCTTTTGTTAATTTTTTACTTATTACTTTAATTTTGTATCTATATATTCTATGTACGGTTTGCGATTATAAATGCTGTCTTGGTGATTTTTATACCATTCAAATTCTTCTTTCAATCCATCATACAAAGATACTGTATTTGGCATTAATTCATTTTGTTTTCTTACATCAAGCACATATTCGTAATCGTAGAAGCAAAAATAATCTCTTTGCGGAATATCTTTCGACACGCTTACAAATTCAACTTCTCTGCCTGCCACTTTGTAGCAAAGCTCAACCCATTCTTTTATTGTAACGGTTTCTTTGTTTCCAACATTAAAAATATGATTACTTGGGTGCTTTTCTATTATTATCTCAATAAATTTACAAAGGTCTGACACATTGAAAAATTGCAATTTCATATCTCCGTTTTCAGGAATGTAAAATTTTCTGTCTAGAATAGCACAATCAAAGGGAAATGCTTCTCTGTACAAATTTTCATACATACCGTAAAAATACGGCGGACGAAGAATATACGCATTTTGGACAGTATCAAGTAAGTATTTTTCTGCATTGAGTTTGTAAATTCCGTAATCGCCCCAGACAGAATTTTTACCGCAAGTTTGATTTTCGGCAAACGGCTGGGGATTAGTTTCGGGATAAACCGCACTTGAACTGATGAAAATGTAATCATCAAACGAAATACCTGACTTTAAAAGAGCCTTTATATGCTCATCAGTGTACGCTGTGATATCAAGAATTAAATCAAAGTGTTCGTTAGCAAACTTGTTGCCAAGATTCAATCTGTCGCAATTAATCAGATGCACACCTTGTGATTGAGGTCTGCTGTTTCTGTTTAGAACAAAAACTTCCTCGCCTTTACTCACAAAATGCTCGGCTGCATATCTGCTTACAAATGTTGTTCCGCCTGTGATTAGAATTTTCATACCAAAAACTCCTTGAATAATATTTGCATCACCGTATGGTGATAAACAGCATTAATTATCTATTCAATTTTTATTCGATTTTTCTATAATTTTTTCTGCACATTTAATGCCGTCAACTGCGGCGGAGATAATTCCGCCTGCATAGCCTGCACCTTCACCGCATGGATACAGTCCTTCAATAAGTACACTTTCGAGTGTATTTGTTTTTCTCATTATTCTGACGGGGGAAGAGCTTCTGCTCTCAACGCCGGTCAAAACAGCGTCACCGTTATCAAATCCGTGTAACATTCTGCCCATTTTCACAATGCCCTGAGCCATAGAAGTGCTGACATATTCAGGCAAAATCTCGTTCAGATTTGAAAACTCATAATTCGGACCGATACTTGGCTTTACATCACCAAGGTGAGTTGATTTTCTGTTATTAAGAAAATCGTCAACTCTTTGTATGGGTGCATTATAATTTTCACCGCCGGCCACGAATGCTTTTGATTCAAGCTTTCTCTGCAAATACATTCCGGCAAGCGGATGGTCGGATTCATAATCATCCGGGTTTATTCCTACAAGCAACGCTGAATTTGAATTTTCGGCATCACGAGCGAATTCACTCATACCATTGGTGCAAAGTCTGTTTTTTTCGCTTGATGCATTGACAACCTTGCCTCCCGGACACATACAAAATGTATACACACCCCGTCCGTTATCAAGGTGCGTACTCAGCTTATAATTTGCCGAGCCGAGTTTTTTATTGCCCGCAAACCTGCCGTATTGTGCCTTGTCAACTTTTTCACGAAGATGTTCGATTCTTGCTCCTACCGAGAAAGGCTTTGCCTCAATCGGCAACTTTAAATCATAAAGCATCTCAAAAGTATCCCTTGCACTGTGACCGATTGCAAGAATAACATTGTCTGTTTCTATAATTTCATCGCCGTTAGCCGTTTCAACGGTTATAGCTTTCAGCTTGTTATCACTAAAAGCCATTGAAACAAGCTTTGTTTCAAACATAACCCTTCCGCCGAGTTCAATAATTTCGTTGCGGATATTTTTTATTGTTCCTTTTAGCATATCTGTTCCGATATGAGGTTTTGCGTTATAGAGAATTTCATCAGGTGCGCCGTGGCTTACAAATTCTTCAAGCACCTTGCGTTGTCTTATATCTTTTGTACCTGAATTCAGTTTGCCATCAGAAAATGTTCCCGCACCGCCTTCGCCAAACTGAACATTTGAAGTTGTGTCAAGCTGACCGCTTGTCCAGAACCTGTTCACATCGGCAGTTCGCCTGTCAACATCACGACCTCTTTCAATAAGAATTGGCTTTGCACCGCTTCTTGCCAGAATAAGTGCCGCAAACAATCCAGCCGGACCTGCTCCGACAACAATGGGGGAGGGCGCATTGCCAAATTTCATCTGATTATATTCATACTTTCTCGCAATTTGAGCGTTACCGCACTTTTTGCAGACTTTATCCTCGTTGATATTAAGTTCAGCGTCAACGGTTGTAAGAAAGTAGATACTGTCCTTTTTTCTTGCGTCAACCGATCTGCGAAAAATCTTACAGCTTTTTATGGATTTTTCTTCAATCCTCAGCTGTTGGGCAACTGCCTTGCGAACCGATTTATCATCGTAGTCAAGGCTTAAATGTATATTGTTCACTCTGATCATAAATTTTCTCCTGCAATAATTCCTCCGGCAAATGCAAAATGAAGATTAAATCCTCCGCATTCACCGCAAAGGTCAATTGCCTCACCACATATAAAAAGATTTTTCACAATTTTACTCATCATAGTGTTTTCATCAATTTCTTTGCCTAAAACACCGCCCAAAGCACATTGTGCGTGTGAGAAATCTTCTTTTCCGCTTACTGTAAATGACATCGATTTTATTGTTTTGCAAATTCCTGATAC
>ERZ780168.4219-NODE-4219-length-10131-cov-5.627233_pt1 | contig 10131 bp, 14 predicted proteins | sample MGYA00510981_ERZ780168 | MGnify/ENA primary metagenome ERZ780168 (study PRJEB29588, sample SAMEA2158769) | human gut metagenome | biome: human gut; feature: human-associated habitat; material: faeces | place: Denmark | collected 2008/2010 ...
ACTTTCCTGCAAGACGGCTTACGGATATACAAAAATCACAAAGTTCTTAAAAAAATGATATCATTCTTAAAACATTCACGTCTCAATGCACTAGTCTTTTCTGCATTCAGAGCGGATGTTTCCGTCAGATAAAAATGACTGTATTCCTTGAGTGTGGCTGCGATCTGTTCTATTACTGTGCTTTTATCTTCCTTTTTCATAATTCAATTTTTTAAATCTCATCAATTGATTTCGGATCGATCTTAATACCCGGACTCATTGTACTTGAAAGATAAACACTCTTAACATATGTGCCTTTAGCAGCTGTCGGTTTCAATTTTATCAAAGCTGAAATAAACTCTCTCGCATTGTCACGAATTTGCTCGGCAGAGAAAGAAACTTTTCCTACAGAAGCATGTACAATACCGTTCTTATCTACTTTGAAATCAATCTTACCTTGTTTTACCTCTTTAACCGCTTTTCCGATCTCATTGGTTACAGTTCCGCTTTTAGGGTTAGGCATCAAGCCTCTCGGACCTAATACACGACCTAAAGCACCGATTTTACCCATAATAGTATCAGCTTCAGTGAAACCGTAATCTACATCAGCACGAAGTGTTTGAAGAGGAATTCTTCCTTCTTTAGCCCATTCTGAACGAGCAATTTCAGCTCCGCCCAAGCGGCCTGATACCATAACTTTAATACCTTGAGCACCGGCTCTCATTGTGCGCTGCATAGCTTGTTTCATTGCACGTCTGAATGCAACACGTTTTTCTAATTGCTGCGCAATAGCTTCTGCTACAAGTTGTGCATCAGCATCAATTCTTGCAACTTCTACAACATTGATGATGATAGGTTTGCCAATGTATTTAGAAACTTCTTTTTTTAAGTCATCAATACCTTGACCGCCGCGGCCAACAACAATACCGGGTTTTGCTGTTACAACAGTAACTGTTGTATTTTGGGCTTTTCTGGCGATTAAAATCTTAGAAACACCTGCAGCATAAAGTTTTTTCTTAATAAATTTTCTTATTTTAGCGTCTTCTGCTACGAATGCGCCATAATCTTTAACCTTAGCAAACCATGTGCTTACCCAGGGTTGAATTATCCCGATTCTAAATCCTTTTGGATGTGTTTTTTGTCCCATTTTATTTACCTTTTGTTATTACTACTACTTTATATCACTTACTTTTAATGTTAAGTGAGAAGTGCGTTTTAGCCTTTTGTACATACGACCTTGCGCTCTTGTTCTTGCTCTTTTATATGTAACGCTTTCGTCTGCAAAGATTTCAGAAACCTTTAAAGATTCAGCACCTACGCCATATTTTTCTTGTGCATTTGCAACAGCGGCTTTCAAGTTCTTTTCAACCACTCTTGCAGCAAAATAAGGCATGAAACGCAACATATCTTGAGCTTCAACGACAGATTTTCCTCTAACTTCATTGATTACTCTGCGAAGTTTTCTGGCTGTCATTTTAATATCTGTTTGTCTTGCTTTAGCTTCCATTTTTTTTATTTCCTTATTCTTTTAATTGCGTTACTTACGTTTAGCAGTCTTATCAGAGCCTGCGTGTCCTTTGAATAATCTTGTCGGTGCAAACTCGCCTAATTTGTGTCCGATCATTTGTTCAGTTACATAAACTGGTACGTGAGTTTTTCCGTTGTGAACCGCGATTGTGTGTCCTAACATATCAGGTACAATCATGGATGCTCTTGACCAAGTTTTTATAACTTTCTTTTCAGAGTTTGCATTCATTTTTGCGATTTTATTTTGTAGAGCTTCTTCTACATATGGACCTTTTTTTAATGAACGTGCCATTAATATTTTCTCCTTATTGGTTCAAGGGCTTACGGGGCGTTATGCCCCATTGCCTATATTAGTTATTTCTTATTTTTTTCTTCTTCTAACGATTAATTTATCAGAAGCTTTTCCTGCTTTTCTTGTCTTATGACCAAGAGCCGGTTTACCCCAAGGTGTTTTCGGGTGTCCGCCGGGACCTGTTTTACCTTCACCACCACCGTGCGGGTGATCGCAAGGGTTCATTGTAACACCGCGGACTGTTGGTCTGATACCGAGGTAACGTTTTCTTCCGGCTTTACCGATAGATAAGTTTTTGAATTCTGCGTTGCCTAATGTACCGATTGTTGCCATACATTCTTTTCTTACCATTCTCATTTCTGATGACGGAAGTTTTATTGTAACGTAGTTACCTTCTTTAGCCATAACTTGAGCTGCATTACCTGCAGATCTTACCATAACGCCGCCACGACCGGGTGTAAGTTCTATATTATGAACTATTGTACCTAACGGAATTAATTCAAGCGGAAGCGCATTCCCTGTCTGTACAGGAGCTTCCGGTCCGCTTACGATTACGTCGCCTACGTTTAAGCCTTCCGGTGTTAAAATATATCTTTTTTCACCGTCTGCGTAATAGACTAATGAAATTCTAACGTTTCTGTTCGGATCGTATTCAATAGTTTTAACTGTTGCAGGTACGCCGAATTTTTCACGTTTGAAATCTATTATACGGTAAGTTCTTTTTACACCGCCGCCTTTGTGACGACATGTAATTCTACCTGTATTATTTCTTCCTGCTGTTTTTTTCAATGATTTTAACAATGATTTTTCAGGAGTTGTGCAAGTGATTTCTTGATAATCACTTTTTGTCATCCCTCTTTGGCCCGGAGATGTCGGATTTATTTTTCTAATTGCCATTTTTAATTTTCTCCTTTGGTTGGCTTTGTACTTTTTACGGGACTTGTGCCTATTCGACGCCCCTTAATTCCGATTAAGCACCGATAAGTTCTTCAATCGGGTCGCCTTCGATTGTTACGATGGCTTTTTTAGAAGAATCAGTTCTGCCGAATTTGTATCCCATTCTTTTTTCATGAGATGGCATGTAAACTGTTCTTACTTTTTTAACTTTTCTTCCCGGAAAAGCTAATTCTACAGCTTGAGCAATTTCAACTTTTGTTGCGTCTTTTACAACTTCAAAAGTGTATTGACCGAGAGTTGTAGCACCTACAGACTTTTCAGTTATGATAGGTTTTTTAATTACATCATATAATTTTTCCGTATTTGTTCTTGCTTTACTCATTATTGCAGCCTTTCTGTTATATCGTTAACAGCAGATTCGGTAATTACAACAGAATCAGCTTCCAGTAAATCTTTTACGTTAAGGTTTGAAGGTAAAATAATTTTTACGCTTGGAATGTTTCTTGCTGATAATTCTAAATTTTTGTTTTCTTCAGCTTTAACATCTGCAACGATTAAAATTTTACCTGTTACGTTTAATGATTTTAATGCACTAACCATCAATTTTGTTTTAGGTTCAGTGATTGCAGAGAAGTCTTTAACTACAACCATTTGCTCGCTTCTTGCTGACAATGCTGATTTGATAGCTAACTGTCTTGCTTTTTGCGGCATATTGAAAGCATAGCTTCTCGGTTTTGGTCCAAAGATTACGCCGCCGCCTGCAAATAACGGTGAACGTAAAGAACCTGCTCTTGCTCTGCCTGTGCCTTTTTGTTTCCAGGGTTTTTTACCGCCGCCTGAAACTTCTGCTCTTGTTTTGGCGCAAGCTGAACCTTGACGCGCATTATTTAATTGTCTTCTTAATGCTAAGTGCATTACGTGCAAATTAGGTTCTACACCGAAAACATTCTCATTCAATGTAATTTCGCCTAATTTTTCTCCATTTGTACTTAATATTTCTTTTGACATGTTTTTTTCCTTTATTATTACCGTTTACCCCTTTCGATTATTTTAATCGTTTTATATGGCAAAATCGGTTTGTATATTTACTTACGCATTCCATTTAGTTCTTGTAGGAACGATTGTTACCAATCTGCCTTCGCATCCGGGTACCGAACCTTTTACTAATACTAAGCTGTTAGCAGCATCAACTTTAACTAATTTCAATTTAGTAATAGTAACTCTTTCATTACCCATGTTACCAGCCATTCTTTTACCTTTGATAACACGTGACGGAGTTGTACCTGCACCGATTGAACCCGGTTCTCTGTGGTTTTTAGAACCGTGTCCCATAGGTCCTCTTGAGAAATTCCATCTTTTTACTGTACCCTGGAAGCCTTTACCGATTGATTTTCCTGTTACGTCTACTTTTTCAACGTTATCAAGTACCGATAATTCGATTTTATCGCCTACTTTGTAGTCTTGAGGATTATCAACTCTGAATTCTTGAAGGTGTCTGAAGTTTTCAAGGTTATTTTTCTTGAAGTGGCCGATTTCAGCTTTTGTTAAGTGTTTTTCTTTAGCTGCAATTGTTCCAACTTGAATTGCGTTGTAGCCGTCTGTTTCAACAGTTTTTACCTGAGTAACAACAATCGGGTCTACTTTGATTACAGTTACGGGAATAGCCAAACCTTGTTCATCAAAGATTTGTGTCATTCCAAGTTTTTTACCTATTACACCTAGTGTCATATTCTACCTTTCTTGCTCACCCTACTTGGTGCAGACAATATTCTGCCCCTGTTTCGGGATTGCATTTTCTCTTGCGAGCGCTACGTCTTGCTAATCTTTACCTAATTTGAGGATTTTCACCTCTACAACCTTTCGGCTGTCCCGTCATTGAGTTTGTTACATAAAAGCCTGAGCTCTTTAATGTTCAGCCCCAACCCGGTCGCAGTTCACATTACAATGCATAATGCTTATTTAGTTGTCAAAAGTTAATTACAGTTTAACTTCAATATCTACGCCAGCCGGCAGGTCTAATCTGCCTAATTCTTCAACTGTCTGTTGAGTGGGCTCGTATATATCGATAATACGTTTATGAGTTCTCATTTCAAAATGTTCACGAGATTTTTTATCTACGTGGGGTGAACGCAAAACGCAATATATACGTCTTTTTGTAGGTAAAGGAATAGGTCCGGCTACTTTAGCGTCAGTTCTTTTTGCTGTTTCTACGATTTTGTCTGAAGATACGTCAATTAATTTATGATCGTAAGCTTTTAAACAAACTCTGATTCTTTGTCTAGTTGTGGTTGCCATTTGCATTCCTTTTTCTTTTTTTTATGTATTACACTGCTTGAAATTGCTATTCAACAAATATTTCGGATATTAGTAAATACATTAATTCCAAGCATATCAATGGTAAAACAAACAAAATAAGCTGTCAACACTGAAATAAATAATTTGTTTAGATTTGTAAATGTTACAAAATGTTTCTGATTGCAATACTTTTACTTTATTTTTCTTAATTTTGTAATACTCTTGATTTTGATAAAGGGGTTGTATGAAAATTATTGGAATTCCAGCCGTAAAGCCATCTAAGTTGTCGTTTACATCGGGGAATGTAAGTTTATATTCTGATTTTGACGGAACTTATTTTCCTTCAAGCCATTCAAAACTTCATAACATTTCTGAGAGGGATACGGAAGTACTGAATAAATACTTTCAAAATCTTTGTTTATTTTTTGAAAACAAAAAAAATAATATTACTTTCAATATTACAACAGGAAGAACTTTCGGTGAGTTTAAAGCTGTTGCCGGATTAATTAAGTCTAAGGGGATAAAAATGCCGCTGCCTGATGCATTAATTGTAAAAAACGGTTCAGATGAGTATGTTAAGATCGGAACTGATGAAAACTATTATAAATCGGGAGTTTTCCCTTTTGATTACAACAAAACTGCTTTGCGTAAAGAAGAAAGCATAAAAAACCTTACAGGCTGGCAGGGCAAAGCTTTCAGGCAGAAAATTATTGAAACTTTAAAACAATATGATTTTAAAATTATTGAGCACGATTCGGAACACAGTGTAAAAGATTACGGTAACGGTTCATTATTTTCCCGCATAAACTATGATAATTTTAAGCTTGACAGCTTTAATATGAAGCCTCGCAGTGAATGGGCCGCAGGTTTGAGAAATGACGGAAATTTAAAGTTTTATTTAAGTTTTCCTTACGATATGTTAAATGTCGAGGAGAGAAAGGCTGCTTATAATGACATAAAATCAAAACTTATAACTTATTTGGATGCGGAGAATATAAAATATGTTATAAGTGAAAAACGTGATGAAAGCTGCAATAACAGACCTGTAATTATTCTGGAACCGGGAATAAATGGAAAAGCCTTAGATAAACTTTATGATACAAGAGAGGCCGTGAAAAAAGCTTATCTTAATAATGATTTTGTAATAGCTGCAGGGGACGGGATAAATGATCTGGACATGTTAAACCCATTGAATTATATTGATACAAAAGGCATGTCAGCTGATTTGAAAAATGCTGATAAACTTCTCGAAAACTCAGAGATAGTAAAGCAATTGGAAAATCTTCCGTTTACAGGGATTGTGATAAAAGATAAAAATAACGGATTAGAGCAGCTTTTCAAGCTTTTTGGCAAATTCGGCAAAATAATCGAAGTAGAAAGGGGAAAACTGCAAGAAGGCATAGAAGATGCAATAAAAATGTTTTCACGAAAAAATTCGGATAAACCTGCACTTGAACTTAATAAGAGCAATAAATATTATAAAACTGCCGCATTTTTATTTTTATTGTTGTCTGCGGGCGGAATAATATTTTTATATAACAGGAAACAAAAAAGCAAGTCTGCTTAACTAAATAAAAAAGACCGTTATTCACGGTCTTTTTTATCTTTTTGTTGTTCTTTTGAACTTTCTTTTTCGTCTTCCTCTTCCTCTTCCTCTTCCTCTTCATTTTCTTCAATAGGATCTGAATTCTCTTCAGGCATTTTTTCTGTATCTTCGTCGATGTTTTCATCAATATCTTTATCATCTTCTAAAGATTCATCTTCATCCTGAATTTCTTCTTTGGTTTCTTCTTCTTCCAGAGCTGCTTTTATTTCTTCTTCATCTTTTGCTCTGATTACGGGGATTGAAAGCATTAAAGCAACTTGATCTCCGTCTTGTTCAAGATTTAGTTCAAGTGCGTCTTTGTCCATTTCAACGTATTTTGAAAGAAGTTCTACCATTTCTTTGCGCATACGTTCCATTAATTCAGGCGTTAAGTTTGTTCTGTCCTGCATTAAGACTACTCTTAATCTGTTGCAGGCAGTTTCTTTTGCTGATTCGGTTTCCTGTGTTTCTGTCTGGCGGAAGAAGCCTATGACTTTATTATATAAATTTGCTAAAATCATCTTCTTACTTCTCCTTTCCTGTCAAACCGGAGAAGAACTTTTTTATTTTTGCCATAACACCTTGAGGTTCTTCCAAATTTAAAAACGGAACATCTTCACCGATAATTCTTCTTGCTACATTGTTGTATGCTTTACCGGCAAGAGATTTTTCATCATTGACAATCGGTTCGCCTTTGTTTGTTGAGGTTATAATTCCCGTATCTTCCGGAATTATACCGATTAATTCCGCCGAAAGTATTTCCACAACATCATCTACGCTCATCATATCGTTTGACTTGATAAGATTAGGGCGGACTCTGTTTAATAATAATTTGTAAGATTTAATTTCTTCTTTAGCTTCCAGAAGTCCGATAATTCTGTCGGCGTCACGAACTGCCGACATTTCGGGAGTTGTAACGACAATTGCTTCGGATGCTCCTGCTACTGCGTTTTGGAAACCCTGTTCAATACCTGCGGGGCAGTCAACAAGAATAAAATCAAAGTCTTTTTTCAATTTTTCACATATATCTTTTAATTGTTCTTCCGTAACAGCTGTTTTATCACGGGTTTGTGCTGCCGCTAAAAGACAAAGATTTGGATTTTTCTTATCTTTTACAAGTGCCTGCTTAAGTTTGCAGCGTTCTTCAACAACATCTACTATTGTATAAACTATTCTGTTTTCCAAACCAAGTAATAAATCTAAATTTCTTAATCCCAAATCGGTGTCAATCATTACAACTTTCTTGCCTGCTCTGGCAAGAGCTGTTCCGATGTTAGCATTTGTAGTCGTTTTGCCTACACCGCCTTTTCCGGATGTAATTACGATAACTCTACCGCTCATTATTTCTCCTTTTTATGATTCGTGTATTTTATGTATCAAAATTTGTTTTTTGTATATACAAGCTTCTTCCGGAATAAATGTATCTGTTTTTTGTATATACGGTATGTTAACATTATCAGGCCGTCTTGCAAATGTATCCGCAATTCTTAATTGAATTGCATTCATTTTTAAAGCACGTATTTTTGCATAACGGTTTCCGGCAGAACCTGCATGAGCGATACCGCCGAGAATGCCCCATACAGTAATATCGCCTTTTGCAATAATTTCGGATCCGGGATTTGCATCGCCTATTATCACAATGTTGCCGTCAGAGGTTATGCTTTGTCCTGAACGCAATGTTCTTTGAATATACAATGTAGGAAGTTTCTCGGTTTCTCTCAATGATTTCCTTAAATCGTCAAGATTGTAGTCTATATCTTCGATATCTTCCCCGTCAATTTTATTTGCGTTTTCAAGTTCTTTGTTAAAATCTTTCAGTTCTTCTGCAGGGTTAAAATCGGGTGTTTCTACTGGTGCAGAAGCTTTTTTCGTAATTTCACTTTTTTCTGTTGTATCTTCTGCAATCTCTGATTTATCAATAGTTTCCATCTGATTTTCAGGTGTAATTCTTTCAGATTTAATTTCTTCAAGAGGTTTTACAGGTTCTGCCGGAGCATCCTGCTGTAATTTTTTCAAATCTTTTTCCTGAGCAAAAGTTTTTATTTCGGTATTTTCATCTCCGAATATTTTATCTAATGCTTTTTCAAGTTCCTGATTAACTTTTTCCTGATCTCCGTTGAATTCCGGCATTGGAACTTTATTTTCAAGGACTGATACTTCTATATTAAGTTCTTCAGCTGATTTTACCGTAAACTGTGAGCTTGTGCTGATAAATTCTATTTCAGAATTCATAGATTCCACAAGGGCTTTAATACTGGTGAGTTCTGTAGCTGTTAAGTCAACAGAGCCTAATTTTAAGCATACTTTTTTGCTTTGCGCATCAGGCAGGTCTAAAATTCTGCTTAATTCGTAGATAATTTCCGAAGTCTTGTGAGCATTGCTTACGTCGACAATAAAACCGTTTTCAATGTATCCCTTATCCATTTTAATCCTTCCGCAAATCTAATATTTATTCCATGAACATACATGAAACATTTTAGAACATCAACGAATTATTTCGAATTGTAATGTTTTTAAACAAATATGGATTCGTTAACGCGTTTTCCCGCAAGGTGCTTTTCTAAATCAGACTTGGTAATTTTGTTATCTCCGTCTTTGTCAAGCGGGTTACTTTCATAATAGTTTAAAAGCTGACCTTTGGAATTTCTTTCTCCTTTGGTGCAAAGCACTTCTCTATCTGCCCTGCCCGGTAAAAAGGTTATCGCATACAAATCTGCGGCAGAAAGTCTTGCATTACTAGAAAATTTGTAACTCTTTGCTATTTTCAAATATTTTTCAACCAAATCAAGTTGTTCCATTGCAGGCATATTCGCTATTTTTTCTTTTGTCAGGTTTAAACCATGTACCCTGTTAAGTTCGGTGATTGATAAATCAGTAAACTGAATTAATCCGACTGCGGTGTTTCCGTTCCAGGCTGTCGGGTTAATTCCTGATTCGCTGTTCATTACTGCAAGCAAATCTTTGTAGTCACAATTTAAGTTTTTTGCAACATCTTTTACTTTATTTAAAAAGTTTTTATCTAATTTGCTTTCGTTTTTAAAGTTTCTGTCAATTTTCGATGTAACATCTGAAGAAGCCCTTGTTTTAGAACTTGTTGCCACAGTATTAAAATTTTGCGTTCTGCTCGTATTCACCATTTTTTCAGTGTAATTGTTTAATGTATTTAGTTGTGAGAAAAGTGATGGTACACTGAAGTTAAATAGCGGATTAGTATATGCAGACATTGCAAAAATATTGTTATAAGGGTTAAATAACGGCATTGCAAATGTTTGAGGCAGAGAAAATAAATTCATTTGCGGCATCATATAATTAAACAGAGAATTAAACATTCCAAATCGGAAACCGGAATTGAATGAATTACAGCCGCAGCCGCCCCAATATGGCATCGGCATAAAATTATTTATATAGAAGCTGTTAAATCCCCAGTTGTAAATACTCATTTTTATCCCTGAATTTATTCCCCGTATATATATAAAGTATTTCTATTAAAGTAAATTGATAAAAATTTTTATGCATGTTAAAAATTGTTAATAAAAAATAACTATTAACTAATGTA
>ERZ780168.4222-NODE-4222-length-10123-cov-3.759138_pt1 | contig 10123 bp, 10 predicted proteins | sample MGYA00510981_ERZ780168 | MGnify/ENA primary metagenome ERZ780168 (study PRJEB29588, sample SAMEA2158769) | human gut metagenome | biome: human gut; feature: human-associated habitat; material: faeces | place: Denmark | collected 2008/2010 ...
TGTAACTCCGAAGCCGACAGTACAGTCTGGATGAAAGAAAAGGTCATTGAGCAGTTATGTATACACTGATTGAAGACTCTGGAATGTGAAAGCATTTCAGAGTTTCATTTTTTGTATTACACAATATGCGGGGTGCCGCAAGGCATCTTATGTTTTCAATAAAAAGAACCCCTGAAAAGGAACCGTGTTATACGGACTTTTCAGGGGTTTTGTGCATTTTATGGAAAAACAGTTGTAAACAAAAAAATGATAATAAAAAGAAGGTGCGTAAAATTGAATAGCAGTCAGACAAAACAATATATGTACCGTGCGCTGGAGCTGGCAAAAAAGGGAACAGGCGCGGTTAATCCAAATCCGCTGGTTGGTGCGGTGCTGGTAAAGGACAACCGGATTATCGGAGAAGGGTATCATCAAAAATACGGACAGCTGCACGCAGAACGCAATGCGATAGCGGACTGTTACAGACGCGGTGAAAATCCGGCGGGAGCAGAACTTTACGTGACGTTAGAGCCATGCTGTCACTACGGAAAAACACCGCCCTGTACGGAGGCAATTATTGAAAATAAGATTGTAAAGGTATATGTCGGTTCAAATGACCCGAATCCGCTTGTAGACGGCGGCGGGATTGCGGTATTGCGGGCGCATGGAATTGAAGTGGAAACCGGTATTTTAAAACAGGAGTGCGATGCACTCAATGAAATCTTTTTCCATTATATCCGCACGAAACGCCCATTTGTACTGATGAAATACGCAATGACAATGGACGGAAAAATCGCAACGGTGACAGGCGATTCCAAGTGGATTACGGGAGAGGCGGCACGCTGGCAGGTGCATGAAGACAGGAACCGCTGTGCGGCGATTATGGCAGGTGTCGGAACGGTGATTGCCGATAATCCGATGTTAAACTGCCGTCTGCCGGAGGGACATTCGCCGGTAAGAATTATCTGTGACACGTCACTGCGTACCCCGGCTGATTCGCTTGTTGTAACAACGGCAAAGGAAATACCGACAATACTTGCAACGTGCTGTACGGATAAAGAAAAACAAAAAGTATTTACCGATAAAGGCTGTAAAATTCTTGAAGTAACGGAAACGTATGACAAAAACGGCAAAAAGCAGCTGGATTTACAGGATTTATGCAAACAGCTCGGTGAACAAAAAATCGACAGCGTGCTTTTAGAGGGCGGTGCAGCATTAAACGGGTCTGCCTTACAGGCGGGAATTGTAAGCTGCGTGCAGACGTATATTGCACCAAAGATTTTTGGCGGGCAGGAAGCAAAATCACCGGTCGGCGGAAGCGGTGTCAAGCTGGCATGTGAGGCATATGAATTTGAAATCAAAGAAATCCGCCGGATTGGTGAAGACATTTTAATCAGGAGTGTGCCAAAGAAAATACAGGAAGGAGTGTAGAGCAGATGTTTACAGGAATTATCGAAGAAGTCGGAACGATAAAGCAGATTCAGAAAAATCCGGCATCGGCGGTTATCACGATTGCGGCAGACACGGTGCTTGAGCAGACTAAAATCGGTGACAGCATTGCGGTCAACGGCGTGTGCCTCACGGTAACGGATTTAAAAGCCGGCAGTTTTACGGCAGACGTCATGCATGAAACCCTGCGGCGGTCTTCACTTGGCAGTGTCCGCACAGGCAGTCCGGTGAATTTGGAACGCGCAATGCAGTTAGGCGGAAGATTTGGCGGACATATTGTATCGGGGCATATTGATGCAACCGGGAAAATTCTTGGTATCCGTGAAGATGACAATGCAGTGTGGTACAGGATTGGTGCAGATTATAAAATACTAAAATATATTGTGGAAAAGGGTTCGGTGGCGTTAGACGGTATCAGCCTGACCGTGGCAGAGGTGCGAAGTGACAGCTTCAGCGTATCGGTGATTCCACACACAAGGGCGAACACGACACTCACACATAAAAAAAATGGTGATATTATTAATATTGAAACGGACTGTATCGGTAAATATATTGAAAAACTGATACCGGGACACGGCGGCGGTGTGAGCCGCGAAGTGCTGTTAAGGAACGGATTTATTTAGGAAAGGTGAACAAAAATGAGTGAATTTCAGTTTAGTACGGTGGAAGAAGCACTGGAAGATTTAAAAAACGGAAAAATTATTCTCGTAGCGGATGATGAAGACCGCGAAAATGAAGGCGATATGATTTGTGCGGCAGAATTTGCGACGACAGAAAATGTTAATTTTATGGCGACACACGCTAAGGGCTTAATCTGTATGCCGATGAGTGAAGAAATCTGCCGCCGCTTACAGTTTCCGCAGATGGTGACAGACAATACGGACAATCATGAAACAGCATTTACCGTATCTGTCGATTATGTGGAAACAACGACAGGCATTTCCGCAAAGGAACGCGGACTGACGGCACGAAAATGTGTGGAAGACGGTGTAAAACCGCAGGATTTCAGAAGACCGGGACATATGTTTCCGCTGATGGCAAAGAAAAACGGCGTGTTAGAGCGCAATGGACACACCGAAGCGACAGTGGATTTGATGAAGCTGGCGGGATTAAAGCAGTGCGGTCTGTGCTGTGAAATCATGAAGGATGACGGTACCATGATGCGCATGGATGAATTAAAGGAACTGGCACAAAAATACCAGTTAAAATTTATCACGATTGCCGCTCTGCAGGATTACAGAAAAAAGCATGATAAGCTCATAGAGCGCGTAGCAGTGACAAAAATGCCGACAAAGTACGGTGAATTCAAGGCATACGGTTATATCAATCTTTTAAACGGAGAACATCATGTTGCACTGGTAAAAGGTGAAATCGGTGACGGAAAAGACCTTTTATGCCGTGTCCATTCGGAGTGCCTGACAGGCGATGCGTTCGGTTCCCTGCGTTGTGACTGCGGACAGCAATTTGCTGCTGCAATGACACAGATTGAAAAAGAAGGCAGGGGAATTCTGTTATATATGCGGCAGGAAGGAAGAGGTATCGGATTGATTAATAAGCTGCGTGCCTATGAATTGCAGGATAACGGAATGGATACACTGGAAGCCAATCTGGCGCTGGGATTTGCCGGGGATTTGCGTGAATATTATATCGGTGCGCAGATTTTAAAGGATTTAGGCGCAAAGACGCTGCGGCTTTTAACCAATAATCCGGATAAGGTTTATCAGCTTTCGGATTACGGCATGGAAATTACGGAGCGTGTGCCGATTCAGATGGAAGCAACAAAGTATGACAGTTTTTATTTAAAGACAAAGAAAATGAGAATGGGACATCTGCTGTAATGATGTAATGTATCCAATGTACCGCACACGGAATAAGAAGGCTGATACCGGAGATTTTTCAGAGTATGAACTTCTATGACAAAAGATATTAAAATAACATTTTATTAAAATTAATATATAAGAAAGGAAGAAAAAAGATGAAGATTTATGAAGGAAAGTTAGTTTCAGAAGGTGTAAAGGTAGGAATTGTTGTAGCACGTTTTAACGAATTTATTACGTCAAAGCTGTTAGCAGGTGCCATAGATGGTCTGAAGCGCCACGAGGTAGCGGAGGAAGACATCGAAGTGGCCTGGGTGCCTGGCGCATTTGAAATTCCACTGATTGCTTCTAAAATGGCAAAGAGCGGAAAATATGATGCCGTCATCTGTCTGGGGGCAGTGATCCGCGGGGCAACAAGCCATTATGACTATGTATGCAGTGAGGTGTCCAAAGGAGTTGCAAATGTATCCTTAAACAGTGATATACCGGTAATGTTCGGCGTGCTGACAACGGATACGATTGAACAGGCAATTGAACGTGCCGGTACAAAGGCAGGCAATAAAGGCTTTGAATGTGCAGAAGGTGCAATTGAAATGGTCAATTTAATACGTTCTATTGAAAAGTAAAACAGAATAAAATAAAGTTTAAAATGGGTAAGGATAAAGCTGTAGCTTTAATGATTTAAAATCGTTAAAGTACAGCTTTATTTTTTTCGATTCCTTAATGTCCACATTCTGAATAGGGTTATTTTACAGCAGTTCCATTTATTAATATTCCATAATAGGTATAAATTAGGGAAATATAAATACACTAAAATAAGAATCAGTATGAATGAAGTTCGGAGATTAGTACTTATGAGTGTAGTGTATAGGGATGTGCTTGAGCGTTTTGTAAAATACAGAGAGCAGCGTAATATATCACAGAATGAACTTGCACAGATGCTTTGCATTTCACAAAGTTATGTCAGTAAAATGGAAGTGGGAAAGGCAAGAATCTCATTTGATATTTTAACGGCATTGTATCAACAGGGCTGGGATATTGACTATATCATTACGGGACAGGAGAACCACCGCACCGTATTAAATGATTTGTACGAGAGTTGTAAGGAAGATTGCAGGGCGGACTTTTTGCAGTATATGATATGGACCGTGATGCAGGGAATAAAAAGCTACGAAAAACAGGTAAAACAGGTGATGCGGTATATTGAAAAATTTGAATATCTGAAAATGTATACATCGGGAATCGCAGCCGAAGATAATGCATTTTACGGCATCAGAACGGTCAATAAATTATCGCAGGTGCAGATGGCAAAAATGCTGCACGTAGATATCAAGAAATACAGGGCAATGGAGAAAAATGAAAAGAAGCCGGATGCGGAGCTGTTGATGCTGCTATACAACAATTTTGAGTGCATGCCGTTTGAAACGGTTTATGGGGAGAATGATTTGGGAGAAATCAATGCTGTCTGGAGAAAATTACCACCGCAGATGCAGGACGAATTGTATGCGTTTATGAAACAGGGACTGCGGTTTATAGACAATCAGACTGGGGATACGAAGGTATGAGTGTATTAATATTGGAAGATAACAGACAGATTTTAAACGTTTTAGAGGAACTGGTGATGTCTGTAGCAGAAGATGAAAAAGTTTATGCCACGGATAATGTCGGAGAAGCCTATAAAATAGCGATGGAAACTTCGATTGATGTGTTTTTACTGGATATTATTCTGTATACTGACAAAAAAGGCGATACATCAGGTATGCAGTATGCACAATCTATGCGGAAGCTGGAGCGTTACCGTTTTACACCTATTATTTTTATTACTTCATTAGAAGACCCGGAAATGTATGCTTTGCGGGATTTGCACGCTTTTGGATATATTGAAAAGCCGTTTGCACCTTCACAGGTTGAAAATCTTCTGCGCGATGCACTGCATTTTAAGACACAAAAGGAAAAAGATGCAATGATGTTTTTCAGAAAGGACGGCATTTTGTATCCTGTCAAATGTAACCGTGTGATTTATATGGAACTAATCAAAAGAAAAATCTGTATTCATATGAAAAACGGTGATGTGCTGAGTATTCCGTATAAATCTTTCAGGGAAATCATGGAGGAAGCGAATTACGAGAAGTTTGTACAGTGCAGCAGAAATTGTGTGATTAATATAGATTATATCAAAAATATTGACAAAACCAATCGATTTATAACGCTGGAGGGGACCAAAACAGCAGTGGAAATGGGCGGAACATTTATTAAGAAGGTTGTTGGGGTGCTGGGATTATGATAATATCATTATTATATGTAGTATTTGAGGCAATAGCGGTATTATTATTGCTACATACATTGTATGGAAAGAAAATATGTTGGAATATTTATTCAATAGCTTTTGTTGTAATAGATTACATATTAATGTTGGCAACAAAATTGTTTGGAGTTAGTCAGAATTTATCAGTAATGATTTATCCATTATTAGCAATATATTGTTTTGTACAATTTAAAAGCAAGATTCAAGAAATTATTGTAAATATAGTACTAGCAGTTATTATGCTACTAGGTATTCAGTTGATTCCATTATTAGTTTTTGGAATACTTGGAGAATTGTTAATAGGGTATGAGAACGTTGCTATAGTGATTTCAAACTTAATAATATTGATAATAGCTATAGTTTTGTATAAAAAGGTTGATTTACATACAATATCTTTGACATTTCAAAGAAATAGTAAGTTGATTGGATTGATATTATTGTTAGAAAGCACGTTGGTATTTTTGTTGATTTTTCAGTATAAAAATGCGTATGGAAAAGTACCAATAAAATATACAGTAATAAGCGGAATAATGGTTTTAATAATAATTCTTTGTATACATGGATTATTGTATAGAATTAAATATCAGGAAAAACAAGCAGAATTAGAAGCATATAAGACGTACAGTGCTGCATTTTCAGATTTAATTACGCAGATTCGTGCCAGACAGCATGAGTTTGACAATCATATCAGTGCGTTATGCAACCTGCATTACATTTGTAAAGATTATGATGAACTGGTTCAAGAACAATCAAAGTATGCGAAAGATGTTATCAGCAATAATCGTTTTCACAAACTGCTTGTTTCGGGTAATCCTGTGATTGCTGGATTTTTATATGGAAAATTAAGTTCTATTCAGGAACAGGGAATAGAGGTGACTTATACTTTCCATATATCAGAATTTACCAGTAAAATTCCTGTATATCTGGTGGTAGAACTGGTTGGAAATTTATTAAAAAATGCAGTGGAAGCAGTAAAGACACAGCAGGTTGAAAAACAGATACATCTTTCCTGCACAGAAAATGAGAATGAATTCTGTCTAGGAGTGCGAAACAGAAGTGAAAAGATTCCATTAGACGAAATAGGCAGATTTTTTGAGAAGGGATATAGCAGTAAAGGCAGTGGACGAGGACTGGGGCTATATAATGTAAAAGAAATTTGTGAGAAATATGGTGTTGATATTGTATGTGATAATACTGAAATTGATGATAAAAACTGGTTTTTAATTGAATTACATATAAAAAAACAAACCTTTTCTTATTGATATAATACTTTTTATGTAGTATAATCTAAAACATATCTTGACAGTAAAGTTGATAATTTAATGAAAAGGGGTGGGGTCTAATGGCTATTAAATCAATGAAAGTACTAAATATAATGGCATTTCATCAAAAAGAATTGGATTTGCAATTTGGTGATGGTATTAATATTTTAATTGGCGAGAACGGTATGGGAAAAACAACCCTGCTTAAAATGATATATGCAGCGTTACAGTATTCAATTGAAAATCAGACATCAGGTAAAGAATTGATACATTTTTTTTCAAATAATTTAAGAGATTTCAGTCAGATGAAATATCCGGGAAAGGAAAAAGATACCTGTTATTATGAGATATCAGATGGTCAACATTTCTTTAAAGACTATTTGACAAAGAAAAATGGTATTGTTTCTGAAGGCTGGAAAGGCTTAAATATACAGTCCGTATTTATTCCAACTACAGAAATGCTTTCTCATTCAAAGGGATTTTTAGCAATGAATCAGAAGTATAATATGCCGTTTGATGAAACACAAATAGATATTATTGTAAATGCTTCACTTCCTGAAACCAAAAAAGTGTCGCAATCCTGTGAAATTATTTTAAAAGAAATTAGTGATGTTATTAATGGAAAGGTAGTACAGGAAGACGATACGTTTTATATAGTAAAAAATGATGGCAGGAAAATTGATTTTTCTTTGGAAGCAGAGGGCATGAGAAAATTGGGATTATTGTGGAAGCTGATTCGAAATGGGCTGTTAGAAAAGAATTCAGTATTACTGTGGGACGAACCGGAAGCCAATCTAAATCCTGAATTATACCCGCTGGTGGCGAATATACTGCTTGCATTACAAAAGAATGGTGTGCAGATTTTTCTTGCAACACATAGTTATAATTTTGCTAAATATCTGGAAATTAGAAGAACGGAGAAGGAACAGGTACTTATTCACAATCTGTATAGAAATGATTTGGGAAAAGAAATAATGAGTGTATCAGCATATAAGATGGAAGATTTGGAACCGAATCATATTATGATGGCGGATAACCAGTTATTGGACGAAGTGTATAATATGTGAGGTTAGTCTATGGAAAAACTTTTAATAGATGAAAATGGAGAATATGGTCTGGATTGTACACAGGCGGTTTGGGCATCTGACAAGATGCATGAGGATTATCACCGTGCAAAGGTACAATTATCTGATGCAGATTTTTTACTTGAAGAAGTGAACAATATTCTGATAGTGGAATATAAAAATGCAGACACAAAAAAGGCAAGAGAAGCCAGATACAAAACGCCGGCGTTCAATCCAATGGACGATAAAAAATTTACTTCAACAGTACGAAAGTTTTATGATTCGCTTCATTATATACATTTATTGGGAAAAAATAAACCTGTAAAATATGTATATGTAGTAGAAGCGCCGAATAGCGATGCAATTATGCGAAAGAGATTGCGGGCGAGAATGAAGACACTATTGCCTTTTGCATTGCAGGAAAATATAAATACGGGAATTTCATTGATAGATAGGGTTGATGTACTTTCTATTAATGAATGGAATATGCATGACGAGTATGGAAAGTATCCTTTTGTGAAACTATAGAAAAATAGAATGATAAAACCGGAGTAGTATAATTTGCAAAATATTGTATGAATGATTATTACTGCTCCGGTTTACTTTAATTAGTGGTTATACTCATCTTTATTTGGAAATTGACATTCTCCAAAAAGAACAATGCTAGGTAAAGACCCACCATTCCATTCAGTTACCCTTGCCAGCTGTTCCAACAGCACCTTTACAGGTGAAATTGTTTCTGTCTGTGTATTCATTGGATACTCCTTTCCTGCACGGTATGATGAAATACGGTGCATAATTTTTTCTGTACGGCTGCACAGGATAACTGTACAGCATGCAGTATAATTACCCAGAATCCTGATATCATATATTCATTTTCCGGGGCAATCAGCAATATAAAAAAGAACACGATTAAAATGCCGGTCGAAATCCACTTAAACTGTTTCTTTTTCGTGGCAGAAAGCACAGGCCTTTTTGATGAGGAAACAGGTGCAAGCGCATAATTTATCAAAATACAGCCCATGCACAATAAAAGCCGTTCCGGTTTTGTCAGAGAAACCAAAGGCAAAAGCGTCAGACACAAAAAAGCATAACCGATGCTTACAAACAGACAGCCTGCATATGTATTGCAGTGAAATCCGCCGGCGGTACGCCGGATACAGCAAAGCAGCAGAAGCGTTGCAATGCAGAGTGCCAGATGCTTGCGGTATAAGAATAAAATCAAAAACAATTTGCTGCTTTCTGAAAGAAATGTAAAAAGCAGATAACGCAGCAGGGCAATCTGATAATCAGTCAGTCCATAGCGTATTTTCAATTTTTTCCACATGATAATCTCCTTTATTCAATCGCTGTTCCTGCACACATTCTATATCCACAAAATCATAAAAATAAAAACGTGTCGTTAATTGCACAAAATTGTAATGTAATGAAAAAAATTTGAAAAATAAAAAACGACAGGGAAAGAAGCATAAAAAAATTACATAAGTCAGAAGAAAAAGCAGATGAAGTTGAGTTTGATTGGATATAATAAAAGATTACGCAAATGTTAAAAAACGCCATAAATTTCACACGGAATTTACTTAATTTACATAAGTTTGGTTCAGTTTACATTGAATAAAAAAATTAACAATATCTTTACATGAAATTTACAGGAATGTGATAGTGCATTTTACATCGGCTTTGATAAGATGTCATTGTGAAAAAAATTATGAAATTGCCGCATCAGATTAAATTGTGCGCGATAAAAAGGAGCTGGAAAAATGGAAACAACAAAAATTCATGTAACAAATATGAATTTGCATTATGGTGATTTTCACGCGTTAAAAAATATTAATATTGATATTCCTGAAAATCAGATTTGTGCAATGATTGGACCTTCAGGCTGCGGAAAAAGTACATTTTTAAAGTCAATCAACCGCATGAATGATTTAGTTGAAGGCTGTAAAATTGATGGACAAATGCAGCTTCGAGGAGAAAACGGATTTGAAGATATTTACGGAGATATGGATGTAAATCATTTAAGAAAACGCGTTGGTATGGTATTCCAGCAGCCCAATCCGTTTCCGATGAGTATTTATGACAACATTGCTTATGGTCCGAGAACGCATGGTATTAAAAATCGTCATAAACTGGATGCAATCGTTGAAAAAGCGTTAAAACAGGCAGCAATCTGGGAAGAAGTAAAAGACCGTTTAAATAAGTCAGCATTGGGACTTTCAGGCGGACAGCAGCAGCGACCTTGTATTG
>ERZ780168.4224-NODE-4224-length-10115-cov-3.270278_pt1 | contig 10115 bp, 8 predicted proteins | sample MGYA00510981_ERZ780168 | MGnify/ENA primary metagenome ERZ780168 (study PRJEB29588, sample SAMEA2158769) | human gut metagenome | biome: human gut; feature: human-associated habitat; material: faeces | place: Denmark | collected 2008/2010 ...
TTGTCGAGCCGCTTGGAATCGAGGTTGGTCAACACGGAAAGTTGCGCGAGGTTCGCGCCGCGATTCCCGGCCAGCTGCTCTTCTTTATCTTGAATTTCTCCTCAGTCCTCATGAGCATGGCAATGGCCACAACAGCGGCCACTGCATTTCTAAAGAATGCCTTCTGCATAGTTGGCAGATCTCCAGACAGTCTCACGAAGAAGGTCATCAGTGAGAAAAAGAACCCTGCCATGATTATGAACAGGATTCCCTTATATTTATCTTTTATTACCAGTCTTTTTGCCATTTGATCAACTCCCGATAATGATAAAATGCCGCCAGGTCCCGCAGCACTTTATCTATTTGAAAGCATCATCCTTGAGCCCATGCTCATACAGATACTGCTCCCACAGACTGTAATACTGCGCCTGCAAATGTATGTCATCCCAGGTATAGTCCTTTACAAGACCACCCTTGCCATCGTCCACAACCGTATTCATATCCAGATAGAAAAGCTTTATTCCATCAGCATATGCAGCTATGGCACCATTCTTGTCATCGATATTGTCATTGTTCACAATATCGTGGCTTGCCGAATAGTCGCTGGATACATGCATGCAGCCCATCATAAAGATCACTGCGTCCGGCTGAAGCGCCTGTATCTGGGCCACCGCATCGATATATGTGGATGCGTATGTCTCCGTATTGTAACCCGCCTCATTTATGCCGAGCATGATGTATATCTTTTTGAATTGTTTGCTCTTAAGCAGCTCTGTGAGTGTCTTTGTTCCATTTGAGGCGATCTTCTCACCCATCAGTCCAAATGAAGTAAGGCCCTCCATATATGCAAATTCTGCATTGTCCAGTCCGGAATACAACGCCAGTCCTTCCACTCTGGAATCACCTATGAACAGAGCATCGTCAAAATAAGACTTGTCAACCTTTATATATGGGTACTGGGTCTCAAGAGCGATCTGTGTGAGATCTCTGTAGCAGCTATTTCTTGCCTTTCTCTTCTTAACCTTCTTGTATTGAGTCTGTCTTGTCACCGGAGCAGCCGAACCGCCTGTATCTATGGTTGCTTTTTCCGTAGTTGCCTTTTCGGTGGTCGCTTTCTCTGTAGATTTCTCTGTTGTCTTCTCCGTGGATGCATTCTCAGAAGTCTGCTTCTCCGTGGATTTCACCTCCGTTGTCTGCTCCTCTGCAGCCGCACTGCCCGTGGACTCCGACGTCAGCTCGCTCTTTCCCGGAGCATCCGTGCTTGTTGCGTCAGTTCCGGTTGCCACCCTCTCATCAAGCAGCACAGTCTGGGCCATAGGATGATGAAAGCTGACATCCCATTTATACACGCCAAGCGCAGCTCCCACATAACCGCCTGCGGTAACTATCACGCCGGATATTATGAGTATCGAGAACAGTGGACAGCCTTTTATCATTTGCCATAATTTCTTCATCTGCCCACCTCCTAAAATCTAAAATAAAGGAATGGATTGGAGCCACCCTTTGCTATCTGATATACACAGAACCAGAACAGTGCGAGCATTATAAGCTTGCATACCCAGTTCTTGTAGAATTTCTCTATGAGCTTTCTAGGCCACGGTGTACAGAAGATCACGCAGATCAGCAGCAGCCACCAGTATGTGTGTCCCAGCATGATCAGCTTGTCCATGGCATGTGTGGTGACTGATCCCTCTATGTTCATGCCAAACATTCTCTTCAGGTACAGTCCCAGAAGCTTCAGATCAGATATGTTAAATATTGTCCATGATATCGGTATCAGGAAGAACATGTACACATGGCCAAGAACCTTCACCTTGTCAAATACCTTGCCAAGGAACAGCTTCTCCATGAGAAGGAACACGAACAGGAACAAGCCCCATATCAGGAAATTCCAGTCCGCACCATGCCACAATCCGGTAAACATCCACACAGTGAACATGGCAAGTATCATTCTGAGCTTTCCCTTTCGGTTGCCGCCCATCGGTATGTACACATACTCTCTGAACCAGCGTCCGAGTGTAACATGCCAGCGTCTCCAGAAATCTGTGAGGGAATGTGCCATATAAGGATCGACAAAGTTCTCCGGTATCCTGAAGCCAAGTATAAGGCCAATTCCTATTGCCATCACGGAATAACCCATGAAATCAAACAGGAGCTGGAATGAATATCCCCATGAACCAAGCCATGCGGTCACAGTGTTTATTCCATAAGGGCCAACCGTCTGCACATCGTTCCACAGACTGGCTATCTTATTTGCCAGAAGCACCTTGTACGCAAGTCCCAATACGAACAGTGTCGCACCGCGCTCTATATCGTCCGCCTTGACCTCTCTGTGATCCAGCTCAGGCTTCACCTCATCGTAGTTGACTATAGGGCCGGCTATGAGCTGAGGGAACATGCTCACATATGTTCCGAACTTGATTATACTCTTGTCCGCCTGATACTTGAGCCTGTACACGTCAAATATATACGATGTTATCTGGAACGTATAGAAGCTTATTCCAAGCGGCAGCGTGATCGCCACGCTATCAAATATCTTTGTTCCCGCTGCAGTGTTTATTATCTCTATAAAGAAGTTGATATATTTGAATATGAACAACATTCCAAAATCAAACACCATAGCCACCGCCAGCCAGCAGTTTCTCTCAAATGAACAGTCGATCTCCGAATATACTTCTATATCATAAAAACGCTTGATTCGTCTTGCCACCGAATAGTTAAATATAATAGAAAACATCATCAAGAACACGTATATGGGTTCGCCATACGCGTAGAACACAAGGCTGCCTAAAAGCAGTACAACATTCCTGTACTTCGGCTTTGTCACAAAATAGATAAGCAAAAATAAAGGCAGGAATCTAAATAAGAACTCCATGCTCGAAAAAACCATAATATACTCCTTAAATAAATACTCAGTCCAGTGTGAGTATAAATACTTTTACCACTTATGTCAACCGACACTAATCCTATTTTTTCTTAAAAAAACTATTGTTTTCGACATATTTTCTCACCACCACAACATATGGTACTTCGCCCATATCCACGCCCCTATTAACATAAAAAATGCGTGATCCATATTTCATGAATCACGCATTTTTTCTCTATTCTATATATGATCATATTAAGATCTTATGATATGACACATATCCCTATGCCATATCTCAACCTCATCTTACAGATAATCAAGTGGGTTGACATATGAGCCATTCAGGAATACTGAGAAGTGGCAATGTGTACCTGTTGAATATCCTGTTGAACCTGCGTACGCAATGGTCTGTCCCTGTGAAACCACATCGCCAACGCTTACTGCAAGTGATGAGTTGTGAAGGTACATCGTCACAAATCCATTACCGTGATCTATCATAACGTAGTTACCACCACTCTCGCCCCACTCGGCTACCGTTACAACACCTGCATCAGCCGCTGCGATAGGCACTCCGTATGAACATCCTATATCTATACCCATATGATTGGAGCTTGCTCCTGCTGTCGGTGACTCTCTAGGTCCGAAGTAGTCTGTGATAGGTCCTGATACAGGCCATATGAACTGACCTGAACCGGTTGTTGAACCGCCATTGTTACTTCCACTGTTGTCGCTGTCACTGCCTGAGTTATCGCTTCCACCGTTGTTATCCTGCTGCTGTTGTTCAGCTTCTCTCTGCTTACGCTCCTCCTCCAGTCTCTGCTGTTCCTGACGCGCAAGCTCTGCCAGCTTGTCATCCAGCTCTGACTCCTGCTTTGCGTATTCAGCCGCAAGAGCTTTCTGCATCTCAACATCATCACTGTACTTGTTGATCTCCGCATTCTTCTGGCTTATAACATCATCGAGGTCTGCCTGCTTGGTCTCCAGGTCTGCCTTTACCTTCTCTACATCCGCCAGATCATCCTTGAGTGTCTGCTGATACTCTGCTATGTCATTCTTAGTCTTTACCAGCTTGTTGAGCTGCTTCTGGTCATATGTGCTGAGCTGATCAACATACTCAGACTTGTTAAGACTATCCTCAAATGAAGCCGATGACATAAGTGCATCTATGTAAGCAACATCGCCCTCCTCGTAGAGGTACTGTATCCTCTTCTTCATCGCCTCATACTGATTATCCTCACTGACCTGAGCCTCTGCAAGCTTTGTCTGAGTCTCATCTATCTCATTCTGAAGATCCTCAGCCTGCTGTTTCTTCTCCACGATCTGTGTGCTTATATCTGTGGCCTGCTTATCGAGCTCATTTACAGCCGCTGTAAGCTTGTCTACCTTCTTCTGATACTTCTCTGCGTTTGCATTCGCCTCTTCCTGAGCCTGCTGAGCCTCTTCCTTCTGCTGCTCAACATCCTCCTTGGTCTCCTCAGCATGCACGCTGAACACAGGAGCCGCAAATATGGATGTAAACGACATGAGCAGTGCTCCTGTAGTAACCACTGCCACCTGCATACCTTTCTTCTTTATCTTGTATAAATCTATTCTCATCATTCATGCCTCCTAATCGCATTTCATAATGTTATTATCTTTTTGCCCTACTTATCAGCATTATAACACATATTGTTCCTAAAAAAGTAATAACAATTTGTGAATTTTTTGTGCATTGCTCTGACCGCATTTAACACTACACTCTCAGGTGCTTTCTTGTGGTAAGAATACTTCCTACCAGACCAACACCGATACCGAGCACAAGTCCGACCGGTACCATAGTCCTGAACAGATCCTGCTGGCTCACAAATGCGAACAGCGTTGTGACAACCTTGAACCTTCCGGCAACGTATGTCAGTATCTTATCGTACATGTAGTACAGAAGGACCAGAGGTATAGCCGAACCGACCGCACCTATGATCACGCCCTCTATGATGAACGGCGCCCGTACAAATACATTTGTCGCACCGATCAGCTTCATGATCCCTATCTCTTCCTTTCGCACCGTGATACCTATGGTGATAGTATTGCTTATAAGGAAGATAGATACCAGCATCAGTATCACAACTATTCCTATGGATGCATATCCGACAAGGGATGACAGTGTCGTGATGCTGTCCGCAGTCACGTCAGAGCTCTTGACCTTTCTGACTCCTGAAAGCCCCTGGGCAAATGCCACGAACTCCGGCTGTCTTGATACATCCTTGAGCGTGATCTCATATGACGCAGCATTCTTTAACGGGTTATCTCCGCCAAATGCATTCTTTGCAACCTGTGGATCATCGTAGTTCTGATCTGCAAACTTGTCCCATGCCTCATCGGCTGAGATGAAATCCATCGTCTCAACATAATCGACCGTTCTTATCTGTTCACCTATGAGCTGTATGGTCTCATCTGACGCATCCTCGTCGAAGAATACAGATATGGTGACTGTCTTCTCAAGCTCCTGCATACCTGACTGGAAGTTTACAACCACCGCATATATGATTCCGAAAAGGAACAGACATGATATGATGGTTCCCAGTGATGCAAGTGAGAACAGTATGTTTCTTCTTATATTCGCAAAGCCCTGTCTGAGGACATAGAAAAATGTACTAATCTTCATCTATGTAGCCTCCTTCCTTCTCATCACTGATTATAACGCCCTTCTTCAGGGTGATAACTCTCTTCTTCATCTCATTGACGATATCCTTATTGTGGGTTACCACGACAACTGTGGTTCCTCTCTTGTTGATATCCTCAAGGAGGTTCATGATATCCAATGAGTTCTTAGGATCGAGATTTCCTGTAGGCTCATCCGCCAGTATGATGTCAGGATTGTTGACCAGTGCTCTCGCCATGGCAACTCTCTGCTGCTCACCACCTGAGAGCTCCTTCGGGTATGATTTGTATTTGTCTGCAAGTCCAACCAGCGTCAGCATGGCCGGAACTCGTCTTCTGATATATCTCGCCGGGGTCTGGATGACTCTCTGTGCAAATGCGACATTCTCGTATATAGTCCTGTCCTTGAGAAGTCTGAAGTTCTGGAACACAACCCCTATCCTTCTTCTGACCTTCGGTATATCTTTTCTCTTTATCTTGCCATAGTCGTATCCGGCAACAGTGATATTTCCCTCCGTAGGATCGAGCTCCTTGAGCAGAAGCCTAAACAGAGTGGTCTTGCCTGATCCACTGCTTCCAACTATAAATACGAACTCGCCTTTTTCTATATTGATGTTCACATTCTTGAGCGCCTGATTGCCCCCAGGGTATGTCATACTCACGTTCTCTAACTCTATCATCTCATGTCTCCTATATTGCCTCTTTACGGCATAAACTGTACATTATCTTACATTTGTCCATAGTCGGATGATTCTGATTCATTTCATCCTCGCTTCATTATACTACATATTGATTGTTTTGTTGTGTATAGTTTGTGAATTAAAATTAATACACGATGCGGCAGTCTTCATATATCCATATGTAAGGCTGCCGCTTCTATGCAATCTATATTCCAGATAACTGTCCACCGGACATTTTAATAATCCAGTGACTCCATGTACTTCATGTACTTTACAACCATAAGAGCGATCTTGAATGTGATGGCATCCTCGAATACTCTCAGATCAAGGCCTGTGCTCTTCTGCAACTTATCAAGTCTGTATACCAGAGTATTTCTGTGGATGTACAACTGTCTTGATGTCTCTGATACGTTCAGGCTGTTCTCAAAGAACTTGTTGATCGTCGTCAGCGTCTCCTCATCGAAATCATCCGGGGACTTATTGTCAAAAATCTCCTTGATGAACATCTTGCACAGCGGAATCGGCAGCTGGTAGATCAGACGACCGATACCGAGTGTGGAGTAAGCGATTACATCCTTCTCCTCGAAGAAGATCTTGCCGACATCAAGTGCCATCCGCGCCTCCTTGTAGGATCTGGATACCTCTTTGATCTCGCCGACAATCGTTCCGTATGCCACATGAACGTCGCTGTCCGCATCCGCACGGAACAGGTTGACCATGCTCTCCGCGATCTTGTTCAGTTCCTCGTAACCTTCGTTCTCGCCGACTTCCTTCACAACGATAATATTCTTCTCATCGACTGCTGTGACAAAATCCTTCGTCTTCGTGCCGAAGATTCCGCGGATCTTCTCCAGTTCATTGCCGTCCTTGTCGCGGTTCGTCTCCACAATGAATACCACGCGGCGCACCTCGGTGTCGATGTGAAGCTTCTTGGCACGGTTATAAATATCAACCAGCAACAGGTTGTCGAGCAGCAGGTTCTTGATAAAATTATCCTTATCGAACCGCTCCTTATATGCTACCAGAAGATTCTGGATCTGGAAACTGGCAATCTTTCCCACCATGTATACATCATCGCTGTCTCCGCTTGCCAGAAGAATATACTCAAGCTGGTGCTCATCAAATACCTTGAAAAACTGATATCCGTTCACCACCTGGCTGTCTGCCGGTGACTCCACGAACGCCTGCGCCGGCTCAATGTACTGATCCGCCTCCGGAAAAGTGGCTGCTAACACCTTCCCCTCCACATCAATAATGCACAGATCTATTCTGGTGATTCCCTTTAATCCATCGATTGTATTCTGAAGTATTTGATTTGAAATCATAAGCTCCGCTCCTTCTCATCCTGCTTCTGCTGAAACTCTTCTGTCCGGTCACTGTGTTTCTTCCCTATGAGCAACTTTCACAATAAAAAGCCGCCTTTCTACCTCGGAACAAAAATATCTAAGCTATATTTTAATGCAAAACAGCAAAAAAAGAAAGAGGAAATGCATTTTTTTTATGCATTTCCTCTTTTTCACTCCGCTTCCCCGGACTTTTCCTGATCCTGATACTTGTTCATACTGTTCTTCAATCTTCCCAGATGCAGCCGGTTCTTAACGAAACTTCCAAGTCCATGCTTTTTCCCATGAACGCCGAGTTCTCCCATGCCGAACCATATGGTCGCGCTCATCTTATCCTTATGCTCCGCGAAAAAATGTTCCTGCAGCGGAGACGGCAGAATCGAAACGATCACATCCGGCGTCGTCGCATTCATCTCATTGATGACGGCATCCAGATTCCCCACACAATTTTCCAGTGCATATTCTCCCGCCAGAATCAGCTTCGGGAATGCTTCCTGCAGTTCCGCTTTGACCTTCTGCACGTCCTCCTCCGTCTGTCCCAGCACAAAAATGCTCCGCTTATTGCGCTCGATCCTCCGATAGAATTCATATGAAAAATCATTCTGCTCCGTCTCCTGCACACGCTGCATGCTGTCCGCATCCGCCGCCTTTAAGATCTCCTTCTCCCCAATGACGGAAAGATCCAGCTCCGAGATCACGTTGTGTACCACCGGGTCCGTCTCTGACGCAATCAGCATCTGCATGGAAATGTTTTCGATTGTATTTAAAACATCATTACTCAGATAGTTCTCGACCTGCCGCATCGATTCCCGCACGGTATAGTTGTCAAGACCGATCCCCATAATATCTATTTTTTTAATCATTGTGCACCTATATCATTACCATTATTTGAAAAAACATACCTTCGTCTGCGAAAGATATGTTTTTAGTATAGCAAACTTGTATTCGTATTTCAAGATTCTTCCATTCCGGTCAAATTTACAGACTTCTTTTACTGCTTTTTTATAATTATTTTATATTTGAAATGTCAATAACTTTTCCAAACTTTCCACGAAATCGGACAACTTTATTATTTCTTCACAAAACAGACATTCGATTATTTTACTATGTAAACCAGATTTTTTTCCCACTTTTCTGTGGATAATGTGAATAACTTCGTGTATAACTCGATTTTTCCTGTTTTTCCGTTTCTGCATTGTGGATAACTTTTTTGCAATTCACACTCATTTAGTCAGTTTTCCTTTTTCATTTTTTACAATTTGTGCACATTGTATAGACTGTGCCTTTTGTCCTATTCCTTCATTTTTTGCAATAATCCTGCGTTTTGGGGTGCAATATTGAGAAAATCATGTCCCTTCGTTATCAGGCAGAATGTAGCTGAAAATTAAAAGAGCTTCCTCTTCTCTTCCTCTTCTTATGACGCAAAAATGGGACTATCACAAGTGATAGTCCCATTTTATATTCTCGTTTAGAAAATTCTTCTTACACAGATCGGGCTGCGGTAGGTAACACTGGAGTAAGTGATACCGCTGGACGGTGTGCTGGCATGCACGATCGTTCCATTTCCGATATAGATTCCAACATGTCCGCTGTAACATACAATGTCACCCGGCTGTGCAGATGAAAGGCTTACTTCATAACCACAGCCTCTCAACGCACTGGATGAATGCGGAAGACCAATTCCAAATGCTGAATACACACTCATAACAAATCCGGAACAGTCCGTTCCATTCGTAAGGCTGCTTCCGCCATATACATACGGATTACCGACAAACTGACATGCATAGCTTGCAACTGCCTGACCGTTTGAACTGGTCGGTGCACTGTAGGATGCACTGGAATCTGAGGAGCTGGATGAACTGGATGAACTCTCAGAGTTCTTCTTTCTGGCGCTAGCTGCCGCCGCTGCCGCCGCCTCACGCTCTGCCTCTTCCTTCGCAAGACGTGCTTCCTCTTCTGCTTTGGACTCCGCCTGTACATACTCTGTCGTCAGTGTGACATAATCGGTGGATACATAGCCGTCTCCCTCTTCTGTCGTCACAAGTGCCCAGCCCGGAATGGACTCATCGGTTACCACGAGGTCATCCTCGATCGGAACCATGGTTAAAACCGCTGCGTCTGTGGACGGCTCCGTACGCACATAAAGTGTTGTCGTCGTAACTTTTGCATAGCGGGTACTTACAGACTTTGCAAGTTCCTCATCACCGGCAACCACGTACTCACACTTCACATAACCGGTGACATTGCCGGAGGTGATCTCATACCAGCCATCCTCTGTGGTCTGTAAAATTGTTGCCGCTGAATTATTGTAAAGCTTACCGACTACCTCACTCTCTGTGTTTGGCTCGGTTCGCACGTTTACGTAGTTATCTACCTGCGCAATGGCAATGTCTGCATATTCGGACTCTACCACCGGCGTCTCATTCTCGCTTACCTGTTCCTGCTGCGCTGCTGCTTCCTGCGCCACTTCCTCATTGCTTGCAACCAGACAATCTGCCACTGCAAGCGAAACGCCTGCGCTCGGGCTGCTGCTTCCCGTTCCAACTGCCACTGCTTCTGCTGTGGTAGCAACGGACACACCCGCAACCGGTGCTGCATATATCATAGATA
>ERZ780168.4228-NODE-4228-length-10102-cov-3.114064_pt1 | contig 10102 bp, 11 predicted proteins | sample MGYA00510981_ERZ780168 | MGnify/ENA primary metagenome ERZ780168 (study PRJEB29588, sample SAMEA2158769) | human gut metagenome | biome: human gut; feature: human-associated habitat; material: faeces | place: Denmark | collected 2008/2010 ...
AAAATAATGCCGAGATTACGGTCGAAGTCAATCCCGACTCCGCCAAAACTATTGATTTTGAAAAAATGTATGCCTGCGGATTTAATCGCATTTCAATGGGTATGCAGACTGCTGTTGAAGATGAATTAAGGCTGCTTGGGAGAATTCACAGCATTGATGATGCAAAGACTTCTGTTGAAAGGGCTAAAAGTGCGGGATTTAATAATATTTCACTTGATTTGATGATGGGAATTCCTAATCAGACAATTGAAAGCCTTGAAAAATCAATCAGTTTCTGTGCCGATTGCAAAGTTACTCATATTTCATCATACATTTTGAAAATCGAGGAGAATACTCCGTTTTATAAGGTGCAAAATAAACTTAAGCTTGCCAATGATGATATGCAGGCTGAAATGTATCTGAAAGCTGTTGAAATGCTTGATTCTCTCGGATACAAGCAATATGAAATTTCTAATTTTGCAAAACAGGGTTATGAAAGCCGACATAATACCAATTACTGGAGATGCGGTGAATATATCGGCATAGGTCCGTCTGCACACTCGTTTTTTGAGGGCAAAAGGTTTTTTTATTCGAGAAGCATGGACGATTTTAATAACAATAAGCTGTCTTTTGAAGGTACGGGCGGAGATGAGGAGGAATTTATTATGCTCTCTCTCAGGCTGAAAAGCGGTCTTAATTATTCTGAATTTGAGGAAAAATTTGGATACACTCTCCCCTCTTACATTATCAAAAAAGCTAAAGAGTATGAAAAATACGGCTATACAAATGTTACAGACAAGTCGATCAGCTTTACACCGAAAGGTTTTCTTGTTTCAAATTCAATAATCAGTGAACTGATATAAAAAACGCTCCGAGAATAAATTCGGAGCGTTAATTTTATGTTATGAATTTGTATGTCAGATTAATACAATGAAGGGTATGAACCGCCGCCGATAAGCGATGTAAGAACACTTGTTGCAAATGTACTTGTGTTAAATGACCACATAGTAAGTTTTGCGCCGATGAAGAATACAATCATAAATGCAACGGCAACGATGAGTGTGAGAATTAAAGTGAATAATGCAGAGTTCTTTGCTTCGGAAACATTAGCTTTTACCTGATTTACAAGTGAAATAACAAGGTAAAGCATAACGATTACGAAGAAGAACAGGAACATATATACGCTGATTAATGCGCAAAGACCTGCCAAAATCCAACCGATTGATGCCGGAATAGATTCAATTGAAAATGTAATGAATGAATCAATAAATGCTTTGGCTGTGTTTTCTTCGGTTTTGTATTTCTTTACATATGCAAAGAGAATAACAGAATAAAAGCCGCCGATAAGGACAGTAGTAACAAGACTTACAAGAAGTGTTTTCGGAAAATCAAGTGCGCTCATAGAAAGCATAAGAAACATATTGCCAAGAATGAGTGCAATAAAGAAAATTGCCGAGAAAAGAGCGCCGAGAATGATGTCTTTTTCAGCCTTTGCTGTTTTAATAACAGTTTTGGAATCCTTAAAGAATGAAGTGAACACAACAGGAATGTTCTTTAAAGCCTTAACAAAAGCATTTTCCCCAATGGGTGCTGTGTTATTTACGGCATAAGGCGACTGCTGTGTCTGAGGGTTTTGCGGCTGTGCATACTGTTGCCGAACAGGGTTCTGATACTGTGGCTGTTGTGGCTGAACAGGCTGCTGATACTGAGGCTGTGCCTGTGCATTTGCCTGCTGAGCCTGTGCTTGAGCGGCTCTTGACTTTTCGCAGTTGCAAACAGCATTGTCTTCAAGCTGTGCTCCGCAATATTTACAGAATTTCATGGTGATTCCTCCAAGATAAAATAATATGTAACAGGTCTTATAGCTACCTGTTGTTTGTTTATTGAGAAGTGATAATATCAACGCTCACATTATATCACAAATTACAGCAATAATTCAATATTTCTTACAATTTTTTAATTTTTTACACTTCAGAAAATTATATGTTAAAACAATGAAATGATGTACAGTTCGCAAATAATGACAATAAAACAGCGGCAAAAACTATAAACTTTAGTTTTTGCCGCTGTGGTTTAGTAATAATACCTTATAAATTTTATATTGTAGTAATCACAGGTTGTGATGTCGTTAGTGTCAATCTCATTTATAAGGATATAATCCTGAGCAACACCTAAAAGATAGCCTGTTTTCTGAACAATTGTGTTTGCTCCCATGAGAAAATCAACGGTGATTCGTCTTCCGATTTGTGTTCGCATAAAGCCGTTGTGATATCTCAGATTTTCGGCTGTTACAGGAAACGGATATTGATAATCACTCATCGACATTCCGATATTCTGCCTTATCGGCGTTGCAACGGTGGCTCCGGAGCTCGCCGTTGTAGCAGGGGTTGCAGGCAAAACAGGTATAGATGTATCTATTTTTTTTAAGTTCTTAATGAACGGTATATTTTGAAGACTTCCGCTGTATTTATTTATATTTTCAGGTTGTTCTTCTGATGTACTTCCGCCCTCTTCATATGCTATTTCTGCCTGTTCAAGCGAGGGATTGTCATTTGATTTTTTAACTTCTTCTGTCATATTGGGGTGTGCAACAGACGGTGCACCCTGATTGTGTCGCATAATTTCGTCAATCGCAGGAATATAACATCCGATATCCGCTGTGTTTGACGGACATGAATTGTTGAGGCAGGCTTTGTTTTTGTCAAGTCCGTAATGATGTTCGGGATTAATCTGATTTGTCATCGGAGTTGTGTTAACTGTCATATTTGAAGAATTATCCATTAAGCTATGCTCCTTTATGTTTTGGAATAAGCCTCGGTAGGCGAATAAAAGCAATGATCCCCTACCCTGTTGTAAATTACTCCGTTGTTTGACGGAAAAAATGTTGGACAGGTATCTGAAAATGGATTAAAATAGAAAATTGAATTTCCGACAGATGAATCGGTATTGCCCGCCAATGCCCAATCGGCAATGTTATAGTGAATTTCGTCAGGGCGTATATTGTAAACATTCTGAGGATTATATTGTCCTCCGACAGTTGTTTTAAGACAGGTAAATTGATTTGGTTGTTCCATTATGGCACGGAAATCTCCGCCCTTGCTGACTCTTGCAAATTCCCCGTTTGGAACACGGGTTCGGTTTACAATTACCGACGCAACGGCACGCATTCCGTTTTCACCTTCCCCACCTGCCTCACATTTTAAAAGCCTTGCAAGCAATTCTCTTGTACTCAATGCCACCTTTTTTCACCAACCGTTATTTTATTCAATGATATTTTATGCATAAATTAACTTGTTGTTACAAAGAAAAAGCTTGCGATAAATGTGTTATTTACGCAGACCGAAAATTCTGTTTTATAGAAGCAAATCTGCCGTTAAGGCTTCAGAGAACTTTCCACCGTGTTTAGAATTTATTACAAATCAGAATATTACCAAGTTAGAATGCAATGAATATCAAAAAGAAATGATACTGCAATCATAACAGGATTTTTAGATTATACTCATCAATAAATACAAGGAAGTGAAATAAATGGCTTCAAAAATCAAAAGTGTTTACATATGTTCGGAATGTGGATACGAATCGCCTAAATGGTACGGAAAATGCCCATCATGCGGCGAATGGAACACAATGAACGAAGAAATTAAAGATACATCAAAACAGTCAGCAACTGCAAAAACACGCTCTTTTGCAACCTACTCAAAACCATACGCAATATCGGATATTTCAACCGAGGATGAGCACAGATATGACACAGGCTGCGGAGAACTCAACCGTGTACTTGGCGGAGGAATTGTAAAGGGCAGTCTTATACTTCTGGGCGGTGATCCGGGCATAGGCAAATCGACCGTTCTTATGCAGATTTGTCAGTACCTCGGTGATACTCTGAAAATTCTCTACATATCGGGAGAGGAGTCAAAAAGACAGCTCAAACTCCGAGCAATAAGGCTGGGTGTAACTTCGCCGAATCTGTATGTAATGACTGAAACCGATGTTGAGGTTATTTGCGAACAGATAAAGGATCTCAAGCCCGACCTTGTTATGATTGACTCGATTCAGACGATGAATCTTTCAGAATTAAGCTCGTCCCCAGGCAGCATTACACAGGTACGAGAATCTGCCAATATGCTGATGAGAACTGCAAAAGGACTTGATATTCCTATGTTTATCGTAGGTCATGTTAATAAAGAGGGTTCAATTGCAGGTCCAAAGGTACTTGAACATATTGTTGACACCGTACTGCATTTTGAAGGTGACAAACAGATGAGCTGCCGTATTCTTCGTGCCGTAAAAAACAGGTACGGCTCAACAAATGAAATCGGCGTTTTTGAAATGACTGATAAAGGGCTTAACGAAGTTGCAAATCCGTCTGTTATGTTGCTTTCAGGGCGTCCGAAAAATGTTTCGGGAACTTGCGTCACCTGTACAATTGAAGGATCAAGACCAATTCTTGCCGAAACACAGGGACTTGCCACACAAAGCGGATACGGCAACGCTCGCAGAATGGTTACAGGATATGACTATAACAGACTGTCAATGGTACTTGCCGTTCTTGAAAAAAGAGCAGGATACTATTTTTCAAACTGCGACACCTACATAAATATCGTAGGCGGATTGCGAGTTGACGAACCTGCGATTGACCTTTCAATTGCCATGGCTCTTATAAGCAGTCTGAAAGATACTCCGATTGACGAAAACGCTGTTGTATTCGGTGAAATCGGTCTTGCAGGAGAAATTCGTGCTGTATCAAACGCTCAGATGAGAATTAACGAGGCAGTAAGACTCGGCTTTACAAAAATCATTCTGCCGTATCATAATCTAAAAGGTGTTTCATGTGATGACGCTGAATTGATCGGAGTAAAAAACATTCGTCAGGCATTTGAAGCGGTAGGACAATGAGCAGTTTTGTAATATCAAACAAATACCCATGTTTTGCCGATGAGCTTTCAAAAATGGGGCATAATGTTATATATTCGGACACTGTCAAAGCATTTCCGCAACCTGAACAAGCTCATGCCGATATGCAGATTTTGACGATAAATAATACTGTTTTTGTACTTCAAGAGTGCGAAAAGCTAAAAACTTTACCATATAAAGAAAATTTGATTATATGTAAAAATAAAGCAGGGAAGAAGTATCCCGAAAATATATTGCTGAATTTTCTTTTCTTTAATAATAAGCTTTATGGTAAAGTATCTGCAATAGATCCGACTCTTTACAAATATTGTGTAAAAAACGATATTGAAATCGTAAACATAAACCAAGGATACGCAAGATGCTCAACTCTAATACTCAATAATCGCACTGCCGTAACAGCCGATATATCCATAAAAAATGCCCTTGAAAAAGATGGGGCAGAGGTGTTATTAATATCCTCGGGTGATATAAAACTTGAAGGATATGATTATGGATTTATAGGCGGTGCAAGCGGAAAAATCTCTGATAATACCGTAGTGTTTTTCGGAAACGCTGAAATGCATCCATGCTATTCTTCTATCAAAGAATTATGTTTAAAAAATAAAATTGAAATTAAAATATTATGCAAAAATATGCCACTCACAGATGTGGGTGGCATAGTAAAAATTCTTTAAACTTTTTTCTTAGGTTTTATTTTTGCAAGCGGATTTGAGTCAGCGGCATTTTTCATTTGTTCCGAACTCAGGTGCGTATAAATCTCAGTCGTACCGAGGTTTTCGTGTCCGAGAACCTCTTTAAGCACTCTGACATCAACTCCGCCTTGCTGATACATAAGCGTGGCGGCGGTATGCCTAAGCTTATGACAGGAATATCCCTGAGAATCAAGTCCGATTTTCTCAAGATATTTATATACCATAGCCTGAATTGTTTTCACAGACATTCTGCGGTGATTACGGCTAATAAACAACGCTTTTTTATCCTTAACTTCATCAATCGGACGCACCTTCATATACTCATTATAAGCGTCAATGCAAGCAGAGTTTAGATAAACAATGCGTTCTTTATTGCCTTTACCGACAACACGCATTGTACCGTCACTATGAATATCATTATAGTTAAGACCTGCCATTTCAGACACACGCAGTCCGCAATTGAGAAAGAGAGTCAAAATACAATAATCACGCTGTTTGTTATTTCCGTCAACTGCATTAAGAAGCTCAATGCTTTGTTCAAGAGTAAGATACTTTGGCAAAGCTTTTTTATTTTTTGGCGATTCAAGCTGTTCCACGGGATTTGTATCAAGCAAATGTTTATTATTGGTTATGTACTTAAAAAAGCCTTTCAGACTGGAACATTTTCTTGCACGGGACGCACTCTTATTGTTGCGGTCACGATAAAGAAAATTCATATAATCATATGCAAGTTCAAGATTAACGGTTTTAATTAAATCAAGGTCAACATCGTCAATTTTAATTTCATCAAAATCAGTACCGTCAGGCACAAGACCACGCATTACTTTTAAAAATCTAAAAAAAGTTCTGAGATCAATAAAATATTCGTCAACGGTTTTCTTCGACATATTTTTGATTGTCTGCTTATAAATTAAATAGTCCTTCAAAATTGCAGGAGCTTCATCACGAAAATCAACTGCCATAAACACACCACCGTAATTTTATTTCTTATAATGGATAACTCAGAAAAGTTGAACTAAAATCTGTATTAAAAGAATTATAAGGCTATTATAACACAAAAAAGGGCGGTGTATATTCCAATTACGAAAATTATACAAAATGAATATTTTGTATAATTCGGGGAACAGGTAAAACAAGATAAATCCGAAACATATTGCTAATGCTAATTTACAGCATTTAAATTACAACAGCCGTACAGACTCAAACGAGTCTGTACGGCTGTAAATTTTAAAGGAATTTAACTTTTAAATTAGCAAACGCCCTGCTGAATCATTGAATCAGCAACCTTCTCAAAGCCTGCAATATTTGCACCGGCAACATAATCTGTCTGTCCGCCGACTGTTGCATTGTATCTCTTAGCGGCATCAGAAATGTTAGCGTAGATTGTCTCCATGATTCCTTTGAGTTTTCCATCAACTTCTTCGAATGTCCAATGAAGTCTCTCAGAGTTCTGGCTCATCTCTAATGCAGATGTAGCAACACCACCGGCATTGGCAGCTTTACCACCTACGAATAATACGCCGCTCTCCTGTAAGTATTTTGTTGCCTCTAATGTAGTAGGCATGTTAGCGCCCTCTGTTACAGATGTAACGCCGTTTGCAACCAGCATCTTCGCATCCTCGATGTCAAGCTCGTTCTGTGTTGCACATGGAAGAGCCAGATCTACCTTTACAGACCATACGCCACGTCCCTCATGATACTCTGAGTTCGGACGATAGTTCTTGTACTCTGTCAGTCTTGCGCGTTTTACTTCTTTAATTTCTTTCAGCATGATTTTCTTCCGGTCGATATCGAATCCCTGAGCCAATAAAGCTTCTGAAATCATGATATTGTTTACGGAACCGAAAATCTTACCGGTACTGCTGGTTTTAGCACCTACAGTCAGTTTCAATTCAGCCAGTTTTGCAGCCAATTCTTCAGCTTCTGCTTTCAATTTAGCTTCCTTATGTGCCCGTTGTTTGGTATTTTCTGCAACGATTTTCTTTGCAGCTTCGGTAGCTAAAATGGCATATCCCTGAGGAATCAGGTAGTTACGGCCATATCCGGGTTTTACGTTGATCACGTCGTCTTTATGTCCCAGATTTGCGATATCTGTCAATAATATAATCTGCATTTCGTGTCCTCCTTTTAATTATTTCATGCAATCGGTTACGAAGGGCAAAGCAAGGTGTCTTGCTCTTTTTACAGCAGTTGCAACTTTTCTCTGGAATTTCACAGAGGTACCGGTAATTCTTCTGGGAAGGATTTTACCTTGTTCGTTCAAAAATTTCTTTAAAAATTCAGGATCTTTGTAATCGATGAATTTGATTCTTGCTTTTCTGAAACGGCAGTATTTTTTCTTTTTAACATCCACCGTTGGGGGGGTCAGATATCTGATTTCACTTTCGTTCTGTGCCATAGCTTATTTCTCCTCTTGTTTAGCTGCGTATTTACTTCTTCTTTTTAAAGTATACTCATAAGCATACTTGTCTAATCTAAACGTTAAAAAACGAATAACTCTCTCGTCACGTCTGTAAGCGGTTTCCAGTTTGTCAACCAGTGCACCTTCTGCTTCAAACTGTAACAAATGATAGAATCCGGTCGTCTTTTTCTGGATCGGATAAGCCAGCTTGCGCTTGCCCCATTCCTCAACTTCGCCAAGAGTGCCATGCTTGCTGATGAGATCCGTAAACTTGGTCTTGAGCGCCTGAGCAGCCTCCTCACCCTTGGACAGGGAGAAAACCAATACGATTTCATAGTTCTTCAATGCCATTCTAAAGCACCTCCTTCTGGTCTTTTGGCCGTACATCCTGTGCACGGCAAGGATTACTGTTCCACGGAACAGCCTATGTAGTATAACAGAAAGCGCCGCCCCTGTCAAGCAAAACTTGCACACCGGGCGGCGTTCTTTCGTCTATTTCTACATATAGTGGAAGCAATTGGCATTACACATATTGCAGCACATCGCTGACCTTCCCGATCACCGGCACATCCGCGCGCAGGTCTTGGTCCTTAAACCAGCCCCAGTTCATCCGCACCGCCTGCATACCCGCAGACAGGGCACCGGCAATGTCGTTTACCGGGTGGTCACCTACATACATACAGTCCGCCGGAGGCAGCTGCACTTTGTCACAGGCGTAGAGGAACAGCGCCGGATCCGGCTTGTGAACCCCCACATCGCCGCTGACGATCACCAGATCAAGATACGGCCGCAGGCCGCTTTCGTCCATCTTGTGATTTTGCAAATACGACGGGCCGTTGGTGATAACGCCGGTCACAATGCCTTTCTTCCGCAGCGCCTGCAACATAGGCACCGCGTCCGGGAAGATCACGCAGCAGTCGCCGAAGGTGCGGTCATAATGTTCCGCCAGCGCTTCTGCCGCAGGGGCGTCCGTCCAGTGCCAAAGGGCAATCAGCCCTTTGTACCACTCTACCCGATCCACATAGCCGCCGTTGCCGCTTTGGCGCATTTGGTGCTTTTTCTCCTCCAGTTCCTCACCGGTCACACCGGGAAAGAACCGGGCAAAAAAGTCGTCCATATATCGCTCAAAGGCCGCCGTACGGTCCTGCAAAGTCTCGTCAAAATCAAAGAATACTGCTTTTATCATGATCCAGTTGCTCCCGCAGCGCCCCGATGGAAGAAAACTTCTGTTCCGGGCGCAAATAACGCACCAGCTCTACCTGCACCGTTTGACCGTACAGGTCGCCGTTGTAATCAAAAATATGAGTCTCTGCCAAGGGGGTCTCCACCTGCCAGGTGGGGCGCACGCCAATGTTCGTAAAGCCCCGATACCAAGTGTCCCCCACCAAAATGCGGCTCTCATACACACCGAACTTGGGCAGCACCAATCCATCCGGGTACTGCTGATTGATGGTGGGATAGCCGATGGTGCGACCCCGAGCGTCGCCGTGGAGCACCGGGTTCTCAAAAGTAAAGTTGTAGCCCAGCATGGCCGCCGCCTGCTCCATCTCGCCTGCCTGCACCGCCGCCCGAATACGGGTAGAACTGATCGGCGCGCCCTGGTAGTCCTGGTGCTCCAAGATACGCACCCAAATGCCCCGATCCTCCAGGTACGCACGCAGACGCATTGCATCCCAGGCAGCGTTCTTGCCAAAGCGGAAATTAAACCCGCACAGCACCATACCGGCGCCAAATCGACCGATAAGCACATCCTCCACAAACTGCCGACCTTCCATATTGCGAATGGCATTAAAATCCGCAAACACCGCCGTCGGGTAACGGCGCTGGAAAATGCTTTTTTGCAGCAGGGAAAAGCGGTTGTGCACGCAGTAGATGATCACCTGCTCCGCGCCGGTGCACACAATATTGTGTGCCCGGTGCATACCGTCAAAATCCCCGATGGCCACCGCCGTTATTCTCTTTTGGTTCACACACTCTTGCATACAAATTTATCTCATCACCATCACGCGCACCACTTGCAGCTGGCTGCCGTCTGCCGACGGACTGCCCAGTCCCAGGAACACACCCGCCGGGTCATATACCCGGTAATAGGGCTCCGTCAGCTGCTGGTGCAGCC
>ERZ780168.4242-NODE-4242-length-10054-cov-64.182818_pt1 | contig 10054 bp, 11 predicted proteins | sample MGYA00510981_ERZ780168 | MGnify/ENA primary metagenome ERZ780168 (study PRJEB29588, sample SAMEA2158769) | human gut metagenome | biome: human gut; feature: human-associated habitat; material: faeces | place: Denmark | collected 2008/2010 ...
TATGTTTATTTTATTGAATATCAGCAATTAATATCCGTTTTTAAGGGCTGACTAACTACTGTCAAAGGGATATAAAACAGAAGCTTGACTTCTATATAACCTGCAATATTATGTCAAAAGCAAAATTAAAAAAATATATGTCGGCTCTATCAAAAGAACAGGTTGTTGACATAATGCTTCAGCTGTACGATGCGAGCAAGGAAGCGAGTGCATGGCTTGAGTTCTATATGGAGCCCAATAGCGATGCCGAGCTTGAAAAATATAAAAAGGCAATACGTAACCAATTCTTTGGTCGCAATGACTGGCCCAAAGATCCGAGTTTCAGAGAATGCAATAAACTGATAACCTCGTTCCAGAAACTCATACCTGACCCTAATGCTATTGCGGACCTGATGCTCTACTATGTGGAACAAGGATGCAGCCTGACCGCACAATACGGTGATTACGATGATCCGTTTTATACCGCTCTTGAGAACAATTTCAATAAAGCGGTTAAATTTATATCATCTAACGGACTAATGTCAGAATACTCGCCACGCATGAAAAAGATGATTGAGTCTGTGGAATGTTGTGGATATGGCTTCCCGGATACATTGTGGGACATCTACTACGAATACGCAGAGGACTGATTAAATTCTTTTTGAGCATGGAATCTTCAATTGAGTAGAACAAGAGCTACACTTTTTCGACCCAATAAACATAGCTCCATTACACTTTTTCAAACGAATAACTGAGTAGTTGCTACATTTTTTAAAACGAATCGATAATGACCTGTACCGGACCGTTTGCACATCTTAGTCAAAATCGCTAACTTTGCGGGTACAAAAACACAGACCTGAGAAGGTCTAAATTAGCGAATTATAGAAGGTATGACGGAGCAAATTCGGGCTTTTGTACCCGAAGATTCGCAATCCGCTGAGCGGCAAGATGTTCTACGCACTGCATCGAACAATCACAAATAAATGGAAACTGATTGCCAGGAATATATAATAGAAGTAACAGATAAAAACGAAAGATTTATTCATGAAGCCAATATTATTTATTATGTCGGGATTGCCGGGATCCGGAAAATCAACACTTTCCCGGTTTTGGGCGAAGAAATACAGGATTCCATATATTCAAATTGATACCATCGAGCAAGGATTGAGAGACTTATGTAACATAGAGGTCATTACGGAAGGCTATGAATTGTCTTACCGGATTGCCGCTGAACACTTGAGATTGGGGATACATACTATCGTCGACTCTTGTAATCCAATAAATATTACACGCAGGGCATGGGAAACTATAGCAAAGAATAATCACGGCCTTTTTATCAATATAGAAGTTATCTGTTCGGATAAAAATGAGCATAGGCATAGAGTAGAAACTCGGATTATGGAAATTGAAAATTTGAAGTCTCCCACATGGGAAGATGTTGAAAACAGAATATTTCATTCATGGGAAAGCGAGAGAATCGTTATTGACACCGCACATAAATCCATCGAAGAAAGTCAGAATGAATTAGACAAAAAGATTCTTTCCTACTTGGAACTAAAAGGAATAGAGTTTTGATAAGATTAACACGGTTTAAATACAAGCGCTGCCTTAATACCAATACAACCTGACGACCTGCAAATTTCATATAACCTCATTTTGCTACTTGTGCAGGTGAAAGCAACGATGATACAACTGCGTAAATGGAGGCTGTAACAGCCGCGCGGATGAAAAGATGCCGCATAATTCCGGTTTTGCCGGCAGTCAGCATAAAAATAGTTAATGCATTGAGTAATGCGAATTATTTTTGCTATTTTTGCAATATAGTAAGATTACTGTCAGCGGTCATCGCATTAAGCATAGTTAGAATTATCCATCCATGGAAGAGAATAAACCGAAAAATTCATTTATCGGCTGGTGCCGGCGTTATATCTCGCTGCTGTTCGTCGGCCTGCTCGCGCTCTATGTCTACGTTTTGTTCTTCAACGACAATTCCTACGGACATCTGCGTGAACTTCATGGTGAAATCAAACGTTTAGAAAAAGAGAAAAAGGAAAATCAGGACACGCTCAACAAATATTACGAGCTTAACCGTCTGCTCCTTTCCGACAAAGAGGAACTGGAGCGCGTGGCCCGCGAGAAATACGGGATGCAGCGGCCCGGCGAAGATGTCTACATTATAGAATAAGAGGGTATCTCATTATTGAATGAATATGAAAGAAAACAAATCACGGCAATCCGCAAAAAAGATAAACCCGCAGGATGTAACCGGCCCCAAGGCCTCACACGTATGGACAGCCGCCACAGCAATCGGCCTGCTGCTCATAGCCGCCGGCACGCTCATACCGATACTCAACGCACGCCATACGGCATACGTCGACATGTCCGACACCTTCAAATACATCTTCTCGGCCGGCGCAGCAATGCTGCTCGTAAGCCGACTGTTCAGCACCTATAAAGGCACGATACTACGCCTCAGGCGTCTCTACCGCATTGAAGTATGGAGCGCACTGTTTTTCTGCGTGGCCGCTTTCTTCCTCTTCTACGAGAGCGACACCACCCGCAACTGGATTGCATTCACTCTCGCAGGAGCCGCCATACAGCTCTACACATCGTTCATGATACCACGCACCACCCGCAAAGCGCTAAACGGCGAGGTAGAATGATATTTTGTCTGACTTTTCAAACTACCGAATTATGAAACACCGGCATATACTCCTCTCTCTTGCCGCAGCAGCCGGCATCACAGCCATATCGGCCGCTCCATCCAACAAGAAAGAGGTGTCGCGCAATCTCGACATCTTCACCTCCATCTACAAGACCCTCAACTCGATGTACGTCGACTCCATCGACGCCAACAAGTCCATAACCACGGCCATCAACGCCATGCTCGACGAGATTGACCCCTACACGGAGTATATACCCGAGGAGATGCAGGAGGATTTCATGACAATATCCACCGGTGAATTCGGCGGAATAGGCGCCTACATCGGACAGAACAAAGCCAAAGAGACCTTTGTCACCGAGCCGCAGGAAGGTACGCCATCGGCCAAATCCGGCCTCAAGGCAGGCGACGTGTTCCTGACCATCGACGGCGACTCCGTGCGCACCCTCGGAAGCGACAAAGTGCGCGACCGCCTCCGCGGGCAGGCCGGGACAAAACTGCACGTCACCGTGCGCCGCCCGCTCGTCAGCGGCGACACCACCCTCAACATCGACATCACCCGAGCCAAAATCGAAGTGCCCACGATGCCCTATTACGGCGTCGTACGAGATACGGTAGGCTACATCCAGCTCTCCACATTCAACGAGAAATCATATCCCGAAGTCAAGAAAGCCGTCAGCGAACTCATAGCCGACCCGCGTGTCAAAGGCCTCGTGCTCGACCTCCGCGGCAACGGTGGCGGACTCCTCGAGAGCGCCGTCAATATCGTCAGCCTGTTCGTGCCCAAAGGCACAGAAGTGCTCCGCACGCGCGGACGCTCTGTCACCAACGAAAAGACCTACCGTACCACCGCCGCACCCGTAGCCCCCACTACCCCCCTCGCCATACTCATCGACGACGGATCGGCCTCTTCATCTGAAATCGTCACCGGAGCGCTGCAAGACCTCGACCGCGCCGTCATCATAGGCGAACGTTCCTACGGCAAAGGTCTCGTGCAATCCACCTTCCCCCTCCCCTACAACGGCATAGTCAAAGTGACCACGCAGCGCTACTACATACCGAGCGGACGACTCATACAGGCCATCGACTACTCCCACCGCAACCCCGACGGCTCGGTTGCCCGCACGCCCGACTCGCTCACCAACATATTCTATACCCGGGCCGGACGACAGGTGCGCGACGGCGGCGGCATCACCCCCGACATCAAAATCGAATATCCCGAAATAAGCCGACTCACCTACAACATCGTGGCAGGCAACCATCACTTCGACTTCGCCACCCAATACGCCGCCGAGCATCCCGAAATACCCGCTCCCGACAAGTTTGAGATGACCGATGAAATCTACGACGAATTCAAAAAGTCAATCGACCCCGCCACCATCGAATACGACAAAGTGTGCGAGACAATCATCGACCAGCTTGAAAAAGCCGCCGACCGAGAAGGCTATCTCGACGAAAATGTCAAGACCCAGATTGCCGAACTGCGTAAATCGCTTCAGCACGACCTTGACAAAGACCTCGACACCCAGCGCGAACGCATCAGCGAATACCTCGTGCCCGAACTCCTCCGCCGCTACTATTACAACCGCGGCGCCGTGGCCTATGGCATACGCTTCGACCCTGCGGTAGCACGCGCGGCACAACTCTTCGGCACCCCGGCCGACTACACGACAATCCTCTCGCCGGCCGACAAAACCGAAACGACTAAAAAATAAATCGCACCGCGACAGCATTATTGCACAATATAAAAAAAAGCATTATCTTTGCATCGCAAATGCACAACAATGGCGGGGCGTAGCGCAGTCCGGTAGCGCACCTGGTTTGGGACCAGGTGGTCGCAGGTTCGAATCCTGTCACCCCGACAATAGTAAAAGAGGCTGTCTAACAACCAAAGTTAGACAGCCTCATTCTTATCGTAGTTATAAAATCCGAAATCAGTTCTGATTGTTGGTCTTGGCCTTGTATGACAGGCTTGCGGTAATCAGATTGTCGGCAGTCTGTATGCGCAACATGGTCGACGAGTCATAACGCGAGTCAACGCTTATGGCTTTGGCTACGAACGGAGTGGCCGTAGAGCTGAGCTGCTTGGCTGTGATATCACCCTCGACATTGATTTCTATGCCGTTGCCGGTAAGCTTGTAGGGCAGATTCTCGAATGCGAGCTGGGGATAAATCTTCTCTTTGTCATCAAGATTGTAGACAGTAACTGTTGCGGTCGACTTGTCGCGGTCAAGCACATAGCTGTAGTACGGACGGTTGCTGCTGTTGACAACGCTTCCGTCGGAATTGCGCGTGATTATAGTAGAACCGGGAAGGAACGCAGAGCGCGGCACAGCCACTACCTTGTATTGATTGTCGAGTTCAAACGACACTCCATAATATATGGCGGTCTGACCGATTGCTGAGATGTAGGCCATCGACTGTGACAGTTTGAAGTTACTGATATTATGCGATGTGCCACCGGATACGGATACTGCATTGGGCACGTTGACTACAATAGCGCCGGTATCTTTGTCCTGGCCGTAAGTTGCCTGCTCAATGCTCAGAGATATAGGCGAACCGCCAACAGTCAGACGCAGATTGGTAATATTGATGTCTGCCTTGCCTGCAATCAGATCGAATTTCATGATATAATATGCGCCTTCGGTCGATACAGCCGTGTTCGTTGTCATATCAGTGACATAGGTTATGTTGTTGTCATAGCCGTATTGCACCGTCTGCTGGGGGTCGCCGGATGAGCATGACGACAGCGCCGCAGCAGCAACAAGAGTCAATAAAGAGGATTTGATGATTTTCATGTCAATTAATAAAATTAATTTGTGTAAATAAATTAGATAGCTATAAAATATGCATGTAGGTAAATAACGTGTATTGTCGATTATTATTGTACCTGACAGGCTACATTGCGAAATCAAAACGGAATGTCACGCCGAACCGTCGCGGATTGCCCCGCTGCACGAACCTGTTGCCGATTGATTCGAAATAGAACGTCGAATACTTCGTCTTGGTGATATTCTCACCCCACAGCTCGACATCGGCAACCGGAGTGCGCAGATTGACCGACAGCCCCGCAAGCGCATAAAACGGCTGCTTCACCGTGTTCTCCTCGTCCCAGTATATCTGACCGATGCCGCGGCAGTTGGCATTTACCTCCACTCCTTTCAGCCACTGCGTGTTGATATCCGTAGAGTAGGTCACAGCGGCAAACAGCGTGTTTATCGGCGCGTATGGTACATGATTGCCCTTGCAGTCCACAAGCCCGTTGTTGAAGCGGCGGAAACGCGCGTCGGCGTGGCCATACGACGCATTGACAGTGAAATGCCTGTCGGGACGCCATGTCGCCGCTATCTCCACACCCTTGGAGTGCGTACGCCCGGCATTGGCCATCACGCGCCCAGTCGTAGTGCCTTCGGGGAACATCGTCATCTGCTGGTCGCGCGTATCGATAAAAAACAGCGTAGCGTCCACATCGAGAGTGTTGTCAAACAGCGACGTCGTGGCGTTCAGCTCATAGCTCCAGCTCTTCTCGGGGTCGTATGATATGATTTCGTCCACATCATATTTCTGCTCGCCCCCCATCATCCCCATCAGGCTTTGCTGGAGTATGTCGGAAAACATCTGCGTGTTGTATCCGCCGGCCTTGTACCCCTTCGACACCACGACGCCCACGGCCGTCGAACGGTTGAAGCTATACGACAGCTTCACTTCAGGCAGCAGCTGAAGCGACGTCATATGCAACCGGTCGGCCAGGTCGAGATTGACCGGAATCTGCTTTATCGGTATGAGCATCGGTCCCTGCTGACGGTAAAGCGTAAGCCCCGTGTTGACATAGCTGCGGTAGTCAATCGAGCTGCGTTCGAACGCCAGACGCAGGCCTACCGAGGCCGTCCACCGTCCCCATTCATATTCGCTCTTGTGGTAGGCCGCCACACCCCAGTTGGGCATCATGAAGTCCGACGCGAGCACCATAGTGCGCTCGTCCCATTTTATCTGCATGGGCGAACCGGGCGTGTTGGCATTGTCCTCGATTAGAGTCTTGATACCGTAGTCCTTGAACGTCACCGGCGCCGACATATTACCCCGCTTGTAGAAACCGAAAAGGCCGCCGAGATATTTGTACTGTCCCGCCGCACCCTTCACGATGAAATCCTGTGTCAGCGTCCACTCGTGCCGTTTCTGCGTGAGCGTGAAGTAATCTTCCGGCAGAAAATCCTGGTCGAGCGTCATATTGTCATTGATATACTGGAACGCCGTGATTGACGATACCGACACATTCTCGCCGAAGTATCTAACAGTCAGTCCGTCCACCACCGATGTGCGGTCATAGAAGCATGTATCGTTATGGTTTATCTCTCCCGAAGCCAGCGACTGGTAGGGGTATCCCCCCTGCCGGGTCGACGACACCCACGCGCTGTTTTCGAGCAGCAACGCCGCCGACGGACGCCATGCCAGTTTGACACGTCCGAGCCAGTTGCGCTCCGTGTCAACTTTTTTCCCTGTGTACAGATTGCGGAAAAAGCCGTCGGTCGAATTGAACGCCCCGCCAACGGCCATACCTAACGTAGGCGACAGCTTGCCATAAGCCGACAGCGCGGCGCGCCACGAATTGCCCGAGCCGTATTCGGCCAGCGCCCTCACGCCCTGGTATCTGAGCGGCGACAGTGTCGACATATTGATCACACCGCCTATGGAGTTGCGCCCGTAGAGTATGCTCTGCGGTCCGCGTACCACCTCAATCCGGTCAAGGTCGGTAAACGTGAAGTCATAGTTGTCCTTGTTGAGCAGCGGCACATTGTCGATATTCAGCGCCACGATAGGCTGGTCGATACGTGTGCCAAGACCGCGCACATAAATTGACGATGTCATCCGCGAACCGTATTGCGGCATATAGAAATTCGGCGCTACCTCGCTCACGCCTTTCACTCCGTCGATGTCAAGACGCTCTATCGTCTGCATGTCGACCGTCGTTACCGACGAAGGGAACATGGCGCCCGAAGTCGATTTTATCACCGACACCGACACCTCGTTGAGTCCCACCACCGAATCGGTATATTCACTGCCACCCTCAGCCGGGGTTGCCGAAGCTGCGGCACGTGCCGGTTCGGTTATCGCAAGCAGTGCCGCCGCACAGCCGCATATACGTAATAATAACTTTTTCACCTGCAAGAAATTTAGAGTACAAAATTAGTCAATATTGCGTAATAAAAAAAATTTGATTAACTTTACGCTTCAAACGTCCACAATTCGCCATATTCTACGTTGTAGAATGCGACTAAACTCACCGACCATGTCAAAAGAACCCGCCAAAGACTCCCCCGAGCTCATCGAGCGCCTGCGCGATCCGTCGACCGCACGCAGCGCATTCACCGAGGTGATTGCGGCCTATTCCGAGCCGCTCTACTGGCAGATAAGACGTATGGTCGAAAGCCACGACGACGCCAACGACATACTTCAGGACACCTTCATCAAGGCATGGACATCGCTCGACCATTTCCGCGGCGACGCACGTCTCTCCACCTGGCTCTACAAAATCGCCGTCAACGAGAGCCTCACGTTCCTCGCCCGCGAACGCCGGCGCAACAATGTCTCGATCGACGACGAAGCCTCGATGCTAATCAACGCCATCGAAGCCGACACCAACGTCGACGGCGATGCCCTCGCCCTCGAGCTCCGCAAAGCCATAGCCACCCTCCCCGAGAAACAGCGCATAGTGTTCAACATGCGCTACTACGACGAAATGAAATACGAACAGATGGCCGAGATACTCGGCACATCGGTCGGCGCACTCAAAAGCTCCTATCACCTCGCGGTTAAAAAAATCGAACAATATTTTTCCGACTATGATTAAACTTTTTTTACAATCGCGAGTCTAAACGGTAAAACAATAATTCCGCCGACAGCGCCTACTGCGTCAAAGCATTGATTAACAGCACACGACGTCGGCCTGGCTTCAAAAAAACAAACATTATCTCTCTATGAAAGAAACCAACGACATACTTGACAAAATAGGACGACGCTCGGGCATGACAGTACCCGAGGGTTACTTCGACAACTTTGTCGCGAAAATGTCCGAGGCACTTCCCGATGTCGTCGCGGCACCCGAGCCAAAACGCACGTTCTGGCACCGGATACGTCCCTACGCCTACATGGCAGCCATGTTTGCCGGCATCTGGTGCATGATGAAGATGTTCGGCCTCCTCTCCGGCCCGGGTCCCGACCTTACCGACATCAACAACTATCCCGGCGTAAAGACCGCACTCAACGACGTCACTTTTGTCAACGACTACATCTACCCCGCCGTCGACCAGTATGAACTGATGGAAGACCTCTACATGCAGTCGACCGACATGTCAGACGACATGCCTCTCGACAGCATTCCGGCCGACTTCGACATAATATTCGACGACTCTATCTAAGCCTAATGTTTCCACGTCAAAATCAGTCCCTGATGAAACACTTTTCCTCCATATTCCTCTTCATGCTCGCGCTTTGTATCGCACTGCCCGCCTCGGCCCAGAACCGCGACCGAAGGCAGTTCCGCGACGACATACGCGAATACAAGCACAACTACTTCCGCCAGAAGCTCGACCTCTCACGCGAGCAGGCTGCATCATTCTTCGAACTCTACGACAAGATGGACGACGCCATAACCGACCTTAACGACGACGCACGCACCCTCGAGACCAAAATCTACGACGCCCCCGAAGGCTCAATCACCGACATCGAATACGAGACCGCGACAAAAGCGCTCCTCGAAGTAAAAGAGAAAGAAGCCGCCATCGAAAAGGAATATTACACTCAATTCGCCGAAATCCTTAACAAAAAACAGCTTTTCGAGCTCCGCAAGATAGAGCGCGACTTCACCATGCAGCTCCTCAAATACCACCACAAAAACGGCAAAAAGAAATAAAACAGTGGGGCAGGACGTCTCGCCCCCGTTGTAATTCCTACCCCATCGACTCCGATAACAACCTACCCATACAGATAGCGCCGTGAAGAAAACCCTCACGGCGCTATCTGTGTTCACACCTCCGACGTGTTACCTGCCGGTGCGCTCGCCGCCACCTTTATCCGTGCTTTCATCTACGGCATCAACAATGATTTCAGCGTTCTCCACACAGCCGTGGCCACGTTTTACAGCCAGCTCGCCGGCCTCGCGCACATCGGCGCTGTCAACCACAATCTCGTCTTTTACAGTCTCCGTTTTCGCGGAAGAGGTGCATTTCGTTTTCATAGTCACAAATCTGCTTTACTTTAATTCTCGGAGCAATAATCTCCAACATAACAAACGCCCCTCCCCCAAAAAAGTTCACCGCCCAACAAAAAATCACCGCGACGATTTGTTTATGGGGCGGGGGCGTCTCGCCCCCGTGGTATTATTCTTACACCCTGAAAGTTACCACGGGGGCGAGA
>ERZ780168.4244-NODE-4244-length-10050-cov-3.784892_pt1 | contig 10050 bp, 10 predicted proteins | sample MGYA00510981_ERZ780168 | MGnify/ENA primary metagenome ERZ780168 (study PRJEB29588, sample SAMEA2158769) | human gut metagenome | biome: human gut; feature: human-associated habitat; material: faeces | place: Denmark | collected 2008/2010 ...
CTTCGGCAATTGTCTTAGTTTTTTTGATGGCAGGATAATTTACTTTATCGGCTGCAAAATAGCTATTGTTTTACTGACATAATAAGCAATATGTGGTTGTGTGAGATAATGAGGTATGGGAAGTTTGAAACTCTAAAACATTAAATGCGATATCCATAAATATTTTTGCGAATATCTAACATTTCAGCATCGGTTGCTGTGATCATATCTGCACAACGCTTCAATCGCATTTCAATCTCTTTGCGGTAGTTCTCATCCATGTCATCTTTCTTATATCTAAGCTGATGATCTAAACTTGCCCAATAATCCATTGCGATCGTTCGTATCTGTACTTCCACACGCATCGGCCGCATCTTATCTGCAAAGAATACCGGAATCTCTACGATCAGATGCAAGCTGCGGTATCCATTTGGCTTTGGATGCTCAATGTAGTCCTTTTGGCTGATCAATGTGATATCCGTCTGTGACGTAAGCATCTCTGATATTGTGTAAATATCATCCACAAACGAACAGATAACACGCACACCGGCAACGTCATTGATATTCCCTTTGATGGAATCCACCGATACGGGAAGTCCTTTCTTACGTAATTTCTTAGCTAAACTTACCGGTTTTTTGATACGCGACTTAATGCTGTGGATCGGATTGCGCTGATAACGTGATTTAAGATCATCATTAAGCACTTCCAGCTTGGTCTGCACCTCGCGGATCGCACAGGAATACATCATCATCACCTGCGAAAAATGCTCCTCCTTCTCTATCATATCCCGATCCTCAGGATCAAGCAATCTTTCTAAATAATGTTTTTCTGAACCATTCATTCGTGTTCCTCCATCCCCAATAAATTATCCCTCTTCGTGATGTGCCTCCGTCATAAATTTTTCAATAACTTTGACAATACCATCATCATCGTTACTATCTGTAACATAGTCTGCCTGCTCTTTGATCCGATCGGAAGCGTTCCCCATTGCGACTCCCATACCGGCATAGCGTAACATTGGCAGATCATTGTTACTGTCTCCTACACACATAACACGTTCTTTGGTAATATCCATATATTTCACTAACTTATCAACCGCAACACCTTTATCTGTGTATTTTGGCAGAAGTTCTACATAGTATGGATCTGAGCGAAATACATTCAACACTGAACCAAACTTTCGCTGTAAAATGCGTTCTACTTCTTTCATCTTGTCCGGTTCTCCCGAAACAAAGATCTTGTTGATCGGAAAACTAAGCTCTTTTACGAACTGCTCTGTCTCGCGGATCGTAACACAAGATGCAGCCGCATCTGCTGCAACATAGCCTGTCACACCACCAGCTACGATAATCTCTTTGGCACTGTCACGGTAAGCCATGATAGCCACCTGCAATTTAGCAGCCTCCTCGTATACCGGAGCGATCAGATCTGCCGGCAATGTCTGATTGTAAATGCATTCCCCTGTTTTACAGTTGATCACAGTAGTACCATTATATGCAATCACATAGCCACCGTACTCTTCCAGAGAGATAGCAGAAGCTGTCTGACGAATTCCTGCAATGGATCTTCCGGATGCGATAGCAATCGTCTTGCCGCGCTTCTGCGCTTCGATCAACGCATTCTTGGTTGCATCTGAAATCTCGCGATGAGAATTATGCAGCGTACCATCGACATCCAGCACAAGTAAGTCAAAGCGGTCACCTTCCGGCTCCTCAATACCCTGTACTTTACGATAGATCTTCATAAATTCTTTACCGGTGATCGTCTCATGCTCGATCAAAAATGCGGCGAGCTGATCCAGTGCATCACGATTGCCATCCAACAATTCTTTAGCCTTTTGGTGACATTCACTCAATATCTTCATGACCTCAAGATCTATCTCTGCTTCTGTTGCATCACCACAATTTAACACCGTTCTGCCATCCAGATATTTGTTCTGCACACTCTCCAAACCGATCAATCCAAATTTATCAGACATACCGTACTGTGTTACCATTGCTCTGGCAAGAGAGGTTGCCTTTTCAATATCATTGGAAGCTCCTGTCGTTACAGAATCAAACACTAATTCTTCCGCAGCCCTGCCTCCAAATAATGTTGTGATCCGAGTGAGTATCTCTGCTTTGCTCATCAGATATTTCTCTTCTTCCGGAACCTGCATGACATATCCAAGAGATCCCATCGTACGTGGCACGATCGTAATCTTTTGAACCGGCTCCGCATTTTTCTGCAGTGCAGTCACTAGCGCATGCCCTACCTCGTGATATGCAACGATCCGTTTCTCCTCTTTGCCTAAAATGCGGTCTTTCTTCTCCTTACCGGCAATAACGACTTCCACTGCCTCGAACAGATCTTTCTGATTGACTGCTCTTCTTCCGGAACGCACAGCCATAATAGCAGCCTCATTGATCATATTAGCAAGATCCGCACCAACGGCTCCACTGGTCGCAAGAGCAATTTCCTCAAAGTCAACAGACTCATCCATTAATACATCCTTGGCATGCACACGTAAAATATCAACTCGGCCCTTAAGATCCGGCTTTTCTACGATAATACGTCGATCAAAACGTCCCGGTCTGAGTAATGCCTTATCAAGCACTTCCGGTCGGTTTGTCGCGCCTAAGATGACAAGACCTTTCGAACTGTCAAATCCATCCATCTCGGATAACAGCTGATTTAGCGTCTGCTCGCGCTCGTCGTTGCTGCCTCCATACTGACTGTCACGGCTCTTACCGATGGCATCGATCTCATCAATGAAAATAATACATGGTGCCATCTGCTGTGCCTGCTTAAACAGATCACGCACTCGCGATGCACCTACACCGACGAACATCTCTACGAAATCAGATCCGGAAAGAGAGAAAAACGGAACTTTTGCTTCGCCGGCCACCGCCTTTGCAAGCAGTGTCTTACCGGTTCCCGGAGGACCTGTTAAAATCACGCCTTTCGGGATTCTTGCGCCCAGTTCTGTATATTTCACCGGATTTTTTAAGAAATCCACAATTTCTTCAAGTTCTTCTTTTTCTTCCTGAAGACCGGCAACGTCTTTAAATGTAACAGAGTTTTGTGTACCGTTCATCAGCTTGGCACGGCTTTTTCCGAAGTTCATCATCTTCGCGCCGCCACCGCCGCCTGCCTGTCTGTTGGTCATCATCATAATTACAATAATAATCACCAGACAGATACCAAACGGAAGAATCGTTGTAATCCATACGCTGTCTCTTGTCACATCTTTTAACGTGTACCGGATATTGTTATCCAGCAGTAACTGTTCAATTTCATGCACATCGGAAACATTTAACAGTTCCTCGCCGTTGTCCGTCTTGGTAATAGAGAGTACACCGGTCGGCACTTCTGAATTCTGCTTGATTAACACGCTGGATACATATCCGTTCTGGACATCCCACAGGAAATTGCTGTAGCTGTATGATGATGACGATGGTGAAAGTCTTGCCAGTGCAAAATAAAGCACGGCAATCACCGCTATAACCACCAGATAGATGCCAACTCCTCCCATTTTATTTCTGTTTGTATTCATATATTCCTCCTTGTTTTGCGAAGCAAAATCCGAGCCTCTAAGGCGAGGAGAGGAATTTGCCTCCTGATTCTTTATTCACTTTCGATTACACCGACATATGGCAGATTTCTGTAATGCTGGTCATAATCGAGTCCATATCCGACTACAAATTTATCCGGAATTTCAAATCCGTTATAAGCAACATCTATTTCTACTTCGCGGCGTTCCGGCTTGCTAAGCAGTGTACAGATCCGTAAATCTTTCGGTCCGCGTTCCTGTAACATCGGAACAAGTCTTGACAATGTATTTCCGGAATCAATGATGTCTTCAACAATGATAACATTTTCATCTTTTAACGGCTCGTCCAGGTCTTTTTTAATCTGAACTGTTCCGCTTGATACCGTGCCGCTTCCATAGCTGGATACCTGCATAAAATCAATCATTACCGGCACGGTAATTCTTTTTGCAAGTTCACACGCAAAAAAAGCACTGCCCTTTAAAATGCAGATCAGTTTTACGGTTTCCCCTGCAAAATCACTGCTGATCTGGGCTGCCAGTTCACACACTCTCTTTTCAATTTCTTCCTCTGATATCATCACACTGATATGGTGCTGTTCCATTTCATTTATCCTCCTGCATTACTACGCTTATTTTTAATATCCTTTGGGTCGAATCCGTAACCAGCCCGGCACTGCTTCGTCTGACACCTGCCGCCCACAGTATCTCATCGGATACGGCAAGCAGAAGAACCGCATCTCTTACCTGCCTTGGCACTTTCTTATCAATCAGTTCTTTTTTTAAGGTCTTTTTCGTACCATTCCTGTCAATCCTTATAAAATCTGCCGTTTTCCGGAAACGAAAAGAAAAATTATCCTTTATTTTATCATAATCAAAGAGTTTCGTATAGTCGTTATTTCCATAAATTTCTGATAAGCTGCCCTGTTCTAAAATGACCACTGCCTTACGGCATTCGTTTACCCGTGTAAAATACACCGGCTCATTGACAGGAATAGTTATTCTCTTCCCACGCCATATTTTTTCAAATTCCCGTAAATCCGGCATCTGCACCGCACTGTCAGCCGGATTTTGCGGCATACTTCCGCATTGCTCTGTACCGCCGTGTATACCGCCACACTGCTTTCTGCTGTCGAGGTGTGCCGTTTTGTTCCGCGCAATCGTAATTTCATCATATCCCCTTACCGCCACCAGCCCATACGGCAGGCTCACACATTTTCCGACAGAATGTTCAAGAAGCTCCTGCACTGCCCCGACATGTACCCTGTAAATATCTTTTGCACCATTGGCTGCCGCTTCTATTGCCCGCCGGATAGCATACTGCTGTAAAACCGGCGGTGCAGAAACCAGCGCCTTTACAGACAACTTTACGGACGGTTTTGACGGATTTTCCTGCGGCTGTAAAATAACCGCCTTTTCATACAGCCCTGCCGCCTGCTGTTCAATATATTCTTCCGCCTGCAAAACGCTATCTGCCAGTTCCGTCAGTTTCTGTACGGCATTGGGATTCAGATTCTTCTCAAGATACGGAATCAGTTCCCGGCGTATTTTATTTCTTGTATACACCAGTTCCTCATTGGTGCTGTCCGTCACATAAGAAAGTCCTTGCAATGTCAGATATTCCTCAATCTGTGCACGGCTCACACATAAGAGCGGACGGATAATATTGTCCCGCACCGGACGGATTCCACAAATTCCGCGCAGGCTGCTGCCCCGTACCAGATTCATCAGTACGGTTTCAGCCTGGTCATTCTGATGGTGTGCCACGGCGATTTTTACTTTTCTGCCTGTATGCTTTTCCTGTTGCGTGGCAATTTCCTTAAAAATGCGGTAGCGCAGGATTCTTCCCGCCTCTTCCTCTGACAGCTTCTCCTGGTGTGCCACAGACGGCACATCCACCCTGCGGCTTATATATTCCACCGATAACTGTCTGCAAAGCTGCTTCGCAAACTGCTCATCCCGTTCTGCCTCTGTTCCGCGGATTCCGTGATTGACATGCACCGCCAGAAGACGGATATCCAGTTGTTCTTTTTCTATAATTTCTTTTAAAACAGCCACCAGACATACCGAATCCGCACCGCCGGACAAGCCGGCAACAAGGATGCCTGTATTTTCTAACATCCGGTGTTCCTGTATATATTTGTATATTTTCTTTACCATAAAACAATTATATTCTCATTTTTCATAGGTGTCAAACAGGCCCAGTACCAAAACCGTACAGTCATCCGATGCTTTCATATCATTATAGGCAAGCGACTGTTCCAGAAGTTTCTCTGCCATTGCGGACGGTTCCCGTATCGTCAGGGCATGAATCATCTGTGCCATGCGTTCCTCTTTATTCACACACGGAATATTATCCAGTACTCCGTCACTGACCATAACAATATAATCGCCGTCATAGAGTTTCTTTGTCGTGCAGTCATAATCGACCTGTTCTAACACCCCCATCGGCAGTGTCGTTGACTGGATAATCTCCACCCACTTGTCCCGCCTGATAAAGGTGGATACCGCACCCAGCTTCATACAGTGCATATACCCCGACTGGCAGTCTATCACACTCATGTCCATTGTTACCGGATTTCCCGTTCCGCCGCCTGCAATATACGCAGAATTAATCAGATCAATGGATGCTTTTTCATCAAACCCGGCATCAATACAGTTTTCCATCAGTTCAATGACCATACGGCTTTCAATGTAAGCGCGTTTTCCGCTGCCCATGCCGTCTGCAATCGCAGCGATGGCTTTTCCACATTCTAACCGCGAAATCAGAAAGTTATCCCCATTAAAATGACTTTTTCCCTTATTCATTCTTGCCACACCACTGAGCAGTTTAAACCGGTCTTCCTGAATAAAAATGTACTGATGATATTCTTCATTGATAATCCGGCGGTTGGAATCATCCGGATAATATCCGCTCCGCAGCACTTCTGTAAGCACCGGAACAACTTTTTTTGCTGCCACACAGCTTCTGCCCACAGTCCTTGCCTGAAACACAATGGCATTTCTGCCATTTTTTTTTGACAAATGCTGTACGTTTTTTATGCGTATCCCGTTCACGAAACATTTGCGTGTCAGTTCCCTGACAAAATCTTTTTTTCCGTCTTCCGTATGCACATACATAGTCATACATTCTTCCAGTACATCCGCAACTAAAAAAAGCTGTTTGGAAATTCCGGTACCGCTTTTTTGCGGTTCCGAAGCGTTTTCATACGCTTCGCCAAGACGTCTGAATGTCCTGGCGGTTTCCTCCAGCTTTGTTACGGAATAGTCCACTACATAATCCTGCACCCTTTCACTCATACAGCCCCTCCTGCTTCTGGCATTTTTCTGCCTATTATAGACGCTGTTTTGTGCAGTTTTTGTCAGGTAGTGTAACCTGTCACAATATTTTATTAGTTTTCCGGTTTAAATACCAGTTCATCCGGATAAATCATGCCAAATTTATCCTTTGCAACTTCTTCTGCAAATTTTTTGGTCTGGATATACTTTTTATATTCATCAATCTCATCAGACCGGTTCTGCTGTTCTTCCACCTGCTCCTGCAGCTGTGCCACGCGTGCCTGATATTCTTTATTCTGCTTTTCCAGTGTCCGCTTGCCGCTCCAGATCACAGCGCCCATAATCATGACAAGGGCAAATGCAAGCACCATGCCTAAAATTGCTGACTGTTTCTGCCGCTTTCTTCTTGTTTCTCTTTCCCTGCGTGTTTCAAACTTCATTGCCCTGCCCCCTTTTCCTTACAGCCGCCGCTTTGATGCAGCCTGTTATTTTATGTACTCCTATTTTAATCAAACAGAGTGCTTTTTTCAATGGCTTTAAACATAAATTTATGAATTTTGTAGTGTATTTTACAAAAAATGTGCCAAATGCATACCGGTATAAAACCGCCCCTGCCAAAAAACCTGTCACCAGAAAACCTCTTAAAATACCGTCATTTACTTCATAGGTCATGCAAAATACGGTAACTGCCGCATATATCCAGTACAAAATATCTTCTGCCGACATCACCCATATATTTTTATGACGGATTACGCGTCTGAAGATACGGATACAGTCATATTCTAATGCCAGCACCATTCCTAAAAAGAGTGCCGACAATAATGTCCTGCCCTCCCACCAGATTAGTTTTGCAATCATCGAAACAGCCTTCCAAGCATGGATTCTCCCTTTTTGGCATAGGAATTTACCTCGGAATAGGCATAGCTTTCAATCGTACCGTCAATATCCAGTTCTCCTTTTTCCACGGACAGCCGGCTGACATGCAGATTTGCACCTTTAATCGTAATCATGCCGCAGTCGGATTCCAGAATAACTTTATTTAAATCAAAAGAAATGACATCGACGATACCCGTCATTTCCAGCTTATTGCGGTTTTCCATGTGCATTTTATGCAGACGCTTCTGTTTTACTTTTTCTTCCATAACGGTCTCCATCCTAATACTTGATTGTATCAGTATATGTCTGCCCGCATGATTTCAGAACCGCCTACAGATATTCAAACATATCTGCTGCTTCTTCTTTTTTGACAGTATCCTTTACATCGGTTACACGGACTTTCACAGACTTATTGCCAAATGCGATTTCAATCACGTCACCGGCTTTTACATCTGCCGATGCCTTTGCCACTTTTCCGTTAATCACAACCCTGCCCGCATCACACGCCTCATTTGCCACGGTACGGCGCTTAATCAGTCTGGATACCTTTAAATATTTATCTAATCTCATCGCTGCTCCTTTTTGCTGTATCCCGGCGGCAGCGCCGCCAGGCGCACATATGAAAAAACTGCCGCACCCGCGATTATACAATCGGCGGCACGGCAGCCTTAGATTCTCTTTTGCCTTAAATTAAGCGTTTACAGCATCCTTTAAAGCCTTACCAGCCTTAAACTTAGGTGCCTTGCAGGCTGCAATCTTAATTTCCTTGCCTGTCTGTGGGTTCTTACCTGTTCTTGCTGCTCTTTCAGTTACTTCAAAAGTACCGAAACCAACTAACTGGATTTTTTCGCCCTTCTTTAATTCTTCGCCTACAACATCGATAAATGCCTTTAATGCCTTTTCGCTGTCTTTTTTAGATAATTCAGTCTTGTCAGCAATTGCTGCAACTAACTCAGTCTTATTCATGTGAATTTCTCTCCTCAATCAGTATATTTCTATTGGATTTCCCCAACAAAATCATTTATAAACTTTTTTACAGCTTTTGTCAATACAAACCGCCTATTTTAGGCATTTTCACGGCATTTCAAGGGTTTTGTAATGAAATCCCGTCAAAAATTTAGTAAAAATGCCAACGCACGCCTACTCTGCGCCTTCCTGTGCCTCTAAAATGCGGCATTTCTCCCGCTGTTTTTCAAGTGCCTTCAAAGGGATTTTCCCCTGTTCATACATCTTTTCGTACTCTTTTAACCGTCCCAGCTTTTCTTCTTTTTTAACGCGTTTCCACACGCTTAATCCTTCACCGGGTGTCCTTGACATTTCTTCATCGCCAAATACATTCGGATGTCTTCTGACCAGTTTCTTTGCAAGCTCGTCAATAACATCATCCAGTGTAAATTCCTGCCGTTCCTGCGCAATTTCCGCATACATCAGCACCTGAAGCATTAAATCGCCGAGTTCTTCCCTCAGATTGATAAAATCCTCGTTGTCTACGGCTTCCACAACCTCTGCGGCTTCATCGGTCACACATTTTTTCATGCTCTCATAGGTCTGCGTGCTGTCCCACGGACAGCCGTCCGGCGAGCGGAGCAGCGCGGTTATCATGCGCAGATCGGCTGCGGTCATGCGCTCGGAGGTAGCGTATTTATCGGTAAGGTATTTCTTTTCTTCTATTGCTGACATTTTGTTCTCCGTTTATTTTACAAGTCTTGCTTTCTGCAGTCCTGCATAGATTTTTGCGCCCTTAGGCAGCATAAGGATATCGTCGCGCTCTACACCGCGGATGGTAAACAGCGCTATCACATAGATTAACGCCGCGAAAGCTATTGCGATGAGCGTCACCGCCTTGCTCGGCAGATAACCGGAAAGCAGGCGTATCATTCCGAAGGCTCCTCCGACGCAGACCGCCGATGCGATAAGCGGCTTCACGAACGTAACAAAGACCGACGGACGGACATCGGTATATTTCGCCATGAAATATACGTTGAGTACGGTGCAGATTATATAGCATACAACGGTTGATATCGGCCCGCCGGATATATTTATCGCCGGAATACCGATAAGCACAAAGCTGAGCATTATCTTTACGACCGAGCCGCTGACGAGCGAAATGATCGGCTTATTCTGTCTGCCGTATGCCTGAAGGATCGCATTCGATATCGAGAGCATGCAGATAAAGAATATGGATATTGCAAGCACAGACAGCTTGGGCGCGGAAAGCTCGGAGCTCTCCGCATTGTACAGCAGCTTTAGCAGAGGCTCGGAGAGCACGCTGACACCGAGCGTGCACGGCAGCGCCACTATCGCGGTAACGCGCAGACAGCTGCGGCATATCTCCGCGCTGCGCTTGCTGTCGCCAAGGGTAAGAGTGCCCTTGAGCAGCGGAATG
>ERZ780168.4245-NODE-4245-length-10049-cov-13.901741_pt1 | contig 10049 bp, 10 predicted proteins | sample MGYA00510981_ERZ780168 | MGnify/ENA primary metagenome ERZ780168 (study PRJEB29588, sample SAMEA2158769) | human gut metagenome | biome: human gut; feature: human-associated habitat; material: faeces | place: Denmark | collected 2008/2010 ...
TTTTTCTAGTTTCTTAATTTTATGTTTATATTATTACACAAATTTTATAAAATTACAAGTCTTTTACATTTAATTTTTATCTCTACATAGCTTTTCTATATAATTCTATAAATTCTTCTTTTGAAACTTCTCTTGGATTTCCTGGTTTGCAAGGGTCATTCATTGCTTTATCAGCAAGCATTTCAAAGTCTTCTTCTTTTGCTCCATAATCTTTTATAGTAGTTGTAATTCCTACTGATTTACTTAATTCTGAAATCATCCATACAAATGTATTTATTACATCTTGATCATTTAAATGTTCAGCATCTGGTCTACCAATATTAATTAGAATTTCTCTAAATCTGTCTGCACAAACTTCACCATTAAATCTCATAACTATAGGAAGAAGCATTGCATTAGCTATTCCATGTGGTGTATCATAAACAGCTCCTAGTTGATGAGCCATTGAATGAACAATTCCAAGTCCTACATTACTAAATCCCATTCCAGCAATATATTGAGCCATTCCCATTTTTTCAATAGCTTCTGGATTTTTTTCATTAACTGCTGCTGGTAAATATTTAAATATCATTTTAATTGCTTTCATATGAAACATGTCTGACATATCATTATGTGCTTTTGTTATATATCCTTCTATAGCATGTGTTAAGGCATCCATACCTGTTGCTGCTGCTAATCCTTTTGGCATAGAAGCCATTAATTCAGAATCAATAATTGCAAGAATAGGAATGTCATTTGGATCTACACAAACCATTTTTATTTCTGCTTCTTCGTCTGTTATTACATAATTAATTGTAACTTCTGCTGCTGTACCTGCTGTTGTTGGTACTGCGATGATCGGTACACAAGGTTTCTTTGTAGGAGCAACGCCTTCGAGACTTCTTACATCTTCAAACTCCGGATTTGCAATGATAATTCCGATTGCTTTGGAAGTATCCATGGAAGATCCTCCGCCAATTGCGATAAGATAATCTGCACCGGATTTTTTGAATGCCTCTACACCATGCTGTACGTTTTCAATGGTTGGGTTTGCTTTGATATCAGAATAAATTTCATAAGCAAGACCATTTTTATCAAGAACATCTGTCACTTTCTTTGTCACACCAAATTTGATCAGATCTGGATCGGAACATACAAAAGCTTTTTTGAAATCATGTGCCTTTGCTTCATTTGCGATCTCTTCAATCGCACCTGCTCCGTGATAAGATGTTTCGTTTAACATAATTCTGTTTGCCATAATAACTCTTCTCCTTTTTTCAATCTGTTGTTAATAAGTTTTCGAAAACTGAAATCCATTAACATACATACCCTTTTCCCCTTGTATGTTATTTTTTTCACATTTTCTACTTCCTATTGTAGCAAAAGAATTTAGAAAAGATAAGTTACAAACATCTAAAAATGTAACAACTATTCATCAAACCTGTACCATCAGCACGCCTTCTTTCCCTGCCGGAAGTTCTTCTTTTATCTGCCCATCCAAAAAACAGACGGCACCGCCTTTTGCCAATTCTTCTTCATTTCCACTGAGACACACTGAATTTACAAGTAAAACCTGCCTTCCAATTTTCTTACTCTGCGCGGCATACTCATACTTCATTTCCTTGTTCCATTCTTTCGCCGAAAAATCTGTGTATACAGGCCAGAGTACCACATCCGCACGAAGTTTCTTTATCTGCATGACATTTTTCTCATCCCACAGATCGCCGCAAAGACCAATTGAAAATGTATTTCCCAGATATTCAAATTTTGTAAACATATCTCCTTCTGCATAATGTTCATCCGTAAAAGATTCCCTCCAGCCTTTTGACACCCTGCGAAACAGATTCAAAATATTTCCATCTGCACCGATGGTAAGCTGACTGCTGTAAATTTTATTCCCCGCTTTCTCAAGGAACCCAAAAGACACTGCCAGTGCATTCTCCTCCGCTGCTTTCTGTATCGTCTGAATATTGCTGTCAGAGACAGATAATGCCATATGCTGATCCGTTTCATACTTCCAGTCCAAGGCCTCAAACCCCTGTAAAAAAGTTTCTCCAAATAAAATCAGATCCACTTTTCCACTGTTTTCTTTCAGACATTTTATAATTTTATTTCTATTATATTCTATGTCCCGCTCATAAAATCCAACTGCTGCCAGCACTATTTTCATTTGCATGTTCCCTTTTTTTCCTCAAACGAGAATTCTGTCACGCTGCAATTTTGCACTCCGAATGCCGCATACTCCTCATTTGTCATGTCCTTAAAATACGACTGCACCACCCGTGCAATCCCATTGTGCGCCACCAGTATGTAGGTCTTATCCTGCTGCTCCTTTAGCTCATCCAGCAGATTATAAATGCGCTGTGCCAGTTCAAACATGGATTCTCCATTGCCATAGCGGTTCAAAAAATCTTTCTTTGCCTTTAAAAATTCCGGCGCATTGCGCGGTGAAGTCCCCTCCCACACGCCAAAATTCTGCTCGATCAGTCTCGGTTCCATATGTGCCGGGATTCCTGTCATTTCGCTGATATGTTTTGCAGTGTCTGCCGCCCGAAGCAGTGGAGAATATAAAATTTCATCTGCCTTGATTCCCTCTGCCACAATCTTTTTCCCGGTTTCCACCGCCTGTTCATGACCTCTCTTCGTGAGCGGAATATCTGTTCTTCCGCAAATTTTGTCTGCTACATTCCATTCGCTTTCGCCATGTCGTACAAAATACAATTTACTCATTTTTCTGCTCCTGATATTATTCCATACTCTTATCCCAGCTCTGCAAACTGCGCCATATAAAGCTTATAATAAGCTCCTTTTTTCTCCATCAGTTCCGCCGGGCTTCCCTGCTCTAAAATGCCGCCCTTGTCAATCACAAAAATACGATCTGCATTCTGGATGGTCGACAGACGGTGTGCAATGACAAAACTCGTTCTTCCGGCAAGCAGCGCCTCGATCCCTCTCTGCACTAAAATCTCGGTGTGCGTGTCAATGCTTGAAGTTGCCTCATCTAAGATCAGGATTTTTGGCATGGAAACCATTGTTCTTGCAAATGCGATCAGCTGGCGCTGTCCGATGGAAAGTCCTGCTCCGTGCTCTTTCAGCTCGGTATCATAGCCTTTTTCCATTTTCATGATAAAATCATGTGCGTTGACAGCCTTCGCTGCTGCGATCACCTCTTCGTCGGTGGCATCCAGTTTTCCATATAAAATGTTGTCTCTCACTGTTCCGTGGAAAATGAAATTATCCTGTGTCATGACGCCCATCTGTCTGCGCAGACTGTTCATGGATACTTTCGTCAGGTCATATCCGTCGATCAGGATTTTTCCCTGCTCAATATCATAAAAACGGCTGATCAGATTGACGATCGTTGTTTTTCCTGCGCCCGTCGGTCCGACAAGTGCGATCGTCTCACCCGGTTTCACGACAAAATTGACATCCTCTAACACCTTCGTCTCCGCCGGTGTTCCCCGGTCATAGGTGAATCCAACATGTGAAAATGTGACTTCACCTTTCACTTCCGGCAGTTCTTCTACATCATCTGCATCCGTGATGTCCGGTTCGGTATCCAGAATATCAAAAATCCTCTCTGCCGCTGTCAGGTTTGTGACCAGATTGTTGTAAAAGTTACTCAGATTCATGATCGGGTTCCAGAACATATTAATATAGCTTCCGAACGCCACCAGAAGTCCGACGGATACTTTTTCAAACCCAAGGAAACGGATGCCGACCAGATATAGCATCATCGCTCCGATTCCCCAGCAGAAGTCAATGACCGGTCCGAACATATCTGCAAAAATGACTGCATCCACAAACGCATTGCGGTGTTCATCCGTCAGGTTCTCAAAAATTTCTTTTGTCTCGTCCTCCGCACCAAAACTCTGCACTACATTCATCCCTGCAATGTCCTCATGCACGTAGGCATTTAGGTTGGATGATTTTTTACGGTAAATCTGCCATCTCTTATGAGATATTTTCTGCACCAGAAAAATACCGGCGATCATGATTGGGATCGTGCTTAAGGATGCCAGTGCCAGACGCCAGTCTTTTACCATCATGATCACGACAACACCGATGACGGTGATAAATTCCGGGATCAGAGTCGTGACCATATTCGTCAGGACATCTTTCAGTGAATTGACATCTCCGATGATTCTTGCAAGAATTTTTCCGGTCGGTCTGCTGTCAAAAAACGAGAAAGATAATGTCTGGATATGCTCGTATAAATCCTGTCGGATCTTTAATAATATTTTATTGGAAATCACGGACATACTGTACATTCTTACTTTTACGAGAATGATAAAAAGAACGTTCAGTGCGAGCGCAAAAATTCCAAGTGCGATCAGTCCTTTAAAATCTGACTGCGCTATGTAATGATCGATCGCCTCTTCGATCAGCAATGGGTTTACCAGTGAGATTCCTACGGTAATCCCCATACAGACCAAAACGCCGGCAATCGCTAATTTATAATCTAATAAATAGGAAAGCAGCCGGCTTAAAATCTTCTTTTTGTCGGTGTTTTCCATATATTCGTCTTCACGAAATGAATTGACTGCCATGGTAGCCTCCTTCTGTGTTATATTTAAATCAGGTCAAAATTCCAGCGAAGCCCTGCCTTCGCTATATGTGTCATTTTATATTTTTATTTCCAACTTCTGCATGACATACTTTTTAAGATGCCAGATATCCGCCGTACTGTGCCATATAAGTGTCATAATACAGTCCCTTCTTTGCAAGAAGCTCCTCATGTGTGCCACGCTCTGCGATCCTGCCATCCTGCAGATAAATGATCTCATCTGCGTGGCAGACCGCTGAAATGCGGTGTGCAATGATGATCTTCGTCGTGTCTTTCAGACTGTTTAATGTCTTCTGGATCTCATGCTCGGTCTCCATATCAAGAGCCGAAGTGGAATCGTCCATGACAAGAATCGGGCTGTGTTTTGACAATGCGCGTGCGATACTGATCCGCTGTTTCTGTCCACCGGAAAGTCCTACACCGCGCTCACCGATAACAGTCTCATACTGTTCATCCATTTTTTCAATAAAACTGCTTGCCTGCGCACTCGCTGCGGCACTCTTTATCTCGTCCATCTGCATCGTGCTGCGGTTACCCATTTTAATATTTTCTTCAATGGTATCCGAGAACAGGAACACATCCTGTAAAACAACGGCAACGCTTCTTCTTAGCTGTCTTAAAGATATTTTTCTGATATCCACACCGTCGAGTCTGACGGAGCCTTCCGTTGTGTCATAAAAACGATGCAGCATGTTGATGATCGATGATTTTCCGGAGCCTGTCGCCCCCATAATTCCGAGCGTCTTTCCCTCTTTTACCGAAAAACTGATGTCTGATAAAATCTGTTTTCCATCCAGCTTGAAGGAAACATGATCAAACTCAACATTTCCGCTGACATGATCTAACGTTACAACATTCCGGCTATCCTCAATTTCCGGTTTTACCTCATATATCTTTTTGATTTTTTTATATGATGCGACTGCGGAAGACAGGTCGTTTGTCAGCCATCCCATCATTTCCATTGGCCAGGTACAGTTTCTGCTGTATTCCACATATGCGACCAGCGCACCTAATGACATATTTCCATTCATCACAGAAATTCCTCCAAGAATGGTAATTGCCACCGGAAGCACTTTTCCGACAAACTGAAACAGCGGATAATACCGCACCAGCACTTTGGATTGTGTGATGTTCAGATTGTAATAGCGTTCGTTGTGGGACAAAAATTTTTTGATCTCATAATCTTCCCTTGCAAACGCTTTTACCGTGCGCACACCTGCCAGATTTTCCTCTGCAACAGTGGTCAGCACCGCGTTTTCCTCGCTGATATCCTCATAAACTTTATCCAATTTACGCTCCATGATAATTGCCACCACAGCGCAGCAGAGCATGACTGTAACCGGCAGAAATGCCATTTTCCAATTCAGGGAAAACATGCAGTATAAAACAAATACCACATGGATCGTCACCTCGATCAGCAACATTCCCACATAACCTAATGCATTCTGGATTTTATCCACATCATCTTTGACTCTCGCCATCAGTTCTCCTGTATTGGTATCGTCAAAATACCGCATGGACAAGGTCTGAATGTGGTTAAATAAATCTTTCCGCATCTCTGCCCCGATTTTCGAGGACAGAAAATCAAACGTAAACTCCTTACAATAACCAAAAATGCTTCGTCCGATTCCAACGAGCACGATTCCGGTCAACAGTTTCGTCAGGATCTCCATCTGCCCGCCTAAAATAACGTCATCCACAATCTTCTGTGTGATCTTCGGATATAACATATCTAACGCAATGGCAGTGACCATGCTTGCAACGGCAAACACATAACCATACCAGTAACGCCCGATATAACTGCTTAACTTTCTCATAAATCCTCCTTGTTTTGCGAAGCAAAATCCGAACCCCATGGTGAGGAGAGGATTTTACCTCCCTTGTTTTGCGAATCCCCGGTAAACAAAAACGCTCCGCAGTATCTTCACCACGAAGCACATTTATCCGCTGATCTGTCTTAAAACATAAAAAGTCCGTGGCGAATTACACCACGGACATATCTCTCATTCCCATAGCAGTGAACTGCTGCTTAAAAAAGTTTACCGAGGTAATTCTTACTATGATTTTGTAATGTTGTGTTATTTGTTGTAAACTGAATCATATCCTTACCTCTCTTTCTTCTTATTTTGCATCTGTAAACGCCACCAAATGTGCCGCTATGATTCTCATGCAATTTAGCTTACTAACTTAGTAAATCATAAAGTTTTTAAATTGTCAACACAATTAACACAAAATCTCCAGATATTTCCAACATATTTTTTCAGATGCTGTCAATAATAGAATTAGGACAAACAACAGCGGCTTGCTTCTGATTTATCAGAAAAATTGACGTTGCTGCACTCCTAAAATAACACAAGGGAAAAATATGGAGGTGAAACCATGAGCGGATCTAATTCAGGTTCTAACACCAGTAAAATGGCTGTACCACAGGCAAAAGAGGCCATGAATCGTTTCAAACAGGAAGTTGCAAGTGAAATTGGAGTACCTTTAAAAGAAGGTTACAATGGTGACTTAACTTCTGCACAGGCTGGAAGCATTGGTGGTGAAATGGTCAAAAAAATGATCATGAAGCAGGAAGAACAGATGAAAAACTAGCCATTAGGAAAAAGCCACTGCACATCTTAGGTATCTTCCCAAGATCTGCGGTGGCTTTTTTGTGCATCATTATGTAAATCTGAAAACAATAGAATGCACGCTCTACGAACATTCTATTGTCATGAATTATTTATTGCAAAACCCTTTTTGCATATTCTGTATCAGGATTATACTTCTTCAAAATTGCGATAGACAATTCCTTTTTTCACATGCTCTACGACTTCCTCATCAAAATCTGTCAGGCAATCCACGATTGCTAATCCAAAATCGATTGCGGTTCCCATTCCACGGCTTGTGATAATGTTTCCGTCCACAACAACTGCATCCTCACTCGTGATCGCACCGGTCAGTTTTTCCTCAAATCCCGGATGGCAGGTAGCATGTCTTCCTTCCAACAATCCTGCTGCCCCTAAAACACTCGGTGCTGCACAGATTGCTGCAACAATTTTTCCCTCGCCTGCAAACTTTTTAATCACTTTATTGACCATGTCGCTTGCTCCAAGATTCAATGTTCCAGGCATTCCTCCCGGAAGAACAATTGCATCAAATCCGTCAAAATCAACTTCTGATGCAAGTGCGTCTGTCAAAAATGTGACATTATGGGAACTGGTCACTTCTTTTTCATCTGTGATAGAAATGGTTGTCATCTCTAACTTTGCCCTGCGCACAATATCAACAACTGTCAGTCCCTCAATCTCTTCACATCCGTCTGCCATAAAAATACCAACTTTTTTCATGCCGTTTATCCTCCATTTTGTCTATGTCAAAACTATCTTTTTCGCAGAAAATAGTCTTCTGCTGCCAAACCACAGAACGTTATTTCTGCGATTTCTAAACATAATCTGTCCTCATTTATTATAAAAGGATGCTCTCTCCACGTCAATATCACTTACGCATTGCAAAATGCAGACAATTAGCCTATGATAACTACAGTATCACTGAAACTTATGATAACGAAAGGAACTCTTCATGGAAATCGAACGCAAATATTTAATTGACCGGCTCCCGGAAAATTTGGAGCAATACGAATGTAAACACATTGAACAGGGTTATCTGAATACAGATCCCGTTGTCCGCATCCGAAAATCAAATGACAAATATACATTGACCTACAAAGGTGCAGGACTGATGTGCCGCGAGGAATATAATCTTCCGTTAAACGCAGAAGCGTTTGCCCACTTAAAAGAAAAAATTGATGGAATACTCATCCAAAAGCGCAGATACCTGATTCCACTTACCGATAAGCTGACCATTGAACTTGATGTCTTTGAAGGGGAACTTGCGCCTTTACAGCTTGCCGAAGTAGAATTTGAGACAAAAGAAGAGGCAGAACATTTCGTCCCGCCTGCATGGTTTGGGGAGGATGTCACATTTTCCTCCAGATATCATAACAGTACGCTCAGCAAACGCTAAGCGCACTGTTTTTCTAAATGCTTTTTTCATGACATTGTAACGACACCGTGCTGCCTCTTTTATCTCAGACGGTTACTCTCGTACCGCTGTCTCGTTCGAAGGCACATCTTCAGCTGATCATAGCGATCGTCAATGTCACCTTCCGGGATCACAACATCCAATGCAACCGCCAGCGTATTGATTATCTGGTCATCGATCTCATCCCGCAGTGCAACCAGAATATTATAGCGCTCATCAAAGTCTTCGGAATCCAGAAATTCCAGAACCTTTGGATTGATACCGCCCTCGTATTCACTCTGCACACTTGTTTCCTTTTGCGCTTCTGCCGGCACATCCGAGGATAACTCAACCCGCTCAAACCGGTATTTCTGTGCCACATCCGGATATTTTTCGTGGTCAACCTCACTCATAAACATTTCCAATGGTCTTGCATACACACCAAAATCTCCGTAGAGTGCCTGATAAATCACAAGCTGCTCACCCGTCTCAGAATGCTTTGCCACCGCAATGATCTGATATAATTTATTTTTGAAATGCCGGTAGAATTCTCCGTTTTTTGGCAATTGTCGCACGCTGTTTTCCCCTTTTCTGTCACAAATTATGTAAACTGCTTTTTCCAATGAACTGCACTGTCAGAAATCTATAAATTGTTTCCAAATTCCTGATAGCTGTTCAACATATCCACGCCTTCTGCAATAAAATCCCTGTCAAATTCCAGATTACCACTGTAGCCCATGATCATGAGATCATTCAATTTCTGCATGATGTCACAGTCATCATCAAAATCGGCTCCAATCTGCTGACCAACAGGTTTTACCCCCTGCATTGCAACTTTTTCACTCGGTGTCAGTATCGGTGTATCTGCCGCTCCTCTTGCAGCCTCATGCTGCATTCTGTCTGCATTTTTTAATAAATCCTCATTATTTTCCTGTACATTCTGTTTTGCACGGCTTAAAATATCCTGATTTTTCTGTGGACGTGACTGCGCCGTTCCTCTATTCGTCTGTGACCAAGGATTTTGCACCGGACGTCCGAACGGCTGTGGTCTGTATGGCTGTGCTTGTCGATTTGACTGTGCCCCTCTGTACGGCTGTGCCTGACGGCTTGACTGTCCTGCACTATAGTTCTGTGGCTGACGGTTCATCTGCCCGGCTCCATAAACTTGTTGGCGGTTATTCTTTACCGGTTTTCCATTTATATAGGTAGTATTGTTTCGATTTGCTCCCTGATTCTGTGCCTTTACCTTTGACACGATCACTGCGATCACAATAATAATAAATATCAGTTCAAACATATTTCACCCTTCTCCCTCTGCGCTGCAATATTTCGTTGCTCCTATCAAATATTATAATAGTTTCTGTTTTCTTTCACAAGTCTTGATTTTATATGTAATGAAAAAGAAAAACGGTACAGACAAATATGATATTCCTGTTCGCCGGACATTCCGATAAGCCTCTAAAGAGTCTTATCTCCATGGCTCACAAAGGAAATCATA
>ERZ780168.4252-NODE-4252-length-10040-cov-5.331397_pt1 | contig 10040 bp, 10 predicted proteins | sample MGYA00510981_ERZ780168 | MGnify/ENA primary metagenome ERZ780168 (study PRJEB29588, sample SAMEA2158769) | human gut metagenome | biome: human gut; feature: human-associated habitat; material: faeces | place: Denmark | collected 2008/2010 ...
AGACCCACGGGATGATCCATCCGGTCTTCCAGCCCCAGCTCCAGCTGCGCCAGCTTTTCCCGGAATCCGGCACGATCCTTCGCCGTGACCACGGAGAAGGGCGACCGTTTTTCCGACGCCCGCAGATAGGCCAGCGCCAGATTTTCCTCGATGGTCATGCTGGGGGCGGTGCCTTTCAGGGGGTCCTGAAAGAGCCGGCCGATGAATTTGCCGCGCTTGTAATCCGGAAGACTGGTGATATTCTGCCCGTCCAAACGGATGGTTCCCTCGTCCACCACGAACGAACCGGCGATCGCGCCGAACAGGGTGGATTTGCCCGCGCCGTTGGAGCCGAGAATGGTGACAAAATCGCCGCTATTTAAGTGCAGGTCAACGCCGTTCAGGGCTTTTTTCTCGTTGACGGTGCCGGGGTTGAAGGTTTTGGAAATGTGACTGATCTGTAACATCAGGCTTTCCCTCCTTTTGTTGCGGGACGGACTGCGGACTTAATGGCCGGCAGGCCGATGGCCAGTGCCACAATGACTGCGGAGATCAGCTTCAGGCATTCGCTGGGCAGATCGAGCCGCAGGGCAATGGCGATGATAAACCGGTAGAGAATGGAGCCGAGGATCGCCCCCAGCGCCTTCATCCATGTCTTGCCTCTGGGCATCAGGGTCTCGCCGATGATCAGGGAAGCAAGGCCGATGATGACCATGCCGGTGCCGAGGTTGATGTCGGCGGTCTTCTGGTACTGCGCCAGCACCGCGCCGCTGAGGGCGGTCATGGCGTTGGACAGGCACAGTCCCACGGTGACGGTGAAGGCGGTGTTAATAGAAGATGCCCGCACCATGTCCGGGTTATCCCCGGTAGCGCGGATGGAAAGCCCCAGCCGGGTTTTCAGGAACAGCGTCAGCAATATCCCGACGGCGACGGTCAGCGCCGCCGCGGGGATCAGTTTGTAGAAGCTTCCAAGGTAGGGCTTCACCAGAGAGAACATCGTATCGGCCTTTACCATACTGACGTTGGAGGAAAAGCCCATCACCGCCAGATTCACGGTATACAGCCCGGTGTTGGTGATGATACCGGCGAGAATGGAGGGGATTTTCAGCTTCGTCTGCAAAAAGGCCGTGATGAATCCGGCGCAGGCGCCCGCGATCATGGCGGCGGGAAGTGCCAGCAAAGGGTGTCCCGCCACGGCGATGGTGGCGGACACGGCGCAGCCCAGGGTGAACGCGCCGTCGGTGGTCATATCGGCGATATTCAGTATCCGAAAGCTGAGAAACAGCGCCAAAGCGACCAATGCGTAAATACAGCCCAGCTCCAGCGCGCTCATGATAACGGCGGTTGAGATCATGGTTGACCCCTCCTTCTAAAAACAGCATGGTTGGGAGGGGCGCTGCCCCTCCCGATTGTGTGTGGTTTTTCTTTGCCAGTTTATTCGCCGGTCTTGACCTCTACCACGGTATTTGCCATGGAGGAGAAGACGCTGTAGTCAATGCCCAGGGTGGCGGCGGTTTCGGTGTTGACGGTGATGATGCCGCCGTCCATCACGTGGAATTCGGGAACCGCGCCGCCCAGCAGGATGTCCATGGCCATGTCGGCGGTGTAGGTGCCGAGCTCGGTGTAGTTGACGCCGCAGGTGGCGAAGGCGCCGGCGGCTACGAAGGAATCCGCGCCGGTGTAGTGGGGGATGCCCGCCTCGTTCAGGGTCTCGGCGACGGTGACTTCGGCGGCCATGACCACGTTATCGGTGGGGGTGAAGACCGCGTCCACACGGCCGACCATGGAAGCGGCGGCTTCTACGATCTCGCCGCTGGTGTTGCCGGTCTTTTCCACGAAGTCGATCTGCTTTTCCTGAAGATACGCTTTGGCTTCGGCGATGGGGGTTGCGGAGTTGGCTTCGGAGTTGGAGTACAGCAGGCCGACGGTCTTGATGTCGGGATTGGCGGTCAGCATCATGTCCAGAATGAAGGCGGTATTCAGCGCGTCGGAGGTGCCGGTGACGTTACTAAGGCCGGTGAGACCGGCGGCTTCGGGGTCGGAAATGGCGGCATACACAATGGGAATGTCGGTGCCGTCGGCGGCGGTGACCATGCACTGGGCGGCGAGAGTTGCGATGGGGATGATGAGGTCAACGCCGTCGCCTACCACCTGCGCGCCGATCTGGTTCAGGACGGTTGCGTCATTCTGGCCGTTGAACTCCTGAATGTTGACCTTGACGCCCTTTCCCTCGGCCAGCTTCTGAAGCTGGGCGACGATGGCGGTGCGGATCTCATCCAGAGAAGCATGATCCAGCTGCTGGACGATGGCGACGTTGAATTCCTGTACTGCGGGGGTGGTATCGGCAGAGGTTTCGGCGGCCGTCGAGGAAGTGGGGGCGGCGGTTTCGGCAGTGCCGGAAGCCTTGCATCCGGCGAACATGGTAAGCATCATCATAACGGACAGAACCAGAGAAATAACCTTTTTCATAATAAAATACTCCTTTTTGAAATTGAAATGATTGTTGGATGGGTTTGCGGGTTCCTGCTGGGGTCGCCATCGTCTGCCGGGAGCGTACATAGGTATTTCTCCTTTCTGTGAGGGAAGCTCTGATTCAATCGGCGAGAGCTGACAGCGAGAGATTTTTCACCAGATGAAGGTTTCAAAAGCGGAGGAATACTGTATGTATTTCCCGCTTTTGAAACCGCACAGCTGGGGAAGAAGATCCGCTGCTCAGCCGAAGACGATTTAGTCAGAGTTTCCCAAGATAATAAAAAAGTCCTTGTTCCCCTAAGGGAACAAGGACAGAAAAAACAATTTCTGCGGTACCACCTTGTTTGCCGGAAATCCGACCGCTCTGCACGGCGCCAACACGCCGTCTGCCCGTTAACGCCGGCAATGCGTCAGAAGATACTCTGGTTACCCATTTCCCTCTGCCCTCGGCGGCCCATTTGCTGCCCCGCTTTTCGCTCTGCTCTCAGCTATGCAGAACTCTCTGTGGATGCGCCTTGCAGCTTTACTTCCGCTTCGTTGGTTTCAATTTATGTTACGCCCTTTATACATCATTTGTGTACGTTTGTCAAGAACTTTTTTTCGTGTGGCGCGGACTTTTTCCTCAATACTCCCGCACCACGGCCTTGACGATGCCGATGATCTCCGCGTTGGTACCGTCGATGGGGCTGTAATTGTCATTTTCCGGCATGAGCCAGATCTGGCCGTTCCGGCGGCGCAGACGCTTGACGGTGGCCTCGTCCTCGATCCGGGCGACCACGATCTGCCCGTCGTCGGCGGAGGGCTGGGGGCGGACGACCACCTTGTCCCCGCTGAGGATACCGGCGTTGATCATGCTGTCGCCCCGAACCCGCAGGGCGAAGCACCCCGGGTCATTCCAGGGCATGGTGCCCTCCTGATTTTCCACCGCCAGGATGGGCACGCCTGCCGTGACGACACCCACGATTGGAATCTGCCCCGGGCGCGCACCGGTGACCAGCGCCCGTTTGCGCCCCTTAGCGCCGGGGGACTGGAGCAGCCCCTTCTCCTGCAATGCCTGCAAATGATAGCTGACGGAAGCGGTAGAGCGCAGACCCACTGCCGCGCCGATCTCCCGGACGGAGGGGGAATAGCCGTTCTCCTGAATAAATTGGTTGACATAATCCATAATCAACTGTGCTTTGTCGCTGGTTCTGGGCATAAGCATTTCCTCCATGGGTCGCCTAAACGTCTTTTTTATTTATTGTAGCACATATGAGCGAAAAAAGAAAGCCCTTTTGAAAAACTTTTTTGACACTTTTTCTTTTCGGGGCGCTATACTGGGAACAGAGCCATGTGATTTTTTGGGGGGCGGTATTATGAACCGGGATGTGGAGCAGCAGGTATGGCAGCGAGTACTGGGGCAGTCGGAGCCTCCCCGGGGGAGTCTCCGGCCGATGGAACTGGAGGCAATGGAAGCGGCGGCGGTTTATCGGAAGCTGGCCGGACAGTTTTCCGGCAGAGGCCGGGAGCAGCTTCGGCATCTGCACGATATGCAGATGGAGATGCTTGCCTGTCTGCGGGGAATCGGGCGGCTGTCTGGCAGTGGGGGCAGAAAAACAGCGCAGATCGCCGTTCCGGAGGAACCGGCAGCGAAGGCGCTGGAAAAGCGGTATCACTGCGCCCGGCGTGCAGTGACGGAGTATACGGTGCGGACGGTGGACGGGGATTTCGGCATTGTGTTCCAGCACCTTGCGGACCTAAGCCGGGAGGAGTGCGTTCTGCTGGCCCGTCTGCTGGGGGAACAGGCGCAGAACATTTCACGATCATAGGGAAGAAGACCAAACCGGGACATGACCCACCGCAAGGCAGTCATGTCCCGGTTTTTTTCAATCCTGAATGTTCCCGATCTTTGTCAGGTTGCCGATATGCACGCCCGGCGTGACCGTAAATTCAGGGGCATTGCCCGTTTCATTTGTCCGGAAAGAAGAATATGTTCGGCACAGCGCCGGTTCCGAAGGTTTTCAGCGCCATCCGGTACATTGCCTTGGCGTGAATCCTGTCGTGCCAGATGAATCTGCGCAACACCTTTCGCAGCGACCATTCCTCGTCGTAGCTTCCGAGAAAAACCTGATTCTCCAGAAAATCCCGCTGCCGCTCCAGCAGGGCAAACCCGCGTTCTCTGCATTCCGCAATGGTTCCGTTATTGTCCGCCTGGACGCCGATCTCGCCAAAGTAGTAGGTATTCACATTCTTTGTATGTTTATACATTTCCCGCGCCGTGCGGGGAATCTCGCCGTAGAAGGTGGCTCTGGGCGGCAGGGCGCTTTTGTCTTTATCCGGTATTGACCTGTACAGCGCCAGGAAGTCCCGCGCGGATTTCATGGCAAGGGATTTCAGCGCTTCGTATTCCGCCGCAGTCAGCGGCGCTTTCTCGTCGTTAAAAAGCACATCCGAGTCCGCGTCGGAGACGGTAAGCGCCGACGCCTTTTCCTGAACGATCTCCGGCTCCAGAGCGTCCGGGGGAGCGTCGCCCTTCCACGCCAGGTAGGACAGGATTTCGGACGGCATTTTTCGAACAGCTTCATCTTTCGATTTCCCTCTTGTAAACGCGCCGACAAAATTGGCAGAATACAGGATGCTGTCGTCGCCATTGTGTTCCCACACGCATTGTATTTTCATAGAAACTCCCCTTTTGCTTAGACCGTAAGCTCGATCAGATTGCCCTCGACCGCGGCGATGCAGCTTTCGTAATAGCCGTCTCCTGTTGTGCGGGGGCCGCTGATGACTTCATAGCCGTCCGCTTTCAGCCTTGCGGTCAGTGCATCGACCGCTTCCCTGCTGCCTGTGCTGAACGCAATGTGCGCGTATCCGGTGCGGGCGGGTTCTTTGGGGGAATCTGCCAGTTCCGGCTTATTCATGATCTCAAGCCGCGCGCTGCCGTCAAAGGACAGAAAATACGACCGGAAACCCGTCCTCGGATTGTGATAGCCGTCGTTTGATTCTGCGCCCAGATAGTTCACAAAGAAGCTGCGCGCCTTTTCCAGATCGTTCACATACAGCGCGGCATGTTCGATTTTCACAGCGTTTCCTCCGTCATTCCCGAATTGTTTTAGTATACCATACACAGGGAACCATTGCAAGCACGCACAAAACTTTACCGCCGTGAAACGCTCGTTTCACGGCGGTGAACACTTATACTTCCTTGTACATGGCGGAGGCATCGTCCTTGCGGACGGTTTCCGCTACCTGGAGAACCTCCACGGTCACCGTCCGGGCGCCCATGGAAATCTCGATTTTGTCCCCGACCTTTACGTCGTAACCGGCCTTGACCACGCGTCCGTTGACGCTGATGCGGCCGTTGTCGCAGGCTTCGTTGGCCACCGTCCGGCGCTTGATCAGGCGGGAGACTTTGAGATACTTGTCAAGCCGCATCGCTTACTTCGCCACGACGTCCTTCAGAGCCTTGCTTGCCTTGAAGGCGGGAACGCGGGTAGCGGGGATCTCGATGGCTTCCTTGGTGTGGGGGTTGCGGCCAATGCGGGCTTCCCGCTCCTTGGTCTCGAAGGTGCCGAAGCCGGAGACCTGCACCTTGTCGCCCTTTACCAGAGCCGCGGTAACGGCGTCAATGGCGGCGTTGATGACCCGCTCGGTGTCCTTCTTGGTCAGGCCGGCGCCCTCGGCGGCGGCAGCGATCAGTTCAGTTTTGTTCATGTTTATATCCTCTTTTCTGAAAGTGAAAATATTTTGAAAGCGTTGTTTAGATTAACATAATTCTACCCAAATTGCAAGAGATTTTTCAAAAAAACTCACAGCTTCAGGATTTTTGCGATTTTTTCGCCTTTTGGCAGCAGCAGACAGTCCTCATGGGTGATGACCTTGAACTTTACGGCGGTAAAGAAATAGCTGACGACGCCCACCAGAACCGGCATGGCGCACAGAATCAGGCGGCCTGTGCCGATCTCCCGCACGCCGATGGCTTTCAGCGCCCACAGTGCGCCCCATGCGAGGACGCCCATCACCGCCGCGGCGAAGAAGGAACGCAGAAGGTTCGGCAGGATCGCGGGCGGCTTCGGCAGCAGGCGGCGCATGGACAGGATGTTCAGGATACTGATGACCACATAGCCCATCAGCAGGCCGATAGGCGTACCCAGAATGTTGATAAGCGGCATTCCCGCCAGCACGTACACCGCCACCAGATTCACAACGCCGCCGATCAGCATGTTGATGACCGGCCGGCCGGCATGGCCGTGGGCCTGCATGATGGCCGTGGAGACCAGCACCAAAGCGTTAAAGATGATGGTAAAGCCCAGAACCGTCATCAGCCGGGTCGCCATTGCCAGATTCCCGCCGGAATATCCCCCCAGCAGAGCGGTAATCGGCTCGGCCAGCAGGGCAAGGCCGAAGGCACAGGGCATGGCGATCAGCCCGGTGATCCGCACAGCGGATTCCTCCGTGGCCTTGGCTTCGTCATCGCCGCAGAGGGTCAGGTGGGAGGTGATGGCGGGAATGATGCTGATGGTAATGGGGGTAATGAAGGCGCAGGGCATGTTGAAAATGGTCAGGCACATACCGTAAACGCCCCGCATGGTGTCGGCAGAGGACTGGGTGTAGCCCAGATTCAGCAGTTGCCCCATGTAAATTTTGGTTTCCAGCATAGTCATCAGCTGCAAGGCGGCGGAGCCGAAGGTGATGGGAATGGCAATGGCCAGCAGCCCCCGGGCGGTCTCCCGGTAGGAACGAGGCTCTTCCTCCGTCCGGGGCAGAAGGGCGTAGCTCTTCCGGAAGCGGCCGAACAGATAGATCGCCGAAACAAGGCAGCTTGCCGTGACGCCCAGAATCGCGCCGCCCGCGGCCAGAGGAATTTCGTTGGTCATTTTCAGGATCGCCAGCGCCGCGCCCATACCCACGATCAGCTTCACCACAGCCTCCAGCACCTGAGAAACGGAGGTGGGCAGCATGTTCCCCTGCCCCTGAAAGAAGCCACGGTAGGTGCTCATGACGCAAATCAGCAGCACACAGGGGCCAAGGCAGCCGATGGCCGCCCATGCGTCGGGCTGGTTCTGGAAGGCGGCCAGCTGGCGGCAGAACACCGTCATCAGCAGACTGCCCGCGATGCCCAGCGCCAGAAAAATGCCTCGTGCGGTATGGTAAATCCGCCGCACCTGATTGTAATGGTCAAGGGAACTGGCCTGAGAGATCATCCGGCTCATGGCAACGGGCAGTCCGGCGGTGGAGATCATCAGCAGTACGTTATAGATGTCGTAGGCCGTGTTGAAGTAGCCGAAGCCCTGCTCGCCGATGATGGCGTTGAGGGGAATTTTGTACAGAGCGCCGATGACCTTGACAATGGCCGTTGCCATTGCGAGCAGCGCGGTGCCCTGAAGAAAATTCTGCTTTTTTTGCATATCAGACATGGTTTCATCCTTTCTGCGGGGGAATGCGGGGTCACTTCGTTTCTTCAAACAGCCGGGGGATGGCATATTCGGTCAGTCCCTCCACGACCTTCTTCATGTCGATGGTGGGGAATCGGCCGTTTTCGTAGAGGATTTTGCCCCGCACCATGGTCATGGCCACGTCGCCGCCTTTGGCAGACCAGACGAGACCGTTCAGAACATTGTGGCAGGGGATCAGATGGGGGGCGGAAAAGTCGATGAGCGCGATATCCGCGTCCATGCCAACCTGAAGCATTCCGCATTCCTTGGCGCGTCTCTGCGCCTGCGCACCGGAGACAGTCGCCATCATCAGGGCGGCGGGAGACGGGAGGGCGGCGGGATTGCCGCTTTCCTTCCGGGCGGACATGGCGGCAAAGCGCATGACCTCGAACATGTCCAGGTTGCCGCACTCGATGGCGCCGCCGGTGCCGAGGGCTACGTTCATCCCCGCCTTGACGGATTCCAGAATAGGGGTGGAGGACTGGCCGTTTTTGTAGGCGGACACGGGGGTCGCTACGGCGCAGACGCCCTTCTTCCCCAGCAGTTTACGCTCGTCCTCGGTTAAATATGTACAGCCCGCGGCGGTAGTGGGACGGCTGAAAACATTGTGGCAATTCAGCAGCTCCCCGGGGTTCATGCCGGTGCGTTCCAGACAGGAGTCCACTTCGCTCTGGGTCTCCGCAAGATGCAGCTGCATTCCCAGATTCTGCTCTGCGGCGTAGCCCACCAAGCCTTCCCAGAGCCGGTAATTGCTGATGTACTCGCCGTAGATTCCGGCGTCGATCTTGATGCGGCCGTCGTCAAAGCCGTTCCACTTCTCCGTGACCTTCACCAGCTCCCGGCACTGCTCGTCGGTCTCGAAGTCGAAGTCCTCGTTCTCGTCGATGAAGCGGTAGCTGGACAGCGCCAGATTGGCCTTGATGCCGGATTCCGCCACGGCCTCGGCGGTGGCGTTGGGGTAGTAATACAGGTCGGAAACCGAGGTAACGCCAAAACGCAGGCACTCGGCGATGGCGAGAGATGCCGCCGCTTTGGCGCTGCGGGAGTCCATTTTCGCTTCCTTTTGCAGCAGCGCCTGAAGGGCTTCGGTGTTGCCCAGATCGTCGGTGAAGCACCGCAGACTGGCGGTCGCCAGATGGGTATGGCAGTTGATGAGACCGGGAATGGCCACCATGCCGGTGCCGTCCACAATGGCCTTGGGCGCTTCGGCGGGGGGCTTTCGCTCAATGGAGACAATCTTCCCGTCCTCGATGCCGATATAAGCGCCGAAGATGACCTCCATCCGGGGGTTCATGGTCACGGCTGTGACATTGGAAATGAGGGTGTCCAAATTGGCACACTTCCTTTCGTGTAGCGTGGGCGTTATTTTGCCCCATCCGCCATGAGACGGAACAGCTCCTGCTTCTGCTCCAGCACGCCCGGGAGCATTTCGATGTACTGTTCGGGGAATTTGGGATTATGGAACCGGCGGAGGGTGCCGTCGGGGAGGTTTACCTTGTTCATGCCTCCGCCGCCAAGAGAGAGGATGGTATGCACTTCCTCCATCATGTAGATGTTGTACAGGCAGTCCAGATTGTCCCGGCTCCAGCCTACGTTCTCGAAGCTGCCGGACATGTATTTCTGGCGATAGAGGTAATAGGGCTTGTAGCCCAGCGCCCGGAGGGTCTGCTCCCCGTAGGCGACCATTTCGGCGACGTCCCCGGCGGAGGGGAGATTCTCCCGCTTTTCAAACAGGTCGGCTCCTTTTTTCAGGGCGAGGGTGTGGACGGTGATGTTGGCGGGGTTCAAAGTCGCCACGGCGTCCAGACTGCGGCGGAAGCCCGCCGTGCTGTCCGCGGGAAGACCCGCGATCAAATCCATATTGATGGCACTGAAACCTGCATCCGCCGCTTCGCCGTAGGCGCGAAGCACATCCGCCGCCTTGTGGGGCCGCCCGCAGGCGCGTAAGACGGCGTCCTCCATGGTCTGGGGGTTGATGCTCATGCGGTCAGCGCCGCCGGAACGGATAACTTGAAGCTTTTCCAAATCCAGCGTATCCGGGCGGCCGCCCTCTACGGTGAATTCCACGCACCGGGACAGATCGAAATTGTCCCGGATGACGCGCAGCAGGCGCTCCATCTGAGAGGCGGAGAGGGTCGTGGGGGGGCCGCCGCCGATGTAGATGCTGCACAGCTTCAG
>ERZ780168.4256-NODE-4256-length-10032-cov-4.473489_pt1 | contig 10032 bp, 9 predicted proteins | sample MGYA00510981_ERZ780168 | MGnify/ENA primary metagenome ERZ780168 (study PRJEB29588, sample SAMEA2158769) | human gut metagenome | biome: human gut; feature: human-associated habitat; material: faeces | place: Denmark | collected 2008/2010 ...
GGAAGGTGCGGTTAATTTCTTTGCAAATTACGGAATGGGTACAGAGGACGTAGACGCCGCAGTTGATAATCTAAAGAAAGAATATCTTCTAAAAGAAGTTGCAAAGGCAATGGATATAACTCTAACCGACGATGAGGCTAAACAAGTTAAAAGCACTATTTCAAATTTTAAGGCTCAACAGGGCGGTAAAAAAGCCGGCGATAAGTTGCTTAAAAAGTACGGTGTTGATGATGATATAATTGAAACAATTATTTCGGCATCAACATATTCACAGCAGGTAATGGATCAGCTTGACGTTGCAGAACCGACAGATGATGAAGTTAAGCAGTATTTCGTAGATAATTATTTAAGAGCAAAGCATATTCTTATTTCAACAAAGGATATGACGACAGGTGCAGATCTTGATGAAGACAAGCTTGCAGAGGCTGAAAAGAAAGCAAACGAAATTCTTGAAAGAGCAAAGAACGGTGAAGATTTCGATGCACTTATAAAGGAATACAATGAAGACCCGGGTATGGAATCAAATCAAGACGGATACTTCTTTACAGACGGTGAAATGGTTTCTGAATTTGAAGATGCGACAAAGTCAATCGAGCCGGGCGAAATTACAATGTGTAAATCAGATTACGGTTATCACATCATAAAAAGATTACCGATAGACGAATCGGATTCAAAGTTCGGTGAGTATTTGGAAAACAATAAATCAGCAGTTCAGTCGGCAGTTACTTCAAAGAAACAAGAAGAGGCTCTTGAAAAGAAAGCTGAAGAATTGGGTATCAAGGTAGAGGTAAACCAAGATAAGATTGATAAAATGGTTATTCAGCCAAAGGATACGCCGGAACTTACAACAGAGGCGGAACCTACAACAGAGGCTAAATAAAATGACAAATCAAGCAAGTCTGTTATAAAAACAGACTTGCTTTTTTAATCTTTTTTCGTACAAAAGTCTTGACTAATGTCAAAAAGTATGGTATAATTCCATATGTTGTTGACAAGTATGCCGATGTGGCGGAACGCCTGGTGCAGGCGTACGACGACTGCGAACTGTCGTCCGTACCGCCTTCCGACCGGCTGCTTGAGGCGGTTGTCACCCTGGTGCGGGGTACGTTCGCTTATGAACCCGTCGAGGGAATCTGTACCGCATCCGATTGTGATTATCGGACGCGCGGCCTGAAGACGCATGAAACGCTTGCCGTCGTGTCCGAAGGGATGAAGACGAGCGGTGCTTTCGTCGGCCGGTGGTTCTACTACGACCGTCTGGGGCGGGTGATTTAGGTGGTCGAACGCAACGTGCACGGCAGCCTCAGCCGTTACAGCATGAAGTACGATTTCATGGGGCGGCTGGTGCTCAGCGAGGAGTGCCACAGTTGGTCGGACCGTTGGGAGAAGTCCGATACGAAGCGTACGGCCTATACGTATGACGCCCATGGACGCCTGTTGGCTGAAACGGTCGTGCTGAACGGCCTCGAAGGGAGCGTGTCGTACGGTTACGACGATTTGGGGCGGCTGGCGTCCAAGACGGTCAGGAGCGGCGGTACGCATGTGACGACGCATTATGCGTATGATATCCGCGGACGCCTAACCGGGCTTGAAGCGCCGGGACTCTATTCGCAGGAGATGACCTATTCGTCCGGCGGTAATATCGGGCGGATTGTGACGGGGTCGCAGGTTTTCGGTCGGGAAGGGGTGGTACATACCTACGGTTACGACGGTCATAACCGTCTGTGTCAGGCGACGAGGGTGCAGCAGAACGACCGCGTCACCTATACGATGAATTACGACGGCAACGGAAACATCCTCGCCCACCAGCGTACGGCTTCCCCGAACAGTGCCGAAATCCGCCGTTACACCTATTCCGGCAACCGGCTCGCGTCGATGACGCGCAGCGTCTCGGGGACTTCGGGAACATCGGATAACTACGTTTTCGGTTACGACCTGAACGGCAACCTGACATTTAATCCGGAAAGGCCGATGCAGTTCCGTTATAATTATTTAAATTTGACGGACAGCATCGTGTGGCCCGAAGGCGGCTGCCGTTACTCGTGGCTTTCGGACGGCTCGCGAGCATCCGCTGCGGGTTTCGGTTCGGAAGGCGGCAAGGGCAGGGACTACCTCGGTTCTTTGATATACGACTACAATCAGTCTCAGTTGGAGCTTTCGACAGAGTTTTCCGGCGGTCGTCTGGTTAGCGGCCCGTCGGGCGATAGCGTTCTGCTGTATGTGCAAGACCATCTTGGCAGCGTGCGTGTGGTGCTGGCGGACGGTCGTCCGGCGGCCTATAACGAGTATGCTCCGTTCGGGGAGTCTGAGACGGCATACAGTACGGATGTTTTCCAGGGTCAGCGGCTCGCCCCGCAGTACAACAGGTTCCGTTATAACGGAAAGGAGGAGTTTCCGCAGCCGGGTTCCGACCTGCTGGATTACGGCGCCCGCCTCTACGACTCCGTCCTCTGCCGCTGGAACGCCATAGACCCGTTGGCAGAGAAGTATTGCTTCCTGTCGGGTTATGCTTATTGCGGCAATAATCCGGTACGTTTTATCGACCCGTACGGGTTGACGATAGCAGAGGGAAGTCTTCAAGAGTTCGGGCGTTTGCGTCAGACGATACGGGATAAGTTGAATTCATGGATTGCTTTGAAACAACAATATATCAATGCATTCTACGCACAGGGAAACTCCGGAGAACCGAATACATCGTATTTCGATATGATGATACAGTCGGTGCAGAGGTCGCTGGCATTGATGGATATTATTGAAATGAGTACGCGTATTTATGAACTCAACTTTTCTGAAGGTAACACAGGAACTCTCAAACACACTCCCAATACCCGGCATTTTACGTTAACGTATGGGAACGATGCGTTGTTCGTGCATGAATTGACGCATGCCGGTCAGTTAGAAAATGGGGATATAGGGTTTACGATGGGAGCTGAAAAGGCTATACTAATTGATGTATTTGATGAAGTGGCCGCTTATGCTGCGCAATTTGCGTTTTCTCCGATAAGTGTAGAAAACCTCAATCCGGATATGCCAATATTCATGATGAATGATATTACGGTAGAATGGTTATTGACGCTTACAGATTTTTCTACGGGGAATTATCTTTATAATCCTGAGTTTAATACATCCGTCAGTATGGTGCCGGTAGATGTCAATATGACGTGGAATGAGTTGTTGCGTGCTTACCCTTATGTGAATCTTGGGCAATATGGAGATTGGGGGAATACTGCAATAAAAGATGTTTTACATGAAGAATTAGTATGGTAATGAAAGTATTGTTTTTGACGTTCATGTCAATGTGCATGGGCATCGGTATTTGCATGGGCATGGGTACCGAACCTCCTTCTGAGCCGTTTCAAGGAACCTTTGAACAAAGTAAACATTCTATTGCACCTGTTCGTTTGATTTTGCATGGTCGGGGAACGTTTGAATATTATAGTGAGTATGGCGGTCTGTCGTATAAAGGTATCTGGCAACGTGTCGGGGATGATGCGATTCGATTAATCCCATTAGATACTTCTATTATAGATTTGATAACATTTAAGCGTCAAAGCATTTCTGATACGGTTCGTATCATTAATAGTGATATGTTGCGTCTGACTCACTATGATTATTCTCCTCCTGTTGTCCGCGATTATCATCGGGTCGAGGAATAGAGGGATTTAGGCAGTCATTACCGCCGGGCGTAGCGGTCGTTCGTTCGGCGGTTTTTGTCATTTCGGTTAATTTACAGATTATTCTGGAGTTTATGAGAAAGCTGTTATTGTTTTTTGTCGCAGTATTGTGTTCTTCTTTCGGTTTTGCGCAGCATTCGGACAAAGGTACCATGCCGCCGCTCGCCTATAACTATTTTGCCCCTGCAGGCACCAGTGTGATGGATATTCCGGCCTCGTTTGTAAAGGATGAATTGAAAATTAGGGTAAGTGTTAGCGTAGGTTTTGCCTCGGAAATAGAGGATTGTGCCACGGAAATGGAGCCTGTATGGGCTCAGTTGACATCCGTTAGTTATTATTCAGCAGAGGGCAAATGTATTTGTATACTACAAAGCGATAGATATCTAGGTTGTCGACGTCGGCGTATCTTGAATTTTTGTACCCAAAAGCTTGAGCCGTGGCTGTTATCGCAGTCATATCCGACTGCTTTCCGCTATTTTTTCGATAAGAGTAGGACCGTAAATATTTATTTTTTTGTGACTTTGGTTCCGGATAATAATAAGCGGGAGTAAAGCCTAATAGCTTCGTATGTTTGATTGCATATTCGTGCGGGCATCCGGACAGAGACTGTTCTGTCCGGATGTTTTTTATGGGTAATTTCGTATCTTAGAGACAAAAACTTTGATACGGCCATGAAGCGGTTCGGTGTTGTTCTGTTGGTATGCGTCTCGGTGTTTTTAATGGCTTTCATGCCGTCTCCGGAGATTGCGGGAAAATGGCTGTCACTAGTATTGCTATGAGTAGGGTATGATAAAAAAGGTAGTGTACACGGTGTTTTTTTGTTTGTCGTTTTTTTCTCTGTTCGGACAATCGGAATCCGGTGGCGTGCCTGTATTCATCAGCGACATGCGAACCCACATTGTGGAGCTGCAGACTTCATGCGTAAGGCGGCCGACTAAGGTAGCGGTTGGAGTGCGGGTGACTTTTGATAGTGATTTGCATGATATTGACCGGGAGGTCCATCCGATAGATGTGGAGTTAAGCTACATAGAAGGGTATCTGGAGGGCAGACGAAGAAAAGGAGCGTCTCCGGTCATTTATCGTTGCGAAAGCGAAATAACGAGAAAACGTCCGGACCGTTGTATTTGGCGACTGTGTGAGGATACGATAGTCCGATGGATGTGGCATCAACCGTATTCAGTTATCGAATGTCGGGATTATGTCTTTACGGAAAATACAAAACGGTGGACATTCGTCGTCACGCTCTACCTGATGCCTCGGAAGTAATCATGCGTTCAACCGGAAAGATTATGATGCTTTCCGGTATTTTAAACGGGTATGTTCTAAGATGAGCCTATGAGGAAATTATTGCTGGTATTTGTATTGGGGTTATTCGGACAATGTGCCTTTTCTCGGCCGGATGATATTCCGGTGATTATACATAGAGACTGGAATAACCGAGTGGAGTTGGTTTCCTCTTGTGTGAAGGATACCGTTCGTGTATGGGTAGGTGTCACGTTACGTTTCAATGCCGAATTTTTTGAACAAACACGACAGGTCAAACTCAGCAGCGTTACGTTCTCCTCTTTGGCACTTAATGTCAAAGATAGTTCGGGAAAGGTGCGGTATCTTAAGTATGACCGCTATGACATGCCGCCAGACTCTGTGCGTTGTATTTGGGATGTGTGTGCCCGAGAAGTTGTTAGGTGGATGTGGTATCAGTCGTACGATGACCTGAGCGGAAATGAATACGATGAATATGACGAGTTGAAAAGAGTGCCTTTTGACAGGACGTATTATTTCCCTTTGTATTTAATTCCAGCATCTATGACGCAAAAGATTTCTTGGAACAGATAGGATATGGTAAAATAAAACTGAGGTGAGAGATAGACTGCTTAAAGGGATGGACAATTTATATTGCTATTGATGAAAAAGTGTAAGAGCATGAAAAAGATTTTGTTGATATTGATTGTTGGAGTATCGTGTATGAGTGTCTTCGGACAGTCGGATGCGAAGATACCTATGTTTATCACTGGTATTAAGAACCAGACACTTGAGTTACACACCTCCTGTGTCAAACGGCCTACCGATGTTGGCGTAGTTGTTTCGGTCGTTTTCGATAATGATTTGCGGGATATCAGTCGGCAGCCCCGCCCTACGGATGTGCGCCTGCAATTCATTGAGGGGTATATGGACGGCTGGAAACGCAAGGGCGATGGCCAACCTGTTATTATAGTGAATCGGAAATCAGAAAACGGTATCCGGACAGATGCATCTGGCGATTATGTGAGAATACGATAGTCGAATGGATGTGGCATCAACCTTATGCTGAGATGAAGGATAGGGAATATCTTTTTCCGCGCTATACGATGCAATGGTCGTTTAGAATAACCGTCCATTTGCTCCCTGATTGAGAAAGGAAAAGACGGAAAGTTGTCATAGCTTTCTGTTGTCCTTTTTATTGTGTTTCTTTTACGTTTGATATTCATTGCTTTAGTGCCGTTCGTTGCAGAGATTATGAAAAAAATATTCTTGTTGCTTTTGTACGTTATGATAAGTGCGGGAGGAATTATTGAGGCACAAAATGTTGCTGTACCCGTTATTGTAAATAGGGATTCTTGGGATACTGAAATCGAGATAAGTACATCTTGTGTACAGGATACATTGAGAATTGTTGTAACGGTTGTGTGTAGGTTCGATACGGACCTATATTTGAAAACACGTAAAGCACAGCTCGTACAAGTGTCTTTGGATAAGGTAGAATTTATGGTAAGAACGAATGGAGCGTATCGGAGGCAGGTCTATCAAGGTAGGGAAGAGTGTAAAGACGATGATGGAAGCAGGTGTATCTGGGATTTGTGTACAGAGAAGGTCTTAACATGGATGTGGGCTCAGTCATATGCCTATCTTGATGGCGATGTATTTGATGAATCAGGAGTTTATTTTCATGCTCTTGATAGACGCTATCGGTTTCCTCTGTACTTGATTCCGGAATCATAGATTAGGTAGGGGTACATAACTGTCGTTAGAGGCGTCATTGGAAAACATGATGTATAATTTTATGGGTGCCGGTGAAGGTGATGTAAATGCAGTGTATTGATGTGGATTAAGTATTTTTATTATCGGCTGTATGTCTATGCGTGTCATTGTCGTTTTATGCCAGAAAGACGCAGACAGCTATCGGATTTGGCGGTATATGCAGTTGCCTGTGTATGGATATTTTGCAACTTCTACATAAGTTGTTTCCGTCGAGCCGGTTGTTGACGACTTTGACGACGTGGCCGTTGGGTGGATATATCATGATAGGTATATTCTTTTTGTTGCCGATAGTTGTGGGTTTGTCCATTAATCTGGAAACGTGCGAAGCGAGGTGGAAGCATACGAATACGTTTGCGATAGAGACTCGTGACGGCATCCTTATCGGTCTCATGTGTGTTTTGATTTTTGCATATGCCATTTGGGGGTGGTAATTTAACGTAGATAACTTCCATAAGGAGTTTCCTTGTTTGCGGACATCCGGGCAGAGACTGTTCTGTCCGGATGTTTTTTATGGGTAATTTCGTATCTTTAGAGACATAAACTTATCTATGAGTGGATATGTCTAAATCCTTTTGTTTATATCTACTCCATGGCGGATATTACGGCAGAGTGGGTAATAGGGATTGAGGATGCAACGGGGGGCATCCATATGGACCTGGAGGAAGTAATCATACAGGGCAGGCACTGCTAAATATCAATTCGACCTGGAATGAGTATCTGGGTGCTTATCATAGTGAGAGGAGAAGCATTAGAGAACAATATGGAAATTGGGGGGATACTCCGATGAAAGATGTTATGGAAAATGTTTTTAATGATGGATTCATATGGTAACGAAAGTATTGTTTTTGACGTTCATGTCAATGTGCATGGGCATCGGTATTTGCATGGGCATGGGTACCGAACCTCCTTCTGAGCCGTTTCAAGGAACCTTTGAACAAAGTAAACATTCTATTGCACCTGTTCGTTTGATTTTGCATGGTCGGGGAACGTTTGAATATTATAGTGAGTATGGCGGTCTGTCGTATAAAGGTATCTGGCAACGTGTCGGGGATGATGCGATTCGATTAATCCCATTAGATACTTCTATTATAGATTTGATAACATTTAAGCGTCAAAGCATTTCTGATACGGTTCGTATCATTAATAGTGATATGTTGCGTCTGACTCACTATGATTATTCTCCTCCTGTTGTCCGCGATTATCATCGGGTCGAGGAATAGAGGGATTTAGGCAGTCATTACCGCCGGGCGTAGCGGTCGTTCGTTCGGCGGTTTTTGTCATTTCGGTTAATTTACAGATTATTCTGGAGTTTATGAGAAAGCTGTTATTGTTTTTTGTCGCAGTATTGTGTTCTTCTTTCGGTTTTGCGCAGCATTCGGACAAAGGTACCATGCCGCCGCTCGCCTATAACTATTTTGCCCCTGCAGGCACCAGTGTGATGGATATTCCGGCCTCGTTTGTAAAGGATGAATTGAAAATTAGGGTAAGTGTTAGCGTAGGTTTTGCCTCGGAAATAGAGGATTGTGCCACGGAAATGGAGCCTGTATGGGCTCAGTTGACATCCGTTAGTTATTATTCAGCAGAGGGCAAATGTATTTGTATACTACAAAGCGATAGATATCTAGGTTGTCGACGTCGGCGTATCTTGAATTTTTGTACCCAAAAGCTTGAGCCGTGGCTGTTATCGCAGTCATATCCGACTGCTTTCCGCTATTTTTTCGATAAGAGTAGGACCGTAAATATTTATTTTTTTGTGACTTTGGTTCCGGATAATAATAAGCGGGAGTAAAGCCTAATAGCTTCGTATGTTTGATTGCATATTCGTGCGGGCATCCGGACAGAGACTGTTCTGTCCGGATGTTTTTTATGGGTAATTTCGTATCTTAGAGACAGAAACTTATAGATTGGCCTTTGTGGATTCTTTGAGAAAGGCAGAAGATATCATAATCGATGTTTGGCCTCCATCCCATGATTTTGGGATGAATTTGTTCTTTGAAGTAGAGACTTTGTTCTGTTATGTTTTGTTATATATTGTATTTCGTCTTTATCTTGTCTTCACGGTTAAAGTCTGCTCACGGAAGAAGAACATGGCAGTATGTGATTGAAATATGGGGCGTAAATTAATGTCCCGACTTTTAGTGGAATGTGTTTTCGGTGTGATATTTCCGTTGTTATAATTTTGGCAGACCGTCATGTGGCCTATTGGACCCGGGTATGGGCAGAGGGGGGAGAAGTCCGTTCTGTTCGTATAGACCGACGTTTGGCTTTTCCGTTTGTCCTTCTCTATCCGAAGAGTTGAGCCGGTCAAGTCCGTGCACTCTTTGGACATCAAGTAGACTCATCTGTGATGCAAAAATAAGAAGACAGTACGGATTTCTTATGGTCGGGTTGGGGGCACCGGCATAAGGGGGGCTAAATCCGCACTGTCTCGATGATTAATTTTGCGCTTTAAATATAGCGACAAATTTATTAATCGGCAACAATATATATTGAATAAAAAATGTGCTTTTATGTGAAGGAGCATAGTGTTACGGGCTAGTCGGACCGGCACTGACATACTCGGTACGGAGAAGGGGGGCCGTGCGGGGTGCCGGTGTCTGTATAAGAAAAGAGAGGTCTTCAAAAAATTGGAAGACCTCTCTTTCTTTGGTCGGGATGAAAGGATTCGAACCTTCGACCTCCACGTCCCGAACGTGGCGCGCTAACCGGACTGCGCTACATCCCGCTTTAAAAGCGACGCAAAGATAATAAATTATCCGGATGCAATCCAAACGTCGGAAGATTTTTTTAGTTTGGGTCCGTTTTTCTTGCTGCTGGTCTGTTGCCGGGAGGGTACGCCGTTATGGGGCAGGGGGATGCCGGCTGATGCCGGCCGGGTATGCAGCGGACGGGACACGGGTAAAGAAGATACGGACAGGCAAAGCGTACGCATCATTCGACGTTTGTCGTCCGGTTCTCGTTTTCTGACCGGGAAACAGGTCAGACGACCGTATCTTCGAAGATACGGGGAATCCCTGTGGAAAAATCGAGCCGCTCTCCTGTTGTCGGGTGGATGAAACAGAGTTTGTAGGCGTGCAGGCAGACGCGTCCGGCCGGGTTGGTCTGTGCGCCGTATTTTTTGTCGCCGGCTATCGGTGTTTTCATCCACTCCATGTGGGCCCGTATCTGATTCTTCTTGCCCGTGTGGAGCGAGAGTTCCACGAGGGAGTAGTTCCGCCCTTCCCGCAGGACGGTATAGTCCGTGGCGGCCTCCTCTCCCGTACCGTTGCAAGAGGCCCAGACTTTGCGGTTGCGGTCTTCGCGGAGGAGAGTGGCGATGGTTCCTTTCGTCTGCGGCAGG
>ERZ780168.4257-NODE-4257-length-10031-cov-6.482358_pt1 | contig 10031 bp, 4 predicted proteins | sample MGYA00510981_ERZ780168 | MGnify/ENA primary metagenome ERZ780168 (study PRJEB29588, sample SAMEA2158769) | human gut metagenome | biome: human gut; feature: human-associated habitat; material: faeces | place: Denmark | collected 2008/2010 ...
GGTTTTGGACGCGGTGTACAGCTTGTTCAGCGCAGCCGCAAAAGCGGCGGCTTCCTCCTGCGTGAGCACACCGGTCAGGTACTCGTAAAAGGCCGCTTCCACCTCGGCTTTGGAGGATTTCAGGTTCTCCGCCTTTTCCGTGGGGTACAGCAGCTGACTGCGCCGGTCGTGGGGGGCGTCCCGGCGGACGAGGTAGCCCTTCGCTTCCAGATTTTTTGTTCTGCGGGCGATGGCGGCTTTGTCCGCGTGCAGCAGCTCCGCCAGCGCCGCCTGTGTACAGCCGGGATTGTGGCGCAGGGCATGAATCAGGTCGATCTCCGCCGTGCCGACGCCGGTTTCCCGCATGGTGCGCAGAACCAGCTTTTCCGCCTCCCGGGCGATTTTGGTGATTTTCCGTTCCGTAATATCCATGGCAGCCTCCTGACTCGTTGTAGATACATCGTTGTATGTACAACTATTATGCCACGCGCATTCCCGGACGTCAACAGCAAAATGCGCCCCGTTTTCCGTTTGGTGGGAAAACGGGGCGCTGTTACTCAATCCGCATCGGCTTCCAGCGTTGCACCGGACAGCTTGCCAACGACCTCCACGGATTGTATTTTATCGATGTTGATCGCACTGTTGAACATGTCGAGAAAATCACCGTGTTCAATGACCCGCTTGAACAGGGTGTTGTCTGTCAGGCTGTCCACAACGACAAAGTCGGTGCCGTCCGTCATGTGGAAGATGAGGGTCTGGATATCGCTGCCCGGCTCCGCGTAACGGGAAGACCGGATGCGAACGCACAGGGAGTTTACATAAACATCCCCCTGACCAAAGGTCCGATGGGGCAGACTGCCGCCGTCCGGGAGGGAAACGCACACCATTTCGTCCATGTGGGCTTGCTCGTAGGCTCTTTCCGACAGTGTGAGGTATGCGAAGGCGGTCATCTCCTCCGTCTGGCCGGCGAAAATCTCGTCTACCAGTTCGTCTCCCCAGAGGGAACGAAGCTGTTCCACCGCTTCCTCCGGTGTCAGTTCTTCCCGTAAATTTTTCTCCAGCGCCTGACGTTCTATCTCTTCCTCGCTGAGCTGGTCTGCGCTGTGGGCAGCATCATATTCATGAGCGGCCAGAAAATAGTAGTCGTCATATTCTCCGGTATAGCCGCCGCTCCCGTAACCCAGCGCTTCCATTTTCTCAGCGGCTTCCTGCGGGGTAAGCTCCTGCTTCAGCCGCTCACGAATGGTCTCTATTTCAGCGGAACGGTTTTTCTCGTATTCCTCCCATTTGGCTTCCGCCTCAAAGTCCGGGAAGGATACCAGCAGATTCGTTCCATTTTGCATATCCGCCCGGAAATAGTAAGTAAACGCCAGCTGGGTGTCCGTCGTCTTTTCGGGTATCAGATAGGCATAGCCGTACTGATTGAAATTTACGGGAACGTTGCCCAGCAAGTTGTTCCGCCCCGGGGACAGCTCTATCGGCGCGTCGTGGGTCAGAAGCATGGTGATAAACCCGCACTGAGTGGTGCTGTCGTAGACATAGGCATCGACCGTCAGAGTGTATCCGTCCGTAGAAATACTTTTTCCTACGGGGGAAACCCATTTTTGAAGCTCCTGAGCAACGGTTTCCTCCACGGGAGATTTTTCATACCCCGGAACAGTCCATGCGGCGTTCGGCCGATCCGGGTCGGAATCTTCGAAGGGGGCGGCGCTGTCAGACCCTCCGTACAGACCGGCGATCATTTCTGCGGGACTGTCAAAAACAGTTAAGGCATAGGCCACCGCGCACCCTACCAAAAGCAGCGCCAGCGCAATGACCGCTGCAACAAGCCAGATTTTCCTTGCGGGCAGTTTCTTTGGGGCGGGTTCCTTCCGGGAATCCACCAGCTCTGCCGCCGCCAGCAGTTCCCCGTCCACGCCGGTCAATCCCCGGAAAAGTTGATAAGCCGTCATTGTAAACCCTCCTTTTTAAGAGTGTCGGCCAACTGTTTTCTTACTTTTTGCAGGATGTACTTCACCTGATTGGAAGACAGCCCCGTCTTCCGGGCAATGTCTTCCTTCGTACCGGCATAGTAGTACCGGAGCAGAAAGACGATGCGGTCTTTTTCCGGGAGCTTCCGCAGAAAGCGGTTCAGCGAGGCGGTCAGCTCCTTGCGAAGTAGCTCCGTCTCCGGGCTTTCGCTTCCGGCGACACACTCCGCCAGCTCGTCCAGCAGCAGCTGGGTCTCCCCCTTCCCCCGCTTTTCGGCGGTATTTTTCCGCCAGCGGTCGATGGCAAGATTCCGGGTGATCTTTCCCAGAAAGGTGGAAAACCGCTGGGGTCTGCGGGGTGGGATCAGCTTCCAGGCGGAGTAATAGGTATCGTTGACGCTTTCCTCAGCGTCCAGGGGGTCGGATAAAATGCGTTTGGCAATACTGTAACAATAAAATCCGTATTTCTGGTCAGTCTGAACGATCGCCTGTTCCGACCGGGCGAAATACAAATCGAGAATTTCATTGTCATCCATGTCGCCGCCTCCTTTTTTAGTAGCTTCACCCTTATACACGCAGAAAAACGCGGAATGGAAGATTTTTCTTTCTGACAGCATACTACATCCGGCCGTATATGGCAATCTTTTCGGTACTGCACTTCCATGATAAAGCAGAAAATCCGAACTTACTCCCCACGCGGGAATAAGTCCGGATTTTTTCTGTCTGGAACAACCAGCAAATTTTGAGGACGGTGTTCGGGAAACTGAGCAGTGGGCGAAGATTCCAATACCCAGTCATAACCGCTGGCCGGTGGTTATGACTGCAATATGGCTTGGTTTACTTCCTGTTCTTCCGTTTATACCATACCACCAGCGCCACGATACCGGCGAGGGATACGCAGAGGATGCCGGCCCACATGCCGATGTGGCTGTCGTCGCCGGTCTTCGGCGAAGTGCCGGTGGCAGGGATCTTCGCAGTCTCGACGTAATCGCAGACTTCACAGGTGCGGGTCTTTTCCCCGTCTTTTCTGGATGTTGCCTTTTCGGTGACGACCCATTTGCCGAAGGTATGGGCTTCTTTGGCGACGGTGATCTCGCCGCAGCAGGACCATTTCTGTTCGTGGGTGGTCTTTGTGGTCGTCCATTTCTTCGCACCGGTGTGGTTCGCGGCATCCTTTTCGCCGTACTTCCCGCCGCAGTCCTTACAGGTCGCCTGCTCCACGCAGGTCGCGGTGCCGCCGGAGCAGCTGACCGTCTCCTTGTGGGTATCGTCTCTGGTGCAGACATGGGTGTGGGTGCCGTCGCCATTGGACTGCCACTTGCCCCAGTCATGACCGAGCGCCCTGGTTTCAAAGACCGCTTCCTCGGCGGTGTCCTTGGCGCTCAGGCCGCAGGTGGCGCAGGACCTGTAATAGACTGCCTTTTCTGTGCAGGTCGCGGCGGATTTCAGGTACTGTTCCTCCACGGTTTCCGCCGTGAAGCTGTGTGTGCCAAGCTGGCCGTATTCGTGCCTGCACACAGCGCAGACTGCCTTTGCCTGACAGGTCGCCGTACCACCGGAACAGTTGACGGTCTCCTTATGGCCGCTGTTTCTGGTGCAGATGCGGCTATGGGTATCGTTTCCGTTGGACTGCCATTCGCCCCAGTCGTGGCCGAGAATGTTGCCGACCTCGAAGGTTTCCGTTCCCTTTTCACCGCAGACGGTGCAGGACTTGTAGTAAACTGCCTTCTCCGTGCAGGTCGCGGCGGATTTCAGGTATTTTTCTTCAACCACTTCTGCCGTAAAGTCGTGCGCGGCAAGCTGACCATACTTCTGACCGCAAACAGAGCAGACCGCCTTTGCCTGACAGGTCGCCGTGCCGCCGGAACAGCTGACGGTTTCCTTATGGGTTGCGTTGCGCTTGCAGATGCGGCTGTGGATACCGTTGCCGTTGGGCTGCCATTCACCCCAGTCGTGGCCGAGAATATTGCCAACCTCGAAGGTTTCCGTTCCTTTTTCGCCGCAGACGGTGCAGGACTTGTAGTAAACTGCCTTCTCCGTGCAGGTTGCGGCGGATTTCAGATACTTTTCTTCCGCCACTTCCGCCGTAAAGTCGTGCGCGGCAAGCTGACCATACTCCTGACCGCAGACAGAGCAGACCGCCTTTGCCTGACAGGTCGCCGTACCGCCGGAGCAGCTGACGGTTTCCTTATGACTGCTGTTTCTGGCGCAGACGCGGCTGTGGGTACCGTTGCTGTCGGGCGTCCAGTCGCTCCAGTCGTGGGGAATAAGCCTGACCTTGACCGTGGCCTTTAACTCCGGGACGGGCTGCTGAATAGTCGGAATATCGCCGAGATTGAGCGTGCCGGTAATGGCCTGCTCAGCAGTAGAATTCAGGTCATACGACGTCTTATCCCACGTTACGCCAATGCCTGAGTAGAACGACCCGTCCTCTGTCCGGCAGTTCACGAATGAAGGCAGCCAGAGCGCATCAAACTCCGTGCCGACCTCTTTGTTCGTGATATCCGTCGAGGGTTCGATGCTCAGGAGGGTGCGTTTGACCACTTCAATCGGGATGGTACATTCGGCAGGCGCATAACGAACGGTATCACTCGGCGTGAAGACCACAGTCACGTTGTATGTTCCCGCTGCGCTAAACCACTTAGGCGTACCGGCCTTGAAAGAGAATGTGCCGTCGATCTTCCTGCCGCCAACCCGCGCCTCACCGCCAATAAGCGCACCGATCTCGTCAGCTTCCTCCGGGGGCGTTTCCGTTCCGATCTGGAAGGTTTCGCTGACAAAAATCTGATTGTCGCCAAGCCGGAAGTCTCCCTTTGTCCAGCGGAACGTCGGCGCGGTCACAATCACAGGTACAACCGGGTCGTACTTCAGCTTCACCTTGACACTGACGGTGGACGCCCCTTCGGGGGGCGCAATATAATCCTTCCATGTGGACAGCACCAATCTGCCCGTAATGCGCTGCTCATATGGCGTATTCGGGTCATACTGGTTTTTATCCCAGACCACCGTGTCGCTCATGATCGTCGTTTTTTGGGGGTCACCGCGCATCACGTCCATCGAACCCGCTTCCGCCAATCCAAGTTGTTCAAACGCCGTACCAATGGGCTTGTCGGTGATGTCCTCGAAATTGGGATTGATTCTGACGATCGTGAGCGGGAGAACATTCACGGTTACCGTGCAGGCTGCAGTTGTGTAGTTCCTGGAGTTTGTCGGCTTGAAAACGACCGTGCGCGTAAGCTGGCCGTATTTCAGCCCGATGCCGGGGTAGGCGGTGTCTCCGTACAGCAATTCGTCCTCATCAAACTCGAACGTGCCTTCGATCTCCTGACCGTTTGCCATCGCCTTTCCGCCCTTGAGACCGCTTGTCAGCGTCTCGTAACGATCCAGCGCATAGAAGGTTCCTTCAACCGTAGGCGGTGTGACAATGGTAGTCTGGAAGACCCGAGTATCCATAAGAGATACCTCAATGGTCGCTTTTACATCGGTTTCCGTAACGATTTTATCATGAAAATAGCTGCTGGCAACATCCAGCGTTCCGTAGATAGTCTGGGGTTCCAGAGAATTGGGATCATAGGCAGATGTGTCCCAAATGACCGGAATAGGGGCGAACATTGCGCCGGAGTCGGTTTTTACCGTGACGCCCTCCGTAGGGATTCCCAGCTCCGCAAGGGGCGTGCCCAGCGGTTTGTCCGTGATGGCAAATTTCGTAAGAACCTCCGTGATCGTATACCGAATGCCGGTCACAATCACTTCACATTCCGCTGTTGTATATGCTTCCGTGTCATCGGGAGTGAAGATAACATGCAGGCGGTTTTCCCCCACAAAACTTACGCTCCCGCCATACTCTCCCTCGAATGCAAACTTACCGGGGACGACGGTATCCGTTCCCTTAACCTGCGCCACTCCGCCCTCGAGCGCTTCATCCAGAAACTGGGTGCCGACATACGTTTCGGCGGGCAGGGTTGGCAGGGTCGTGATGACGGTTTCCGAAGGCCCGCGCTTCGGGCAGCAGTCGTGTCCGTCCGCGTTGTGGGCGCAGCCGCTTACGGTGCAGTAGCCATCGGCGTCCTTTCCGTGGAGGCATTCCTCGCCGCCGTCGCAGAAGCCGTCGCCGTTACCGTCGCCGTGCGCCCTCCAGTAGGCGTAGAGGGTCATTTTCATCCCACCGTCGATGGTGACAGTATCGCCGGGCTGGTACTGCGGGCTGTCGGCTCCGGCAGTGAGCGCCCAGCCGCCGAAGTGGGCATTGTCCCGTGTCGGGACGGTATCGGGAATCACGAAGGTGTTTGTCTCGCCGGTCATGGCAGCCGGAGCGCCGGTGCCGCCGTTGGCGTCGAAGGTGAGGGTATACTCTGTCTCGCCCGCCTCCACGGCGAGTGTGACGGTTGCGCGAACGGAATAGATTTCGCCGTTGTTGTCAGAATTCACCGTGCAGACCAGAGGATATACGCCAGGTGTAATGTTCGTCAGAGTAAGCGTCGATCTCCAGCCCCCATTGGATGTCTGCACATCGACATTTTCCGCGGGTATGGTTCCGCAGTCCCAGGATGTGATGACAGCACCAGCGGCGGTAGCACCGCTGATCTGGTACACATCCGATCGGAACGTCACCGTTTCTCCCGCTTTTACCGTATGGGCATACCTGACGTCATACTCTTCACCGGTGCCTTTGCCCGCGCCGGTGATCTCGATGTACGAAATCGGAGCGCCAATGACACGGACATTCTGAATGCTGTCGGCCTTGCAAGCTTCATCTTTGGAACGCAGGAACACGCCGTCCTCTGTTTTATACACAATGCAACTGCCGAGAAGCGCCCCGATGTCGCCCATGTTATTCCGGATCGCGTCATATCTGCCGCCGCCTTTGCCGAGGATCGTGACGGCATTGTTCGTAAGAGAGCCAACCGTTCCGTAATTCGATATGGTAACGCTTCCGCCGTTTATGTTGATGCCACTCACGCGGACATTTGTTCTGGCGTCGCCGATCAGGACGGTACGTTTCCCGTCTACATTGATATCGATCGTACCGTCATAGTCTCTCAGCACCATTAGAAACGTCGCGCCTTCCCGCGCTAGCGCGGCCATTGCATCGTTGTACGAGCCAAAGTACGCAGCCTCCCTGCCGCTCTGTACCAGGAAAGTGGCTACGTAGCCGCATACGTCACACACGCCATAGTCAAAGCTGTGTGCTTCCATGGGGAGCGTCGTGTTGCAGCAATTGTATTTTGCCGTATGATGTACGTCGTCAGCGATATATTGCGGCGCCTGGGCATGGTTATCCTTATCCTTGGGGAGCATTATGTTCGAGATCCCCGTTGTGCCGGTGTTATCGGTAAAATACTTGTAGCACTGGCCGCAATGCCAGTATTCCACATGACCGATATCGGTACAGGTGCCAGGCAGTTCCGCGTGATAGGCACTTGCAGGGAAATAGTGTCCCTTCGCGGGAATCGCGATGGGCGCGGCAAGCTCCTTTGTGCAGTCCTCATCCGAGAATATCTTCCGGCACTTGTTGCTGTCCGCATCGCTGCCGCACATCCAGTAGGATTCATAGCCCGCCTCGGTGCAGGTGGCTTCCTTTTTCGGAAAGTATTCCTTGTAGGCGATGCTCTTGTTGGAGGTCAGGGTCAGCACGATTAGATCATTGTTATTGCTGCTGCATGCCTTCCTGTAATTGGCAGTGGCGGAGACCGGCGTGTGGCAGGAATCCGAGTCGGTAAAGGTTCTTGTCTTGTTATACCGGTTCATCTCCTTCCCGCGCGGGCAGCCCGGCGTATCACATTGGAAGGAAATATCAAAATTCACCTTGATTTTCCGGTTTGCATCCCAGTCCGACAGGTCAACGCTGTTCAGGCATATATCCGTTATGGAGCCGGTATGCCCCGCCTCGCCGCACTGGTACTCGCTTGCGGACAGCGTGAATGTGGCATAGGACAGCGAATCATACAATTCGTCCGACATGGTTTCGCCGCTTTGCACGCTGATGAGATTTTCCGCGTCCAACGCGAGCGTATCCGGCGCATCTTCGGGAAGAGTCTCTTCGCCGCCCTCAATGCTTTCGGCATCATTTTCGCTCTCCGGCTGAGTCTCGTCCTTTTCAGTCTCGGGAACGACGGGCGCAGTGGTGGCTTCGGTTTCCCCGACATTCACCGGTTCGGCGGTGGGAGTGGTGGTCTCCGCCGGATTCTCCGCGCCCTCGACGTACTTGGCGCAGTCGTGCAGGTGCGCACCTTCCGCGCCGCACACTGGGCAGTCTTCGTTCATGTCTTCCGACCTGCAGGCCGTTTCGCAGATGCATGTGGGGGCTGCTTCCCCGCCGTCCTCGGCAAAGGCCGGGATGGGCAGCGTGGAGAGCACTATGACAAACACGAGCAGGATGCTGAGCAGTCGTTTCTTCATAGCTGTTCCGTTCCTTTCAGTTCTGTGCGTTTCCCGTACTCCGCGGGAACGCGTGGTCAGCGTCATTCCGGGATGGTATATGCACCACCAGTATAACATACAGCTGGGATAAGCGCAACTGTTTTTCTCGTCGAATCGGAAAAATTTTTCCAGAAACGAGGTCCAAAAACGCCGACATCGACTTTTTCCGGCGCATATGCTGTGATGAAACAAAAAAGCAGTCTCACGTAGACAAACAGCCCCATCCATTCCGCTTCCTGCGGAACGGATGGGGGTGCTGAGGCTATGTCTTAAGCCCCGGTGAATGCGGTTTGGGGAATCGCTATTGCAGCTGCACACTTTCCGCAATTGGCAGAAGCGCCTCTGCGGTGAAACTGCTGCTGGACAGCCGGAACGAGATTCCTTTCTCAGGGGTGCCGATCAGCCATACTACTGCGGCGCTTTTGCCATTCTGTAATGCCGCTCCCGTGCAGCCGTGGACGGTTACCGGGTTTCCTCCGGTGCCGATAAGCATTTGAAGCACATCTTCCATATCGGTGCAGTCCGTAACATAGCTTTCATATTCCAGATAAATGTCCTGATTGGTCTTCGGCTCAAAGTACCAGCGGCGGACGTAGGAATATGATACCATTTTTTCGAGAAAAGGAAAGGCCATGTGTTTTTATCGGCACCTGCTCTCAATATACCGCGTTTTCCATTTTCCGGAATACATGAGGAAACCTCTTGCATCCTTTCCAAAATCGTAGTATCATGGATTATAATTTTGGAACTTTTCAGGGAAGGGGGATTATGGAACAAAATCTGCTGCCGCGCTGAAGGAAGAGGTTGAAAAAGCACACCGCCCGAAAGGCGGGAACTAAGATGCAAAACCGGCATGAGGCTTTCCATTACTTAAGGAAGTAATGATTGCATACGTTATCCGAAGATTTCTGCATATGAGGGTGCGCAGGGTATCTTCAGGGGCTTCGGCCCGAAAAAAGAAAGAAAAGAGGACACACTATGAGCAACACGACAAAGAAACGCTGGGGCGACCGGAAAGACGCCCGCTGGATCCGCGATATGGATTCGCTCCATGTCATTTTGCCGCATCTGATGAACCACCGCACGGATGCCGAGGTCTACGTCAACATGGAATTCGACGTGACAGAGGCGCTTCGCTACATCGCACGGAAGAACGAGGGCGAGGAAGAATACCGCGCCACGCTTTTTCACTGCATTCTTATGGCTGTCGCAAAAACGATATATCTTCGCCCGCAGCTCAACAGCTTCATCTCCGGCCGGCGTTTTTACCAGCGCGACGAAATTACCCTTGGCTTCGTAGCCAAGAAACGCTTCGAGGATCACAGCGAGGAGTCCCTCGTGGTCATCTCCGCGCCGGAAGACTGGACGCTCACCGAGGTGACGCACCGGGTCGTCGGCAAGGTTCACAAGGCCCGCACGGAAAAGAACGACGGTGTGAATGGCGCGATGGACGTGCTCAAAAAGCTGCCGCGTCCGGTTCTGGCATTTGTCATCTGGATCATCAAGACACTGGACTTCTTTGGCAAGGTGCCCGACTTCCTGCGGCAGGATGACCCGAACTTTGCCACCGTCTTCCTCACCAATCTTGGCAGCATCAAATGCCCGAGCGTCTACCATCATCTCAACAATTACGGCTCAAGCTCCATTATGGCGGCCATCGGC
>ERZ780168.4260-NODE-4260-length-10021-cov-2.409693_pt1 | contig 10021 bp, 9 predicted proteins | sample MGYA00510981_ERZ780168 | MGnify/ENA primary metagenome ERZ780168 (study PRJEB29588, sample SAMEA2158769) | human gut metagenome | biome: human gut; feature: human-associated habitat; material: faeces | place: Denmark | collected 2008/2010 ...
AAAAAGCCCTACCTCAAGCATCACGCCAAGCCACACACCCAGAAAAGCCAGATGGATCATTGCCGTGATTTTAAATAGCAGATAGGCAATCACCCCGCCGCCCAAGCACACCAGTAATGATTTGTTTGAAAAGATCCACCATTTTGTCACATCCGTAAAATCCGGTGGTCTAAGTTCTGTCAGCTGATCCATGCCATTCCTCCGTTTCTAATTCTGCAGCATACCCAAAAACAAATTGATAAGTCCCACAAAGCAGCTGATACAGAAGAACACGATCACTTTCGTTCCCACCACGTCAATAAATTGATGTTTACCCTGATTGGTATCATTTGCTGCCAGTTTAATACCTGCTATGATCAATGACAGAACCATTCCCCCTATGGATAGATACAGGCATAAACTGTAAAAGGAAGCGATCGGGCTCTGTAACGCTTCACTGTCACTAAACCCAAAATCGGATACCTGATCGTATGGATCCAGCTCGATCTGCCCATCTCCCATTCCAAAATCCATATCCGACAGTCCCGCGCCGGTTGAAGACTCTGTGATTTCTGCCGTTTCGGTTGATTCTGCCGGTTCCGCATAAGCACTCATTTTCATCGCACCTACCAGCAGAAAAGAACTCGCTAAAACAATTCCGATCCATGCGCCTGGCCACTTTTTTCTACTGGAACGCATCGCCAGCCGCCTTATAAACCAGACTTACAAAGAAGATTGCCCCAAACGCGCAGATCATGCCCACGAAGATCCGGAATATCTTCTGCTTTGTTTGCTTTGCGTCAGAGGTATCACCAAATGACAGTTTTACGCCTGCATAGATAAACAACAGCACAAAAAGTCCCACTGCCACCACAATCGCAAAAGCATAGCCGCTTCGGAACACATCCTGCACCTTCGTGATCGCTTCCGTAAAAAGTCCTCCGCTTGTCGCATCTTCTTTCATCCAGTTTGCATCCTGGACCGTCTCCGCATAAGAGCAGATCGTCATCATTCTACTTAAGACTGCAGCCTGCATGGCCAGAAGTGCCTTCCTTCCATTTTCTTTCCATCTTCTGAACATTCCTAATGTCCTCCTTCATCTTTTCTATTGCTTATGAACAGTTCCTGCCCATATCCAGTGCCCCAACCTGGTTGGAATACTGGATATACGCAGAACAGTCAGAAATTCATGGGAAACTGCCGCAGTTGCAGCAGTCTTCCCATAAACAAATTACTCGTTGGAATCTTCTTCGAAACTTTCTTCCGTTTCTTCTTCCTGTGTTTCCTCTTCCTGAGTTTCTTCCTCTTTTGTCGACTGATTTCCCGGGCCCGTATGCAGCGTTACCAGATGAATGAAATTATTTTCATCATCCTTGGTCCAGATGCACCAGCCCTTATAAATTTTCACATCCTCCGTATAAGGTTTCAGAAAATTCATAAACAGGGACAGCTTCTCGTAAAAGCACTCTCCGCTTTCCGCAGTCGTCTTGACATCAATAGCTGATACAAAATTTTCATTTTTCATATCCGAAATGCTCATCGTCTGTCCTTCAAATGAAACTTTTACCGTATCAACCTTCTGGGCACCTGCATTCATAACGCTAAGCGCGCGTCTTAAGCTGTTGCTGTCTGCCTGAAATTCATACTGCACGGTTTCCGTATTTCTGAAAGCCGCTTCATACATCCGCTTATCAACAGCACTCTGTATATTCAGGCGAAGCTGATAAATCGCATCCGGCCACTTAAGAGCGATACCAATGATGCTTTTATGCTCCTCATCAAACTGAAATGAAATACCGAACTGGTTATATTTGTTGCATGCCAGAATCTTGATCAGGGTTCCCGGGTGGATCGTCAGATAGGTTGAGATTGCATCAACATAAGGTTTATAAACTTCCTCTTTCACCTCAGACCGGTCTTTACTTTCAAAACGGACCATCGTTGGAGATAAATCCACCGTTAACATCGTGTTCTGGCGATCCGTGGATGCCATTTTCAAAATCGGGCCCTCTCCGTTTAATACCGGAAGGAAGCCGATCCCGCTTTTTGTAGTTGCCATATGGGGTAAATACTGTGAGATCTTCTCCAATGGAATGCTCATACTAAATGCATCCGTTTTCGGATTTTTCACTTTGGTCGGCTCTTCCACGAAGCTTACCGGGATCTGAATTGCCGGCTTTTGGGAAAGCAGGGTCACCTGCTTTTCCTCAAACTGCATATACACAATGTCTGTCTGCTCCGCAACAGCCCTGACCGAACCGGCAAACCGCGCCGGCAAGTAAACGGAAAGTTTCTCAACCGGCACCACTTCACCCTTTTCATCAAGTCCTTTGATCTTAGCCTCGAACTTCACGCTGGCGGTGGTCGTTTTTCCCTCTACGGAAAACATACACGGGTAACCTTTTGCCGTTGCCTTATTACTGGCCAGAAAGCTGATAACCCCCTCTTCAATCGTGATCTTATCCATCAGTTCCAACATCTTTTCGCTGGTAGCTGCAACGATCATCATCTTACTCATATGTTTCCCCTTTCTCTTCCACTGAATTTTCCAGTTCATCTGTTAAGATACGCTCATGCGTCTGCGTATCCATTTCATACATTTCCAAAATCATCCTTTTGGCTTCATTCATGGTGCCGTCCGTATCTACCTGGCCGCCATCCCACTCTGAAAAATCGGAATGGTATAACTGGTAATCATAGCCACCTTCCGAAACCTGAACATATAAATAGCCCTTATTACCCAACTTCCAGGCACACTCATCTTCCGTAATCTCCGGCTCCGGAGCACAGGTTGCCTGGCATCGTTCCAGACGTTCTGCCAATTCGCAGATATGGTAAACTTCACTGCCAAAACGCAGATGATACTCATCCATACATCCGCAGGCCACAATGACTGTGCTGTTCGGATACTTCACCTCTACATACGCACCATCCGGGATCTGAAACAGCTCCCGGTAATTCGGATCAATGAAGCGGATCATGCGTGTTTCATCCGCTTTATCATTTTTATATCGGTTCATAACGTCCTCCTTTTTAGAAATCAAACAAAGAAAAAATATTTGCCATACCTGCCATGGGCTGCTTTTGTGTCACTACCACTGCCGGTTCCTCGTTTTCCGGCTCCTGCAGATCCATAAAATCTTCATCCCACTGGCCGAACAGATTTTCAAACAGCTCATCTTCCTTTGCTTTTTTACGTCGTTCTACCTCTTCTTTTCCAAGCAACTCCTCGTATACCTGCATCGTCACATACGACTCAGCCTGTTTGTCAGAGCTGTGGAGCACATCAAACATCTTTTGCAGGGCACTTCCAGACTTTACATCCTGATCCGCCAGGCTTGATGCCAGTGCAACCCTCGCATCGACACCCTCTGCCATGGCAGAAATTCCTTCCACGGAGAACTTTCCCTGAATGGCTGCCGTTGCAACCTGCTTCTCCGCGATCAGTTCAATCACTTTCGCCTGCGCGGTTCCTTCGTAAGCCATATAGTACGTTCTGCATTCCATGGTCTGGTTCATCCGGTAGTGACGCCTGGAAGCCTGCCAGACAGTAAAAAGACTGTATCCCAGCTGATAAAAGATCAGGGTCGGATAGTTGTACTTCTTCTCGCCTTCCGTCCAGCACAGATCAACTCCTGTCTCGATGAGTTTTGGATTGGTGATAAATACTTCCACGCCGTCCTTTGCCCGCTCACGGATCCAGGTTTCCCTCTTTAATGCTCCCGGGCTCTCCGCTTCCACAACAACGGCAAAGATCCCCGCGGCTTCCAAAATATCCCGGAGCCGGTGTGTGACATTCCATTCATTTTTTCCGGAGCATTCAGCGAATACTACGGATTTTCTGCCTTCCGAAAGCTCTGATTTTATCAGTTCAATGAGCTTTTCTTCTTTCGGCAGCAGTTTTTCTCCCGAACGGTATTCATCGTGCTGAGCGGCTCTGATCAGAATGTCTCCATCAACCGGATTACGGATCTCTTCGTTGCCATACGGCATGTCCGGATAAAAAAGCCCATATTGTAATGCCTGGCTGAGTAACGCAAATCCACCGCTTTCTCTTCTTTTTGCATACGCAGTCAGTCTTGACACCAGAATGGAATGATCCCGGGCCACCTCTCTTGCCATCGGAACGGTCACAACCATCTCCTTTAGATCCGGCAAATAGGATGACATGTCCGAAAGGTCCAGAAAAACGGCACAATCCAGCAAAAAGTCTGTAAAGATCGTAGGGCTGATTCCCGGCTTTGTCTTTGGCGACGATAAACTCCGGCCGCGGGCAGATACTTTCTCCGCAAGATCCTCCTCCGAAGATGATCCCGCATATTCATAGCGCTGCTCCACTTTTCCGTATTGCTTGGAAAAATTCGCAACATCTGTCCAGCGGTACCCCTTCGATGTCATTTTCCACGGTGCCAGCCGGTAAATCAGGTAATAAAGATCCTCTGCTTTTCCGCCGGCGATGGTTCCAGTCAGTGCAAGCTGTTTCTTCGTTGCCTTGATCAGGCAGTGCATTGCATTTCCCTGGGCACTGTCTCCGTCCTTACACACATGGCACTCATCAAAAATAGCGATGTCAAAATACCCTTTCATGTATTTTTTAATATACGAAGCAGGCGAGTATTTTCTTACCCCATCTCTTTCTGAAACAGATATCGGTTCCGTCTCATTCTCTGCGTAATACTTTCTTGCATATTCTTTATGTACCCAGACCGTAGTCTTTCCTTTTTGGGCTTTGTTTCTGAAGTATGTTGCCCGGTACCAGGGGCTGATTTTCTTTGCACCGATGTTTTTTACATGCGGCATCCATAAAGATTCCCCACACCAGATGCAGTTGGAATTCCTCCCTGTTTTATACGCAAAGTCGTTAGCAGTAAGCCCGCAGATACCGCCTGACGCTGTATAGGCAGCAAGCACCTCTCCACAATACGGGCATTTCATTCCATAGATTGTCTCGATCTTAGTTGTCCCTTTTTCAAAGTCTTTACCGCCGCAGGAAACACATTTTCGGACGGGCATATTTTCTACTCCGCAGTCTGGATTCCTGCATTTTTTCATATACGCCATCTTAGCAATTTCCTTTTTCGGTACCGGCTTCAAACTGTAGGAAAGCTTTGCAAAATCTTTCGAGAGGATATAAAATTCTTTTCCAACCCTCAGACTTCCGCGCTTTCTAAGCTCCAGCAACTGGGAAAAATCGGTTATGATCGTTGCCTTTGCATATGGGATCTGGCGTTCAATCTCCCCTTTCCATTTTTCAAGGAGATGACCAGGACACATAACGAGGTTCCTATACTTCACCAAAGACTCATCCATATAAATATCTTTGAGCGCTTTGTGGCTGCGACGCATCTCCTTCTGCACAAAATAGCTTTCACAGATTGCAGCAGCCTGCGCTGTCTTTCCTGTGCCCATGCCCTCACAGATGATGGAAAAGGTTGAACCATTTAAGAGGTGTGTGGTAACACCATTCACCATGGCCGCCTGCTGAGGGTAAAGCCGGATAGAGTTTAGTGTAAATGCATCCACCTCACCTTTCAGTTCGCTTTCCGGGCTCAGGAGGTTTTCAAGATTTTCCACGAGCGTTGATCCGTACTGTCGGAAATACTCATCCATGCTGCTAAAGTTGATCGAACGCTGCTCTTTCTTTGAAATCCAAATCTGTTTCTCCTGAAACAGGACCTGAATAGCTGACTTTAAAGCCTCATAATCAAAGGCTGCCAGATCATATATCTGCATTTCTCTCATATCATCCGTTCCCTGAAGCGAATATTCCGTTTCAATGCATTCTGTATAAAGACGATTGGAATAAGCATTGATCAGGCCCTCTTTTAAGGCATATGAAAGGATTGGTTTTCCCCACCACTTAAGCAGTGGCAGCGGATATTTTTTCATCAGAATTTCATAAAGTTCTTCTCCTGCAGTTTCCTCTTTGGAAACGAACAATTCGTTTCCAATCGCTGCATTTAAGATTACTCCATGATAAAACCGCTCTTTTCCGCGCATGATCGGCACATAGTAAGCTTTATAGGTACCAACCACGTTATATCGCTTCTCCGGCCCGTTATTGTTCAGCCAGATTGTGTTCTGCTCTGTGGTACACATCGTACTTGCTATTGCCTTTGCTTCCTGCAGCGTCCGGGTAAAATAACTGATGTAGGCCACCTTGAGTCCCCGGATCAGCATTCGCTCCAGATATGCCTCAAACATGCCGATTCTGATCATTCCATTTTTCATCACACTGCCCTCCCCTACGCTAATTCACGGATCGTACCGAAATTATCGATCACATGCAGCGTGATCTGGTTGCGAGTAGTAACTAAAACAGAATGAACCTCTCCTTCATCGTTAAACTCCGGAGTTTCAATCTGAACTGGCTTTGCCTGCCCTCTCTGTAGGTGTAAATCACCGCGGTCTTCATTTCCAGCCAGACCCTGTCCGCCTCCAGCAATTGCTGATAAATACAGCAGATCCTTTTTCAGTGGGACTATCGGCTTTCCGAGTCCGACCGACTGGTATGCATTGGTCTGCAGAGCTTTTTTAAGCACTGGCACCAAGGCACTCGTATTATGAAGTAAAATTGCCTCATCGAATTCCTTCGTGGTGAACAGTTCAATCTCACTCTCCAGCGACACTGGAACTTCCATGCGTGTGGCAGGGTCTTTTGGAATATACGGTATATCCACAAGCGGTGCCCCAGGATTTGCGATCATCCACTCCTCATACTCTTTCCGGTAAAGCCCAATTGATACACGCTTCTGGCCAATAAATACTACCTGTTTGTATTTCTCAAACTCCTTATCGTCAAAGCGATAGAAAGCCACAGGTTTAAACCTTGCCAGCAGGCACTTTGCAAATTCATCGAGATTCATTGTGGTAAGGGAAACAACCAGGACAAGATACCCCTTTGTTTTGATTAACTGGTAGATCCTTTCAACAAAGAGTTTTTCTAATCTGGTTGATCCATCATCTCCGCCTACGCCATATGGCGGATTGGCAAAACATAATGTAAATGCCCGGTTCGATGCCCGGATCCCGCCAATAAAGTCAGCGCACACTGGAAATTCGATTTCCTGCTTATACTGCTCAAAGGTTTCCCGGTTCAGTTCCACGCCAAATGTATGAACAGAACCGGCTTCATCTGCCCTCTCGCACTGACTTAAAAACGCCTTCAATGCTTCTGCATTACCAAACGATGGCTCTAAAACGCAGCATTCTCCCTGCAATCGGAACAGTCTTCCAATTTTTGCGGCATGCACCGGATCCGTGTAGTAAGCTCCTAGCTTACTTTCATTAAATAATGTTCGCGAAAACATGTTCTGTTTGATGATTTGCTCCATCATCATTTCCTCCTTTTGGAATAGTCTTAAAATAAAAAAATCCCAGTTATCGCTAACCGGGATTTGAATATAAAAAATAGACTATTCCCTCCAAAGACCCCTATGGGCTCACTCACCGCCAGAAGCGGTATCTTTGAAAAAAATAATCTAATGAAATTATTATAACAAAGCAATTCTAAGATTGCAATATCGAAACTGGCAACACACTCGCTGCATATCCTGATAACTTATTAACCCCCGCTTCAATTTCTGAATAATTGAAGCGGGGGCTTTTGATGATCCTGACTCGTGGAATATGTTGCACTGGCATCTGAAATTTCATGCAGCCCTGCCCTCTCTTCCTGCCAGAATCGGTCGTAGCTATTGAAAATCTATATGTCCCCAATCAATGCATCCGTCTACCTGGTTTTCCAGAAGGTAACGTATCAGTTTCACGCAGGTTTCCCGCGGGTCAGCATCGATCTCATCATGAACATCCATCAGGTAATCTTCATACCAGTCATAAGGATAAATGTCCCCATAAGTTTCTCTGTAGTCTTCTTCTGGATCTTCGTCATACACCTCTTCCGGATCGTGATCAAACGTAACCGCAATATGCTCAAGCTCATTTATATCTGTCTCGTGGTCGTAGAGGTAGTAAAGGAATGAATCACTACCGCCCATTCCGCTATAGGCCCGCGAAAACCATTCGCCTGCAAGTTCCTCCTCATCTGATCCATTTCTGTGCCATCCACTTAAATCACCAACAAACGCTTCCAGAAGCTGCACCGGATGCTTAAAACCGGCTTTAAAGGTATAATGCAGCAGAGCATGATACTGCTCATCTGTAAGCTTTGGGCTTATATCTCTGTCTGCTTTTGTCGCAAGATCGGACGCTCTCTGTTCTCTGTCTAATATCATTTTATCTCTCCCTTTAGGCATAATATTTTATAATGCTGTATTGTTTATTCTCTAGGTGTCCCCTTCCAGTCGATTTTTTGGCCGCATCCATGACAATAATTCGCCAATCTCGCTGCATTTGGCCCCCAGCCCAAACGGGTACCACAATTGGAGCATGTATACAGCGTACCTTTTTTTACATCATGCAAGGCTCCAAGTGGATGAACCTCTATTCCCTTTTTGAGTGCTCTCTTTGCAACTTCCATGGCTTCGTGAAATTTCTTTACTTCGTCCTCTGTTCCATTTATTTTAACATTCATTTTCTGAATTACCTGTAATGCCTCATTTTCCATCATCTGACATACACCTCCGTATCTCAGTTTACAAAATTGTCTGTAAACTACATATGATTCTCACTCAATTATCCATTTTAATAGCAAACATTTATCTTGTTAATCAAGTATATTTCTATATTATTCCTGGCCATATCCTCATTCTTTATGTCAACCATTTTTGCTAAATATACCATAGATCGCTTCGCAATTGTCGAATGCTTTATATCTTTGTGATTGGTATATTGTCAAAAACAAAGTACTCCCTTTTTTAAGGGGGCATATGTTGCAATTTAATTATAACTAACTGGTGCGAAAAAAGGAAGTCGCAAAAGTAAAACGTTATACTTAATATTAATTCACCAAAATCACCGCAACACCCCGTTGCAATAAGTCTGACGGAATTTTGGTTCCACTGATTTTGTGGAAAATGTGGATGTGCATTTATTTGGTAAGGAACAAAATAAGAGCCCCCTCTCGGAAGCCCTTAGAGAAATATCTTTTAATGTATTGTTTCTGCATAAGGAGCGTTTTGGCAGCTCTACAACTTTAATGCATTATAAATATCATTAACGTTATAATCCGGAGCAAAGTCAGGAGCTACATTCATAATTTTTTGAATCAAAGGAACGTCTTGCTCAACAAGATCATTTGCAACTTCCTCTGCGGAAGAAAATTTCTGCATTTTTACACAGACTTGCTTAATTAACTGCATAATTCTGCCTTTTTCAATGCCTTCCTCATGTGCCTGATTTCTCATTATTTCCATCTCACGACACATAATCTCCACTCCTCTCTCATCTTCTTTAAAATACCGAACCCGATCCGCCAGAATTTTATAATTCTGCAAAACAGGCTCCCGTTTCTCGCCGCGCGCAAAGCCCATGTTCATGCTTGCCCAGTAATCTGTGCTGACACCACCGTGCCGTGTCGTAAAGCAGTGCTTCACCAATCCTGTCTGCTCCAGATTATCAAATGTAATATATTCCAAGTCATTCTTTCTGTTAATCTTCATCTTTCTCCCTCGTTTTCTTCTATCATTCAGAAAGCCGAAACGCATCCTCCGTGTAGCGAAAATAGGTTTTCTCCTCACTTGTCAGCACCTCTGCCACATCAAAGCGGAAATCATATCCCATTTCCATCAGACACTCCTGCGCAATATATGCCTTTGCCGCACGGATGATGTTCTGCTGCTTGCGGCTGTCCACCGCTTCGGCAGGTGTCCCCATGGTTTCATTTTTTCTGTATTTCACTTCCGTAAATACGATTGTGTTCTCTTTCTTCGCAATAATATCAATCTCGCCCCGGAGCGCATGAAAATTCCGCTCCAGAATCTCATAGCCCATTTTCTGCATCTGCTTCGCCGCAAGCGTTTCTCCTCTGCCGCCCTTATCGGTTGTGGTGTCCCCCTCCTGTGGACGGAGATTTTTCACAAAGCTTCTGCGGTGAATCGGGGTCAGCCCCAGCCTTTGAATTGCCGCAATATGCTCCGCAGAG
>ERZ780168.4264-NODE-4264-length-10006-cov-5.174354_pt1 | contig 10006 bp, 10 predicted proteins | sample MGYA00510981_ERZ780168 | MGnify/ENA primary metagenome ERZ780168 (study PRJEB29588, sample SAMEA2158769) | human gut metagenome | biome: human gut; feature: human-associated habitat; material: faeces | place: Denmark | collected 2008/2010 ...
TTTCAAGCTTCTTCAAGCGAATTCAACCCTTTTCAAGCATTTATGGTTGGTCACACCGGAGAGGAAAACTTCTGGTATTCATCATACGCATCTTCACGCAAACAGGTAATAAACCAGCATCAGCGTCAGATTGACGCCGGCAGCCAGCAACACCCCGCCCGGCCTCAAATACCGCGCCTTTCCAAGAAAAACCGCCAGCACCGCAAAGACGGCGTACAGGGAGATCCACATCAGGAAAAATGCTGTCAGGCTCTGCTCATTCCCCAGGCCGGCCTGGGCCATGTTCCCGCCAGGGAAAAGAAACGGCAACGCCGGAAGCACGGCGTAAATGACATATACCCAATCCCTAGCTATCACCCTGAAAGAGACCGCCAGCGGCTTCCTGCCAAACAGAATATTACGGGAGCAGGCATTCCGCGTCTTTTCCTCCCTCAGAGCGCAGGGCAAATAGAAGGGAAGAAGCATCAGCGCCAGGACGGGCCCGGCATACAAAATGGCGGTCATTCCCGCTACGAAAGCAAAGAAAGCGGCAAAGAGGACAGGCACGCCCGCCATGAGCAGGAAAAGAAAGGATGTGCTACGCTCCGCCTTCTCCCCCATTTTCAGGAAAGACCATGAAAGATAAGCCATAGGGTAAAAATATGGTTTTTTTGAAGTCTGCCAGAAATCGAGGCCATGCGCAAGGGAAAGCCGCCCAAAAACATCCGGAGCAGCATAGCCCCATCCCTACGTACGAGACAAAATGAGAACCAGACAGACTCTGATTGGGATTGCCCCGCACCCGCGCCCACGTTATCCTGCCTCCATGGTCTACCGAATTTGCAAATCCATCGAACTGGAAAGCGGGCATCTTCTGTCCAAACATCCCGGTAATTGCAAATTCCCGCATGGCCATACGCGCTCCGTGGAAATGGTGTTCCGAGCGGAAACGCTGGATGCCAATGACATGGTGTTGGATTTCAAGGCTATCAAGCAGATGATGGGGGATTTCCTCCAGCAGTTTGACCACTCCCTGTGCGTGAATACGGAGGACCCCAACTTCGCCGCCTTCGTGGCCGCATACGGGGAGCGCATCATTCCCTTCGACCGGGAAGACCCCACCAGCGAGGTGATGGCTCGCGTCATTTTCAATGTTGCCCGGCACGCGCTGGAAAAAGCCAGGGAGAACCCCGGCGAATATCCTGTGCGGGCCTGTGTTGAGCTGGAACGCGTGCGCGTGTGGGAAACCAGCAGTTCCTGGGCGGAATACGGGGAATAACTGAAACAGCGCGTTTCCCGCCGGGCGGAACGCTCCGCAAAGATTCCCGGCCCCGTGGAAAGCACGGCCGCAACGCCCCCCCCCCCGCAGGTTCATCCCTTAAAAGGGATTCAGGGAAATCATGCGTTTCTGCGTCCAGTGCCCGTAGGCGGAAGAATATACATCCGTAATTTCCCGGGCCCATTCGTCAATAGTGCGCTGATGGTGGGCGTATTTTTTAAAATCCTTGGTGTCCACGCCCAGCAGGGAGCTGTGGTCTTCCTCATAATCCGCAAATTCGGAAACGATGCGGCCGGACTCATCCCTCAGGCGGCCCGCCATGGCAATGTGCCCTTTCTTGATGAACCGTTTGACCAGCCCTCCCCCCTTGATGCCGCTCAGCGCCGTGACAAAGATGCCGGCCCTGGCATTCGTGGGAGTGATGGAAATGATGGCGAGTTCCAGCGTATAGGCCCCCCTGGTTCCCGGAGGCACCATTTCAAAATGCGGATTTTCGGCAACCTCCTTTTCCATTCTGGTTGCAACGCTCTTCCGGAAGTACTCCGCCAGGCCGCGCAGGGCATCAAACCCCTCCGCGGTATCCGGCCTTACATCCATGTGCTCCGTATCCACCGGAACAACGGCCATCATGACTTTTTTGCCATCCACGCCGTTCACCCTGTCATTCCAGATTTTTTTATCATCGGCATTCCAGTACGCGTCAAAGGGAATATGGGAATCCTTATTTTTTACCTGATGAGCGATAAATCCTGTTTGGGGAACATGTTTGAAATTATTGGAACAAGACACTACCGCCATGCAGCCGAGCAGCACGAGAGCCATCAGGGAAGCTGAGAATAAAAAACGGTGTTTCTTCATATCAAATAATTCCATATCAATTAATTGGCAGAACCGTTTCTATCATGGCCCGGCATCCTCTGTCAATAAAACCTGCGGGTGAACATCCGGGGCGGCGGTCCCCCCGCCGTGCGGAAGGGGCCAAAGCGGGAATGCCTAGTCTTCTTCCCCCATGGGGCGGTATTTCACGGCCAGTTTTTCCAGGATATTCAGAGCCCTGGAGGCGCGGCTGCGGAAGGATTTGTAATCCCGGGGGTCGCAGTCGCTCCAGGCGCGTTCGGACAGGGCCAGGGCGCGCGGCCACGCCATATATTCCACCAGCCCCATATTGTACAGGTATTCCGTCCAGATGTTCGCCTGGAGGCCGCGCACCCTGGCGGCTTCCTCCGGGGAAAGTTCCGGCAATTCATAGCCGTACACCTGCTTGAGCGGAATAAGGCCCCCTACGGCTTTCGGCTCCGTGGACGCGGCGGACTGGTAATAGTCAAAATAGAAGTGGGAACACGGCGCCAGAATGACGGGATGCCCTTTCCTGGCCGCCGCCGCGGCAAAGCCGTTGCCGCGCCACGCCATGACGAGGATGCGTTTGTCCGCCTCCAGTTCCCCGGCTTCATCCCAGACAATGGCTTCATAGCCGCCCTTCCTCACGTAGTCCGCAATCCGCTGCAGGAAATCCCGGCTCAGGGCTTTAAGATCCTTCTCCCTCAGGCTTTTTAAGCGGTTCTGGCAATACCGGCATTTTTTCCATGCCTCGGCAGACACCTCGTCATGGCCCAAATGAATGGGGGAGCCGGGCGGAAAGACGGCCTTAAGTTCATCCACCACGTCTTTCACGAAGCGGAGCGTTTCCGGACGCCCCATGCAGACGGAGTCCCGCCCTTGTTTCCCCTCCACGGGAAAGTCCACGCCGTCGCAAATCAAATCCCCGTAGGCATGCATGGCCGCATAGGAATGGCCGGGAAGGTCTATTTCCGGAACAACGGTGACCTGGCGGCTGCGCGCATAGGCAATGATCTCCCTCATCTGCTCCTGGGTGTAAAAACCGCCGTAGGTAGCTTCCGGGTCATGCTCCCGGATGGCGAGTTTCACTTCCCGCCAGTTCCACTCTCCGTCAGCGAGCGGAACGCGCCAGGCGCTCATGGAGGTAAGCAGCGGATATTTTTTAATTTCCAGGCGCCAGCCGGGGCCGTCCGTCAGGTGCAGATGGAGGCGGTTAAGCTTGAACAGGGACATGGCGTCAACCATGCGCTTGACTTCCGCCACGGTGAAAAAGTGGCGGGAAACATCCAGCATCATGCCCCGCCATTCAAAGCGGGGAATATCCCGGAGGGAAAAAACGGGTACGGAAAAACCCTCCCCGGTCCGGTTGGCGTTCAACACCTGAACCATGCTCTGCCACGCGTAGAAAAGGCCCTGGGCCGCCGCCGCTTTCAGATGCAGGATACCCCTCCCTTCCCTGTCGCGCACCAGGCGGGCCTCATACCCTTCGCCCGTCCCCGAGGGGCTTCCCTCAACCGAACAAACGGCATCCGCAGAGGCTTTGTCACGGGTTATGGAGAGGCCGGACAAAACGCCCTGGGCGTTGAGCACATTCAGGAGGGCTTCCACCACGGGAACATCCTTTTCCGGCGCATAGACCGCCAGCCGCTGCAGGAGATGAGCCACGGAGGACCGGTCAGACCTGCATGCGGAAGGCGCGGGGAGCAGCACCTCCTCAGCCGGCAGCGTTTCCGCCATACCCGTGCCCGGCACTCCGGACAGAGCCAGCCATGCGGCCAGCCGGAAACAACGCCCCTTACTCATCATGCTGGAAGTACGGCCTCCCCTGGTCTCTTCTTTCAACGGAAGGAGCCTTCCCTCAGGCCCCTGTGTTCCGGAAAGCAAAGGCGCGGCCGTATTCAGCCGCGCCTGCCAGTTTCCATCCTTTTTTACATTTACCTTCGTCCGCCAAAAAGGCCGCCGAGACCGCCACCTAATCCACCCAGGCCTTTCAGACCTCCCAAACCTCCTCCCATGCCGGGAAAGCCGGGCACCTTGCCCCCCTTCCCTTTCATGGAAGCCATCTGCTTCATCATGGCGCCCATTTTACCCTTGCCGGACATCATCTTGCGCATTTCGGAAAAATTCTTGATTAGCTTGTTCACCTCCATCAGGGGACGGCCGCAGCCCGCGGCAATGCGGCGGCGGCGGGACGGATTCAACAGGTTGGGATTGCTCCTTTCCTTGGCCGTCATGGAGAGCACAATGGCCTCCATGTGCTTCATCCGCCTGGGGTCCAGGGCGCCTTCCGGAAGCTGTTTCTTGATTTTGCCGAAGCCGGGGAGCAGGCCCAGCAGTCCTTCCAGCGGTCCCAGGCTCTGCATCATCTTCATCTGATCCAGAAAGTCGTTGAAATCAAATTTGCCGGACATCATGCGGTCCATGGATTTGGCCGCCTGCTCTTCGTCAATGCGTGCGGCGGCATGCTCCACCAGCCCGACAATGTCGCCCATGCCCAGAATGCGGTCCGCCATGCGGCCGGGGACGAAGGGGCCGAACTGGTCCAGCTTTTCCCCCTCACCGGAAAATTTGATGGGCTTGCCCGTCACGGAACGCATGGAAAGGGCCGCGCCCCCGCGGGCATCGCCGTCCAGCTTGGTCAGGACGATGCCCGTCACGTTCACGGCACGGTCAAAGGTCTGGGCCACATTCACGGCCTGCTGGCCCGTGGCGGCATCCGCCACCAGGAGCGTTTCCCGCGGCGCAAGAAAGGAGTGCAGATGGCGTAGCTCGTCTATCAGGGCTTCATCCACTTCCTGGCGGCCCGCCGTGTCAAAAATCATGACGGTCCCGTTCTGGGTCCGGGCCCATTCCAGAGCCTCGCGCGCCACGGCCACCACGTCCCTGCTGCCGGGAGCGGGCTTATAAACGGGCACTCCTATTTGTTCCGCCAGCGTGGCCAGCTGGTCCACGGCGGCGGGGCGCACCAGGTCGCAGGCCACCAGCAGGGGGCGGCGCCCCTCGTTCTTCAGGCGCAGGGCCAGCTTCGCGCTGGTCGTGGTCTTGCCGGCGCCGTTCAGCCCCACTACCATGATTCTGGCAGGATCCGTCAGGTCCAGCCCCACGGCGTCCCCGCCCAGCAGGGCGGCGATTTCATCACGGAAAATTTTGACGATTTGCTCTCCGGGCTTGATGGATTTGAGCACTTCCTGCCCCATGGCCCGTTCCTTCACGCGACCGATGAATTCCCGGGCCACGCCAAACTCCACGTCCGCCTCCAGCAAGGCCAGCCGGATGTCGCGCAGGGCGTCTGCAATATTTTTCTCGGAAATCTTGCCCAGGCCGCGCAGCCTCCGGAACGTGTTATCCAGTTTATCTGCTAAAAGTGAAAACATAATCGTATGATGCGCCAGACTGTGCCACATTTCCCCCTTCCCGTCAACAAGCGCGTCCTGCATGGGACATGATGCTTGACTTGCCGGGGGCTTCGCCCCATCTTTTCCCGCATGGCACCCTTTGACCTGAAAGAGGAAATCTTACGCCTGAAAGAAGAACGCAACGCCATCATTCTGGCGCACAGCTACCAGACCGGGGATATCCAGGACATGGCCGACTATGTGGGCGATTCCCTGGGGCTGGCCTACAAGGCGCAGAATACGGATTGCGACGTGATCGCCTTTTGCGGCGTCCATTTCATGGCGGAAACCGCCAAAATTCTTAATCCGGACAAAACCGTCATTCTTCCGGATGCCGATGCCGGCTGTTCTCTGGAAGCCTCCTGCGACGCCGGTGAGCTGGAAGCCTTCTTAAAAGAAAACGCCCATAAAAATTACTATGTAGTGGCGTATGTGAACTGCTCCATCGGCGTCAAGGCGCTTTCCCAGTGGCAGGCGGATGAGGCGCTGCCCTCCGGCGAGACGATTCTCGCATGGATGAACGAGGCGAACCGGAACATCCTCGCCACCCGCGCCAACGCCAACCAGATGAAGACCACGGCGGTCGCGCTGTATCTTTACAAAAATCAGGCGGTATGGGCACACATCGGCGACAGCCGGCTGTACCACTTCCACAACGGCGTCCTCGCGGACTACACGGAGGATCACAGCCTCGCCCAGCTTTCCATCAAAATGGGCGAGCTGCATTCCCGGTCGGAAATTCCGTCCTTTGAGGGCAGGAGCAAGCTGTTCCGGGTCATCGGCGACGACGAGATCAAGCCCCAGCTTCACGCACCCATCATGCTTTCCCCCGGAGACCATGCGTTTCTGCTGTGCTCCGACGGTCTGTGGGAGCGGCTGCTGGAGGACGAGATCATGCTCGATCTTCACAAGGCCGCCACAGCGGAGGAATGGGTATATCTGCTCCGCTGCCGCGCCATGATGCGGAAAAGCACGGATGTGGACAACAACACCGCCATCGCAATTTGGATAAAGGAGTAGTCAAAATGAAAAGAATAACCGCATTCTTAGGATGCGTCTGCCTGTTTTTGTTTCTGCTCTGCCCCGCGGTCAGCGCACAGGCCGCTGAACTGAATTCGTTTCTGACCTTTCACGAGATCGTGACGGAGGAGCATCAGAATGACCTTCTCGTCTACGGCACCGTCCTTCCCGAAAACGGAAGCCTGACGGTTTCCATCGATTCCCAGCAGATCTCCGACCCCGTCCTGACCACCGTGCGTCAGGAAAAGCTGCCCACCACGGTATACTGTCTGGTGGACATCTCCACCCACATGTCCAAGGAGCAGATCGAGCAGCAGACGGACATTCTGGACATCATCAGCAGCCGCATGGGCGAGGGTGACTCCATGGTCATCACCACCGTGGGCAGCAAAGTCGTTGAGGGCGCCGTCCTCGACACCATGGACGCCCGCACCGCCGCCATCGACACCCTCAAGCGCGACGGCGTCAGAGCGGATATGTACAGCGCCATCGTGGAAGCCATGGGCAGTCTGGAAAAGAAGACCAGCTACTGCACGAACCGGTGCCTGCTGATCCTCTCCGACGGCATTCTCGCCGACGGCGGCACCACCCAGCAGCGGGCCATCGACGTGGTCAGCGCCACCTCCATCCCGGTCTACGCCATCGGTATCACCGGCAGCTCCACCTCTGCCTATTCTCTGACAAACGCCGACAACATGCTGAAAATGGCGGAGGTTTCCAGAGGCGGCATCGGTCTGGTTCCCGCCGAGGAAAAGATCTCCGCTGCCGCCGCGGCTCAGCAGGTCTGGGAAACCGTTCAGGACGGCTCCGTCATCAAAATCGACCTTGCCTTCGTGACCTCCAACAGCAACAACGCCACGGTTCGCGCCGCCTACGAGCTGGGCGATACCCGGTGGGAAGATTCCGTCGCCGTTGACCTGACCACGGTTCCCGCCGCCATCCCGGCCGCTCCCACCGACGTTACCGACCCCACCGATGTGATCGAGGAGCCGGAAGCGCAGACCTCCGTTATGGACTGGATCCGTGGAAATCTCATTCTGGTCATCTGCTGCGCGGTCGCACTGGCGGCCGTGATCGTGGTGATCGTCGTGGTCGCGGTGAACAACAGCCGGAAGAAGCAGGAGCAGTGGCTTCGGGATAGGGATCTTCCGACCATCAATAACAACCCCGTCATGGCATCCATCCCCTCCACCGGTGATTTTGATATTCCTACGACGACCCCCGTTCCGGACGAGTCGTGGGTCGCCACCAAGCCCGTGACCCCCAGCGGCGGCGTGACTGTCCAGATGACCGTCGCGTCCCATCAGGATGTTTCCACCAGCTTCACCCTTGCACCCCATACGCCTCAGGTTCTGGGCCGTGACGACCGCGCCGACATCATTCTCAACGCGGAAGACTACCAGCTTTCCGGCAAGCACTGCACCGTGGAATGGGACGGCAGCTACCTGTACATTCAGGACATGGGCTCGACCAACGGCACCGTCCTCAACGGCACCAATCTGAAACCGGACACCTGGAGCCGCGTAAAGAACGGCGCAGTTCTCCACATGGGCAGCTTCGACTATCAGGTCGCCCTGAATCCGGAAAAGTAAATTCACCCACCACTTTCCCGACAGCCGTGAGGCTGTCGGGAAATGCCGGTTATGGGCAAATTTGCAAAAAGGAGAAACCATATGCAATACATCCGAATCACAAGCGAAAACATTGACTCCGAGCACATCTGCTGCGCCATGGCGGGCAAGCAGAGCGTCGCGAAAAAGGCGTGGCTCAAGGAGCGGTTCGCGGAGGGGCTGGTTTTTTACCGGAGCGAGGAGCGGGGCAAGTGCTTCATCGAGTACATCCCGGCAGAGAACGCGTGGGTCCCCATCGACGCGCCGGGGAATCTTTACATCAACTGCCTGTGGATCGCCGGGTCCATGAAGGGGCATGGGTATTCCTCCGACCTGCTGGGCGAGTGCATCCGGGACGCCAAAGCGCAGGGGCGGCAGGGGATATGCATCCTTTCTGCGGAGGGCAGGAAGCGGGAGTTTCTTTCCGACCCCAAGTATCTGGCCTACAAGGGCTTTACCGTCGCGGACACCTCGGATTGCGGGATCACCCTCATGTATCTGCCGCTGACGCCGTCGGCGGAAAAGCCAACGTTCAAGGAATGCGCCAGACATCCGGGAATCAAGGAGGACGGCTTCGTTCTCTACTATACGGATCAGTGTCCGTTCACCTTTTATTGGGTGCCCCGGGTGGCGGAGGCCGCCGCAGAGCACGGCATTCCCCTGAAAACCGTCCGGATCGCAGACAAAGAAACCGCGCAGAATCTCCCCGCCCCGGTGACCACCTACGCACTGTTCCGGGACGGGAAGTTCGTGACTCACGCCATTCAGTCTGACAAGAAGTTCCTCGCCCTCGCGGGGGTGAAGGGCTGACGCTTTAACATAACAAGATATATTTTTTAGGAAGGAATGATAGTACAGTGACAAAGCACTCGAAATTGATATATGCATTAAAAGATGGCAATATCGTAAGTATTGATGATGTACCAAGCGGAAAGGAATGCGGGTGTGTTTGTCCTGCGTGCGGTGACGAACTTATAGCGCGCAAAGGGCAGAAGCGTATGCATCACTTTGCGCACCGTTCAAATGAGGACTGCGAATATGGATATGAGTCTTCCTTACATTTGGCAGCAAAAGACATTCTTTCGCGTTCAGAGAAAATGGTCATTCCTCCCGTCTACGTCGAATTTCCGCAATCCGGCAAGCCGAAAGAACTGATAAGCAAGGAAAGAAAGATTCCCATTGACGACGTCGAACTGGAAAAACGTTTTGATGACATCATACCGGATATCGTAGTAGATTCTGGTGATGAACATTTCTTTATAGAAATCTATGTTACCCATCCCATTGACGATGAAAAGCTGAAAAAGCTGAAGGAGAAAAAGATTTCCACCATTGAAATCGATTTAAGCAAAATAAAAAGAGATATTTCCGTTGAAGAATTGTCGGATATTCTGCTGAATAGTAGCCCTCAAAAATCGTGGAAATATCATACCGAGTCTGGAAAATGGTATCGACATTTTGAAAAGAATGCCTCGGATGAATTGCCTTTAAAACGGCACGGAGGTGGAACATATTATGTTGATAGATGTCCCCTCCAGGACCTTAACTGGACAAATTATGCAAATGTTCGAGATGATTGCATGCGTTGCGTGTATTGTATTTCTTATAGTCGCGGAAAGAATCTTCTATGTTCTGGTCGAAAGCGGATTTCAACAATAGCGGATTTTTCCATTTCCAAAGAGGAACGAGTTTCCATCAGCAGTTTCCTACCGCTATGGGCGAGAAAATGCCCTTATTGCAACGTGCAATTGGTCAGCAAGAAAATTGGCGATGACAAAGGCTGGGGATGTCCTCATTGCCCGTTTTTTATTCCTGATAGCTTTTGGTATTAATACTAAAACCTAATTAAACGCTTTAATAATCCAATCGCGTCCGGTAATGCTGAA
>ERZ780168.4268-NODE-4268-length-10003-cov-7.126055_pt1 | contig 10003 bp, 8 predicted proteins | sample MGYA00510981_ERZ780168 | MGnify/ENA primary metagenome ERZ780168 (study PRJEB29588, sample SAMEA2158769) | human gut metagenome | biome: human gut; feature: human-associated habitat; material: faeces | place: Denmark | collected 2008/2010 ...
AGAACATCGACTATTCCCTCTACGGCACGCCGCTGGAGTCCACGACCTACAAGTTTGCCAAGTGCCTGCAAAAGCGCTTCGGCATCATCGAGGGCGTGACCGACAAGGGCTATATCACCAACAGCTACCATGTCCATGTCACCGAGCCGATCGACGCCTTCACCAAGCTCAAGTTCGAGGCGCAGTTCCAGCACCTCTCGCCCGGCGGCGCGATCAGCTACGTCGAGGTCCCCAATATGCAGAACAACCTTGAGGCCGTGCTGCAGGTGATGAAGTTCATTTACGACAACATCATCTACGCCGAGCTGAACACCAAGTCCGACTACTGTCAGGTCTGCGGCTGGGACGGCGAGATCGAGATCGTCGAGGACGGCGGCAAGCTCATTTGGCGCTGCCCGAAGTGCGGCAACACCGATCAGGACAAGATGAACGTCGCCCGCCGTACCTGCGGCTACATCGGCACCCAGTTCTGGAATCAGGGCCGCACGCAGGAGATCAAAGAGCGCGTGCTGCATCTGTAAGGCTGCACCATAAAATTGCTGTTTAGGTGGGAGCGCACCGCGCTCCCACCTTTTTCTGATAAGGAGGTCATTTCCCATGCACTATGGCGAGATCAAAAACTGCGACATCGCCAACGGTCTTGGCGTGCGCGTGACGCTGTTCGTCTCCGGCTGTACGAACCACTGCGAAAACTGCTTTCAGCCCCAGACGTGGGACTTCTGCTACGGCAAGCCCTTCACAAGTGAAACGGAGGACGAGCTCATCCGCCTGCTCTCCCCCGACTATATCAACGGTCTCACGCTGCTCGGCGGTGAGCCGTTCGAGCCCAAAAATCAGCGCGCACTGCTGCCGTTTCTCCGCCGCGTGAGGCGTGAGCTGCCGCAAAAGACGATCTGGTCGTTCACGGGCTTTACGTGGGAGGAGCTGCACGACCCCGCCGCATACCCGCGCTGCGAGGTGACGGACGAACTGCTGTCACTGCTCGATGTGCTCGTCGACGGGCGCTATGTGGACGCGCTGCACGATATCTCGCTGCGCTTTCGCGGCTCGTCGAACCAGCGCATCATCGACGTTCCGAAAACGCTGCAATCAGGTACGCTGACGCTCTGGGACGAGCGCGCGAACATCTGAAAAAACATAACAAATCCGCGGTTTCCATTCTCCGTCAAATTTTAACATTTCGCTACTTGCATTTGAAACGGCGTTATGTTATATTCCCACTATGTTAAAGAACTCTAATTCATACTAACAGGAGGTTTTTTCAATGAAACATCTCGGTTTATTTGCAGCAGGCGTGCTGTTCGGCACCGCCGGCCTCAAGATCCTTTCCAGCAAGGATGCCAAAAAGGTCTACTCTCACACCACCGCCGCGGTGCTGCGTGCCAAGGACTGCGTGATGCAGGCCGTCACGAACGTCCGTGAGGATGCTGAGGACGTCTACGCCGACGCCAAGGACATCAACGAGCGCCGCGCAGCGGAAGAGGACGCCGAAGTCATTGAGGACGCGTCCGAGGAAAAAGCGGACGAGGAATAAATCGCAGGAGAGCCGCGACGCGCGGCTCTCTTTCACTTTCGGAGGAATTGATACACTATGAAATGCAAAATTCTGCACGAATCCGCCGGGCGCATACGCGTGCATCTGAATTGCCGCCGCATGACACTGCATCAGGCGGACGTTCTGGAATATTATCTGCGCAATGTGGACGGCGTGCGAGAGGTCTCGGTCTTTGACCGCACGCAGGACGCCGTGATCATTTACCGCGCGGACCGCGCCGCGCTCGTGCACGCGCTCGCGGCGTTCTCGTTCGACAAGGCCGAAACAATGGACCTTGTCCCCGACCATACGACGCGCAAACTCAACCGTGAATTTGAAGACAAACTCTCGTGGACGGTGATCCGCCGCGTGATCTCGAAGCTCTTCTTCCCACTCCCCGTCACCACGGCGCTCGCCATCTATCACTCGATCAAGTACATCCGCGAGGGTCTTTCCGCACTGCTGCACGGCAAGCTCTCCGTCGCCGTGCTCGACGCCACCGCCGTCACCGTGTCGATGGTGCGCGGCGACTTCTCGACGGCAAGCTCCGTGATGTTCATGCTCCGCCTTGGCGAAATCCTCGAGGACTGGACGCACAAAAAGTCCGTTGCGGACCTCGCGGGCGCCATGTCGCTCAACGTTGACCACGTCTGGCTCAAGACGGGCGAGACGGAAACGCTCGTTCCCATCGGCGATATTCAGGCGGGCGACTGCGTCGTTGTCCGCACCGGCAGCCTCATCCCGCTCGACGGCAAGGTCGTCTCCGGCGAGGCGATGGTCAATCAGGCGTCCATGACGGGCGAGTCCATGCCCGTCCCCAAGCGCGAGGGCAGCTATGTCTACGCAGGCACTGTCGCCGAAGAGGGCGAGTGTGTCGTGCGCGTGGAAAAGGCGCTCGGCGGCGGCCGCTATGACCGCATCGTGCGCATGATCGAAGAGTCGGAAAAGCTCAAATCCACGGCTGAGGACAAGGCCTCGCGCCTTGCCGACAGGCTCGTACCCTATACGCTCGGCGGCACGATCCTGACCTATCTCATCACGCGCAACGTCACAAAGATGCTGGCTGTGCTGATGGTCGACTTCTCCTGCGCGCTCAAGCTCTCCATGCCTATCGCGGTGCTCTCTGCCATGCGCGAGAGCAGCAGCCATCACATCTCCGTCAAGGGCGGGCGCTTCCTCGAAGCCGTCGCCCAGGCGAACACCATCGTCTTTGACAAGACCGGCACGCTCACCTACGCCACGCCCAGGGTCGCGAGAATCGTCACCTTCGGCGGCAATGAGGAAAGCGAGATGCTCCGCCTCGCCGCGTGCCTCGAAGAGCACTATCCTCATTCCATCGCCAACGCCGTCGTGGCCGAGGCCAGGGACCGCGGATTGACGCACGAGGAGTATCACTCTCAGGTCCAGTACGTCGTGGCGCACGGCATTTCGAGCATGGTGGACGAGAAAACAGTGCTCATTGGCAGCGCACACTTCGTCTTCGAGGACGAGGGCTGCCGCGTGCCGGAGGGCGAAGAGGACAAGTTTGAATCGCTCCCGCCCGAGTATTCGCACCTGTACCTTTGTATCGCGGGCGAGCTCGCCGCGGTCATCTGCATTCATGACCCCCTGCGCAAGGAGGCGAAAGCCGCCGTGCGCGCGCTGCACGAGCTCGGTATCGACAAGGTCGTGATGATGACCGGCGACAGCCGCAAGACCGCCGAGGCCGTCGCCGCCGAGGTCGGCGTCGACGATGTCTACGCCGAAGTGCTGCCCGAGGACAAGGCCGCGTTCGTCCGCAGCGAAAAGGCCGCGGGCCGCAAGGTCATCATGATCGGCGACGGCGTGAACGACTCCCCCGCCCTGTCCGAGGCCGACGCCGGCATCGCCATTTCGACCGGCGCCGCCATCGCGCGCGAGATCGCGGACATCACCATCTCGTCCGAGGATCTGTTCGCTCTCGTCACGCTGCGCTCTCTCAGCCAGGAGCTCATGGCCCGCATCCACCGCAACTACCGCTTCATCGTGAGCTTCAACTTCTCGCTCATCGTGCTTGGCGTGCTTGGCATCCTGCCGCCGACGACCTCGGCGCTGCTGCACAACATGTCCACACTCGCCATCGGCCTCAAGAGCATGACGAACCTCCTGCCCGAAAGCGAGCAGAGCAGCGCTAACTGATTTTTCCCGATAAAAAAGCTCCGTGCCAAGGCACGGAGCTTTTTTGCTATACAAGTTTGATTTTACGCAGGGCCGTAGGCCTTGATGGCATCGTCGACGATCTTTTCCGCGTCTGCGCCCACGATGTCGAGGTTTTCGGCTTCCAGGAGCTTGACGGTCGGAATGCCGAAGCAGTCCTGCGCGATGGTCTTCCAGTAGTCGTAGCCAAAGCGGCCGTCAAACGGACCGCCGCTGGTCGTGACATAGTAGAGCTCGCTTGCGCGGCACAGGCCGACGGGCTTGCCCGCCTCGCTGTACTTCGTCACGATGCCCGTGACATAGATATTCTCCAGATACACCTTGAGCTGCGCGGGAAACGACAGGTCCCACAGCGGCGCAGCGATGACAATTCTGTCCGCCGCGGCGAACTGACGGGCGTAACGGAACATTTCATCGTCATACTTCTTTTCCGCGAGCAGCGCGTCGCGCTTTGCGATGTCCGCGCGCCCCAGCGGGTGCAGCGGCTCGTCATAAAGGCGCAGCTCCTCGTATTCGCCGAGCGTCCTGAGCAGTGCGCGGGCCAGTCTTTCCGTGCGCGACTCTCCGCGCGGGCAGCAGTTAATAAAAAGCGTCATGTCCTTTCCCTCACAGTACGCAGTAGTACATGATAAATGTGTTCGCCACGCCGAGCAGAATACCGGCGATGACCTGCAGCGGCGTGTGGCCGACGAACTCCTTGAGCTTCGCCTCCGGAAGCTTTTCCGACGCGAGCGAGTTGAAGGCCTCGACGATGTCGTTGATGATAACGGCCTGCCGCCCCGTTTCGAGCCGGACGCCCATCGCGTCCTTGCAGACGACGATGGCGAAGATGAACGCCATCGCAAATTCAAACGAACCGAGCCCGTAGACGAGCGCCGCCGCGGTCGCGAGCGACGAGACCGTGGCCGAATGGCCGCTCGGCATCCCGCCGTCGCCGATCAGGCGCGTAAAGTCGATGCTCTTCGTCACAATGGCATGGATGATCGTCTTGATGAGCTGCGCCCAGAACCACGACGAGAGACCGATGAGCAAAAAGGGATTCGACAGCAATTTCTGAAACCAATTCATATGTTTCCGCTTCCTTTCGCGGTGCGGGCTTTGTCAGCCCTTGAATGTTCCTTATTATACCACCGTTTCCCGGTTCGGCAATAAACTTTCTTTTAACTTCTTCCGCAGAAAATATAAACCAGCGCAGGCTCACCTGCGCTGGTTTTTCTTTACGACGCCTGCGCGAACTGGCTGTTGTAGAGCTCGGCGTAGAAGCCGTTTTGCTCCATCAGCTGCTCGTGCGTGCCGCTCTCGATGACGTCGCCGTCTCGCATCACGAGGATGAGGTCGGCGTTCTTGATGGTCGACAGGCGGTGGGCGATGACAAAGCTCGTCCGGCCCTTCGTCAGCTCGTCCATCGCGCGCTGAATGAGAAGTTCCGTGCGCGTATCGACCGAGGACGTTGCCTCGTCGAGGATCAGCATCGGCGCATTCTGGAGCATCGCGCGGGCGATGGTCAAAAGCTGCTTCTGTCCCGCCGAGATGGTCGTGCTCTCGCTGAGCACGGTGTCAAAGCCCTGTGGCAGCGAGTGGACAAATTTGTCGAGGCCGCAGGCCTTGCAGACCGTTTCGAGCTGCTCGTCCGTGATACCCTCCATGTTATAGACCAGGTTCTCGCGGATCGTGCCCTCAAAGAGCCACGTGTCCTGCAGGACCATACCAAAGAGCTCGTGCACATCCTCGCGGCGCAGGTCGGTCGTCGCCACGCCGTCGATCGTGATGCGGCCGCTGTTGACCTCGAAAAATCGCATCAGGAGGTTGACCATCGTGGTCTTGCCCGCGCCGGTGGGGCCGACGATGGCGACCTTCTGGCCCGGATGGACCTCAGCGGAGAAATCCTTGATGATGATCTTGTCGGGCGAATCGGGGTAGCTGAAGCGCACGTGGTCGAACATTACCGCGCCGCGCACGGCATCGAGCTTCTCGGTCTTGCCGCTCTCGTCGCCGAGCTCTTCACTTTCGAGGAAGTCAAAAATGCGGTGCGCGGAGGCGGAGGCCGTCTGCAAATTCGTCATGCCCTGTGCGATCTGCGTCAGAGGCGTGGTGAAGAGGCGCACATACAGGATGAACGAGACGATGACGCCGAATTCGATCGTGCCATTGATGGCCAGCACCGAGCCGAACACGCACACGGCAACATACGAGAGGTTGCCGATCACGTTCATGAGCGGCTGCATCACACCGGAGAGGAACTGCGAGCGCCAGTTTGCGTCATAGACCGCCGCGTTCAGGCCGTCGAAGTGGTCGAGGACCTTATCGACTGCGCGGCTGATGCGCACGACCTCATGGCCGGAATACATCTCCTCGACATAGCCGTTGAGCTCGCCGAGGCTCTTCTGCCGCGCGGTGAAGTAGCGCTGCGACTTCGACATGATGGCGACGATCAGCACCATGCCAAGGAGCGTGATGCACAGTGCGACGAGCGCCATGCGCCATTCGGTCACGAACATCATAATAAGGCAGCCGACAAACTGTGTCGAGGCGCTGATGATGGTCGGCAGGCTGTTGGTAAGTCCCTGCTGGAGCGTTGACACATCGTTTGTGATGCGGCTCAAAATGTCGCCCTGCGAGGTGGTGTTGAAATACTTCTGCGGCACGCGGTTGATCTTTTCCGAGAGCTCACCTCTCATGCGGTAGGACATTTTCAGCGTCACGACCGCCATGATATAGTGTTGGATGAAGCCAAACAGCGCGCTCAGGCAGTAAATAATGGCAAGGAACACGCCGATCTTCGCAATGGCGGCGAGGTCAATGCCGGTGAACAGGCCGTCGGACATGATGGTCGCCATTTTGCCGATCTTGTCGGGGCCGATGATCGTCATCACAGCGCTCAGCGCCGCCAGCACGAGCGCAAAAATGATAATGCCCATGCTCGAGCTCATATACGCGCCCGTGCGCTTGAGCGCGCCGACGGGATTGCTGTTTTTCTTTTTCATCTTCTCTCACCTCCTTTACGCGAGCTCCGCGGCGCTGAGCTGGGAGGTCGCGATCTCGCGGTAAACGTCACAGTTTTTCATCAGCTCTTCATGCGTGCCGATGCCCACGGTCTCGCCGCGGTCGAGCACGATGATCTTGTCCGCGTGGCGGATGGTGCTGATGCGCTGCGCGACGATGATCTTCGTCGTGTCGTGCAGCTGCTTGGATAGCCCCTCGCGCAGCTTCGCATCCGTGCGGTAGTCCAGAGCGGAGAACGAATCGTCGAAGACGAGGATCTCCGGTTTTCTCGCCAGCGCGCGGGCGATGGAAAGGCGCTGCTTCTGGCCGCCGGACATGTTGCGGCCCATCTGCGCCACATGGTGCTGCGTGCCGTCGGGGAGCTTGTCGACAAACTCCTTCGCCTGCGAAAGCTCGACGGCCTGCGCAAGGCCCTCATCGTCCGCCGGCGCTTCGCTCTCGCCAAAGTAGACATTGTCGCGGATGCTGCCGGCGAAGAGCACCGCCTTCTGCGTCACGTAGCCGATCTTGTTGTAGAGTGTGTCGAACGTGTAGTCCCTGACGTTCACGCCGTCGACAAGCACCTCGCCCTCCGTCGCATCGTAAAAGCGCGGGATCAGGCTCACAAGTGTCGTCTTGCCGCTGCCCGTCGCGCCGATGACGGCAAGCGTCTCGCCCCTGTTCACACGGAAGCTGATGTTCGAAAGCTCATCCTCCGAAGTGTGCGGATAGCGGAACGAAACGTTTTTGAACTCCACTGTGCCGTGCTCTTTGCATTCGCTCACGCTGCCCTCGCGGATATTCGCCTTGCGCTCGAGCACCTCGTTGATACGCTCGGCCGAGACCTGCGCCTGCGGCAGCAGCATGAAGATCATCACGAGCATCATAAAAGACATCACCACGTAGGTCGCATACGTGCTGAACACCAGCACATCGCTGAACATCGTGAGGCGCGCTGCGGAATCGGTCAGCGCGATGTTGTTGACGAGCGCCGCACCCAGCCAGTAGATCGTGAGCGCCAGGCCGTTCATACCGAGCGTCATCGTCGGCTGGACGAGGGCGAAGAGCTTCTGGTTCTTTACCTGCACATTCATCATGTCAAGGCTCGGCTTGTTGAACTTGTCGTTCTGGTACTGCTCGGCGTTGAACGCGTGCACCACGTTGATGCCCGTCAGGTTTTCGCGCGCCACACGGTTGATCTGGTCGGTCAGCTTCTGCACGATGCGGAAACGCGGGATGCAGATGCTCATCACCGTTATCACCGTCACGCAGATGACCACGACGAATGCCGCTGTCACGGCGGAGAGCTCCCAGCTCTTGCCGAGAATTTTGATGATGGCCCACACGGCCATGATCGGCGATTTGATCATCATCTGCAGGCCCATCGCCACGATCATCTGAATTTGCGTGATGTCGTTCGTCGTTCTCGTGATGAGGCTGGCGACGGAAAAGTCCTGCATCTCCTCGCTGCCGATGTCCATCACGTGGCGGAAGAGCTTTTCGCGCACCGTGAAGCTGAAGCCCGACGCCGCCTTGGCCGCGAGATACCCGCAGCCCACGGCCAGCACGGCGCTTGCGAGCGTGCAGCCAAGCATTTTCACGCCGACGGACAGGATATCCGCCGTCGCTCCCGACGTTTTGATGAGCGTCGTCAGATCGGTCATGTAATCCGGCAGCCGCAGGTCAAAGTAGACCTGCACCGCCACAAGCACGGTGCACAGCAGCACCATGAGCACCTCTTTACGGCGCATGTTTTTGAGTAATTTCAGCATTGTTGTTCTCCTGATTTCTTCTTTGGGCCCTCAGCGCTTTTCCTTGCAGATGCCGTTCAGATTGCCATCCATTCTTTCAAGGCAGCGGCGCATCGTCGCCAGATCCTCCTCCGGGATGCCCTCGAGCAGACGTCTTCCGAACTGCCACTGCACCTGCCGTCCGCGCTCAATGAGCGCTTGCGCCTGTTCGGTGCAGATAAGCCGCGTCTGCCGCCGGTCGCCCGGCATCTCCTGTCGCTCAAGAAGGCCGTCATTCACCAGTCTTTCCACGTGCACGGAGACGATACCCGGTTTGTGCCCGCGCATGCGGCAGATGTCCTTCGCCGTGTTGTGCTCGGGATTGTTGGCGAGAAAGAGCAGAATATCCATCGCTAACGGCGGCAGGCCTGCCTCCTTGCACAGTGGAGTTAACATAATGTGATATGCCTGTGTCATCTTGTTGGCGTGGCTGAAAAGCGTTGCCCCGCGCATCGGTTCCTTCGGCATCATATCGGTTCCTTTCCGACCTCATTCGGTCACGCACCGCGCTCGCTCGTCATCGAATGATAATCTTCTAATTTTAGAACGTCATCATTATAGTTGCTTCCATTCCAATGTCAATAAACAAATTGTGAACGTTCCGAAAAGAGCGCAAAAAAGCGCCGCCTTTCGGCAGCGCTTTTTTCGTATTCTGTTACAGAGACAGCTGGATAAGGCCGAGGATGAGCATATGTACCGGATAAAACGCGTAGCAGGCATACTGAAACGCCTTGCTGTGGTGTCCCTGCCGCCCGCGGTAGAGCCAGATGGGCACGAGCGAGAGCAGTGCAAGCCCCTGCTCGCAGACCTCAAACTCCAGTCCGAAAAGCTCGATCGGGAAAATCTGTCCTCCGATGAGCGACACATTGATCCAATAGAGCGCCGCGATCTGCCCGAGCAGCTTCCACCACTCTCTGCCGCGGAGGAAATAGAACACAAACACCGTCAAAACGCCCATGCCGTAATAATCTACCATGCCGAGCGTGCCGAGCGCAAAGCCCAGCACCGTGACCGCAACGCAAGTCAGAAGATAGAGCCATGTCTTCCCCCTTTCCCGCACGGCCTCCATCACCCGAATGCCGAGAAGGCCGATGAGCAGCGTCCAGATGACATTCTGGTGCACAGGGTAGAACCACGTGCCGCCGTACATCAGGTCAAAGGGAATTTCCGACAGCAACGCAAAAATCAGCATCCGCTGCGCGTATTTTTTGAAACTGTGCGTGTGGAAGTAGCCCTCCACCGCCATGAAGGCAAAAATGGGGAACGCGAGACGTCCCACGCAGGTCATCCACTCCTGCGAAAGAAAAAGCGTCGCCCACAGGTGGTCGAGCAGCATGAAGGCCATCGCTAAAATGTGCAGCGCCGCGGCGCTGAGGTCAAACTGTTTTTTCATTGATCTCTCCTGTTGATTTCTCTCTTTCCCCCGCTGTTGCGCAAAGTCATTTTATTTTATCAGATCTTGCGTCAAAAGTCACGCTTAATTTTTGCGTTTCTTTCTCTGCAAAAAATACCGGCGGGCAAA
>ERZ780168.4275-NODE-4275-length-9989-cov-3.503926_pt1 | contig 9989 bp, 6 predicted proteins | sample MGYA00510981_ERZ780168 | MGnify/ENA primary metagenome ERZ780168 (study PRJEB29588, sample SAMEA2158769) | human gut metagenome | biome: human gut; feature: human-associated habitat; material: faeces | place: Denmark | collected 2008/2010 ...
CAAAAATTCCTCTCAAATCACTGTCAGCCTGTTTGGATACTTCTACTTCATATATCATAAGCCATAATCCTTGCGAATGTCAGCAAAGGCTTTCTTCGCATTTTTTGTCCGTCCAGCCTGCATATCCGCATATCCTTTCTCCAATTCTTCATTGAACTCTGCTTCTGATAATGTGCCGATGTCAACAGGTCTGGCAGATGGTATTTTTACTTCAAACGGAAGTCCTCTCTGTAAGATAATCTGTTTATAAAACATATTGATAGCACTGGAAGCAGGGATACCAAGTGTAGACAGGATACTTTCTGCTTTTTCTTTGACATCTGGTTCAATCCTTGCATATAAATTTGCTGATTTTGCAGCCATATAAAGCATCTCCTTTCGTGAGTAGTGTTTCCATCTATCTTTATTATATGCAAATGTCCGTACAATAGCAATACCGTTTTTACGTTTCAATAATCTTATTGAATAACTGTAACAATACTTCTTTTACGCCGGACGCATTGAATACAACAATCGCCATCAGCGCAAGACTCTGTACCAGTCTGAATTTAATAAAGAAAATCCCACAGGTCGTCATTTCGCAGCCTGTGGGATTTTTCACTCAACTAATATGTGTGTTTTTTATGCTTTGATGAAACTTCCTGCTCACCTTCCATATGGTTTGCAGTTGCATTCACCTTCTGTACAACTTTCTTCTTTTTTAATGGATGTTTTGGATTCTTATCCATAACAATCGCTTCCTTTCATATTCATTCATTTATGTTGAGCAGCTTCATATGAAACTGTATCAGCCTTTAATTGTAAAACATCTGCTGTTTTCAACTTACTTTGCTTTCTCTTTTGTTCTATCTGTACTATAGCACCTATTATTAGCAATGTCAATACCGGAGTGCCAATTTTTTTTAAAAATGGAGCAGTTCCATATTGGATTTCTGCTCCATTCCCATGATTTTATTATATTTTACTGGCAAAACCGCTATTTACCATATACCATTGTCCGCCATCATTATAGCTTCCTGTGTACTCAAAAGCGATTCTCCCGTCCTTAAAGAACCAGTCACCGTATTCATTACTGCCAATACCGGTAAATCCTAAATCCAGCTGTCCATTCTTAAAATACCACCAGCCGTACTCATTTAAAGCCATTCCGGTATAGTTAAAATCCAGTGTGCCATTGTTAAAGTACCACCAGCCATATTCATTTAATGCCATTCCGGTATAAGTGTCACTGATATATCCATCTGTAACATATACCCATGTACCACCATTTAATGTCATACCGGTAAATCCCGTATTTAAAATACCGTTTGTAAACAGCCATGTACCATATTCATTTGCGGCAAAACCGTTATAGCCAAAATCAATCTGTCCGTTGTTAAAATACCACCAGCCGTATTCATTTGCCGCCATCCCGATATATACAAAATCAATTCTGCCATTGTTAAAGTACCACCAGCCGTAGTCGTTTAATGCCATTCCGGTATAATCTGTCAGTACCTGTCCGTTCTGAACATAGAGCCACTCGTCATCCGGAATAATCATCCCTGTAAAACCGAAATTTAACTGTCCGTCCGTATAGAACCATGTTCCATATTCATTGTTTGCAAGACCGTAAAATGTCGTATCCAGCTGTCCGTTGTTGAAGTACCACCAGCCGTACTCATTGCATGCCATACCTGTATATGTAAAGTCTACATCACCATTCTTGATATACCACCAGCCGTATTCATTTACTGCCATGCCACAGTAATCCGCTGCAATGGTATCATTTGCATAGTAATGCCAGTTACCATCTGCATCCTGACGCATTTCATAAATGACCTTTTCATCTGTTTCCGGCTTCTGTGTCGGGGCTTCTGTCGGCTTTTCCGTCGGTTTCGTCACCTCTGTTGGCGCTTCCGTCGGTTTCTGCGTTGGCTTTGGCGCTTCTGTTGTACTTTCCGTTGGCTTTGGTGCTTCCGTTGTACTTTCCGTTGTTGGCTGTGTTGCGTGTACAATTGTAACGCTTACCTGTGTACGGTTTCCGGCTTTATCAACGGCTGTGATTGTATGCGCTCCTTCAACATCTGTGACCGTATAACCTCCGTTTTCACGACCTGCTAAAACACCGTCAATCTCCACATAGTCCAGATTGTCATCGTTTACCGTAAACTGAACACTGCCGCCGTATGTTTCATTATGCTTTACGCCGCTGATAACCGGTGAAGAACCGTCAAATACCAGTCCATCTGTAGACAGATAGGCTGTATTTCCTCCCTTATCTGTAATTTTAACATAAACAATACATTTTTTATCCGGATCAATTGCAAAACGCTGTTCGTAAACCGTCCAGTCTGAAGCCTGAATATTTTGCACTTCTTCCAACGTCTTTGCTTCCTCAGAAATCAGATAAAAAACCTTATCGATACCCAGCCCCAGATCATCTGCATGAATACCGACTTCCTGTCTTTCCTTGAAAAACTTTCCAAATGTCACTGCATTGCAGAATACGTTCCACTTATTTGTCGATACGGTAATCTCTCCTGTCGGAGCCGAAATGTCTTTATATTCTGCATTGATTTCGACATCACCGTCCGGCATGATAAATACAGCTGTCGCTGAATGGCTGTCCGTGTTCTCTGTAAAATCAAGTGCAGTATTGCCTGCCCACCGGTCAAATGCCATACCCTGTACCGCACCTGCCGCAGTTATAGTGACAATGTCGCCTGCTGCATATTCTCCCGAACCGGTTCCATTGCCTACAATCACCTGATGCTTCTGCACCGGTTCAATATCTTTATCGGTAAATTCCACCGTACATTCTGCAAATATCTTATCTTTCTGGGCTTTTACCGCGCCGACTGTTTCAATATCGCCTTCATCATATCCGTTCGGGAAAAATAAAAAAGTATATGTTCCCGTCTTTGCCCCCGGATATGCTTCTAAAAAATAACGGTTTGGATAATTTTCTCCGTCCGTTACCAGCGCGACAGCTTCGCCCCAATTGGTTTCATTCAGACTTTCCGCATCTTCACTTTCCCAAAGTGACGTTTTCATAACCAAAACACTGCTTCCAAGCCAGTCGGTCACATCAGCACCGTCCATTAATACTCCCTGACTGTTATAACAGTCAATATCAAAATACACCGTATCATCAGGAATTGAGCCGTCTTCCTTTTGGAAAATGCGGTTGATATTTACCGTTTGCGGTGCAGACTGAATCACCAGTCTGCCAACAGATAAGTCTTCTTCCTCCGGCTGCTTTGTCGTTGCTGTCCAGTTCGACTGTGTGTCCACGGTATATTTAAAAAACCAGCCTGCTTTTACCGGTGCAAAGCTTTCCTTCGCTGCCTTGCCCTGCGCCGTTATATAAGTATAACCTTCCGTGAAAACGGATGGAAACAGCTTATTACCGACTGCCGCCTTCGTTGTACCTGTTACATCCTTATCAATAATGACCTGATTATCCTTTTTTAATACAATATAGCCGTCTGCGATATTGTCTGACGTCTGATTTCCGGTGAAATTTCCTTTAATTTCAACGAAGATACTTTCATCATACTCTGTCAGATTTAAAGAGGCTTTGTTTTTTACCTCTATATTTTTTAAACTGCCGGATACCAGGCACAGTTCCGCTTCATCATCCAATATAACATTTTCAACATTCTGGATATTGCCGTCTACAGAACATTTCTGCAAGGTCAGACTGGTGTTTTCATTGCCGTAAAAATCTTTTATTTTCGCACTGGCAATAATACTCTCTCCCATGCCTTTCAGCGTAATATCTGCACAGCTGTTATTTTCTGTATGAATTCCTTCACGAATAACCGTTTTTGCATCTGCATAAACTTCTGCGCTGCCTGTATATGCGGTTTTCCCATCACTCCCGGAATCATGGCTCATGTAAACGGCCTGAATCTTTGTATTTTCAACCGCATTGGTAACAGTCAATGATGCATTTTGTCCGACAACCGTATTTTTAAATCCGCCTGCATAGACTGTTGGGAGCAGTTCTTCTTCTGTTCCCCCAAAACCTCCCAGTCCGGAACCTGCACCACCTTTAACATACGTATCCACACTATCCAGTACCAGACTGTGTCCAGCCAGAAAAATCTCTCTATGTACGACGCTTTGTAAAGCATTCGTGGAAATAAAATGCAATTTTACATTTTGAATCGTAACATGATCACCGGTAAGCTGTACTGCACCTCTGATAATCAGTTCACTGTTGCTGTCCGCCCCTGTTATCGTCACATTTCCCGGTATCATAAGAGGTGTTCCCGCAGCATCCTCTGCAACCGTAATACTCCCACTGACAACAATTAAACTGCTGCCCGCCTGCAATGCCTGACGAAGCTGGCTTTCACTTGTAACAGTAACTGCCCCTGCACGTATATTCGCTGTATCTGCGTATGCATAAGTCATAAATGGAACAACTGTATTGGTTGTCATACACACTGCTGTCACTACTCCTGCCGCAAAAATTCTTTTTCCTCTTGTAATGTTTTTTCTCAATAGCGCCTGCCTTTCCATACATTATTGTACATGTTTTATTCTTTCGTTTTTATAGTAGCAATTTAATATACCATATCTATTGATTGGTGTCTATAAAAAATTATTATTTTTTATCCTTATTTTTTATCCTGAAACATATTTTGCTATCGTTTCTATCACCTTATCCGCATCCAGCGGCTTTGACACATGCTCATTCATTCCCGCCGCTTTGCAGTCTGCCACATCATCCGAAAAAGCATTGGCCGTCATTGCTATGATTGGTATCGTCTTTGCATCCGGCCGCTGAAGCGCCCGGATATTTTTTGCCGTTTCAAGTCCGCTCATAACCGGCATCATCAAATCCATCAATATAATATCAAATGTGCCGGGTTCAGCCTGTTCAAACAACTCCAATGCTTCTTTTCCGTTCCATGCTTTTGTAACAATCATGCCTTCATTCTCACAGATAAAATCTGCAATTTCCATGTTAAGCACATTATCTTCCGCAAGCAGAACTTTCATGCCGTCAAGTACCACAGTTTTTGCCTCTTCATCCTGCACTGTATACTGTTCCTTCTTATCCACCTGAAACGGCAGTCTTATTACAAATGTTGTGCCTTTCTGTTTTTCACTGGTATAATCAATTGTTCCCTGCATTACCTCTACAATTTTTTTGACAATCGGAAGTCCCAGTCCCGTGCCGCTGTAAACGGTCTGCATCATCTCTTTTTCCTGAGCGAACGGTTCAAACATATGCTCCTGAAAATCTTTACTCATACCAATTCCTGTATCCTGACATATGAATTCCAGCATGACTCTGTTAAAATCAGATGTACTCTCCGTTTCTGTCACAGATGTCGTCACCGAACCACCTTCTTTATTATACTTAATGGCATTTCCCATAATATTTAAAAGAATCTGCCGCAGATGTAACGGACTGCCGATTAAATGCCAGTGCATGAGCTGTGTCTGTATCGGATAAAAACAGACATTTTTCTTTTTTGCCTGTACCGTTAAAATAGACATTACTTCATTTAAAATATCCTGCAAATCAAAAGAATCTTCTGAAAGCTGGATTTGTCCGGATTCGAGTTTATTCATATCCAGAACATCATTGACCAGGTCCAGCAGAAAGCCGGAAGCCTCCCAGACTTTTTCACGACAATCGCTCTGTTTTTCCAAATCATCCTTATAATACCTTCCGATTTCTACCATACCCCTGATTCCGTTAATCGGTGTACGGATATCGTGGCTCATTCTGCGTAGAAAATCTGTCTTTGCTATATTAGCACGGACTGCTTCTTCCATGGACTGCTTTAATTTTAACTGATATTCCACCTCTTTTTTCTGCTGTGCTTCAATAATCTTTAGCTGCTCATTTAATTCCCGCATATGAACCCGCCCGGATTTATTTCTTGCCACCGTTGCAGCTGCCCAGATAAGCATGGAAATACATAATGCCAAAAGAACTGTCCTGCGTGTTGCCGCAAACACTTCTTTCTGTGGATAATATACGTATAAATTATAATCCCTGTATCGTCCTTTTCCGCCACAATAACGGTGTCCGTCACTTGTAAAATATACCAGATTATCTGAGCGTTCTATGGAACGTAATTCCTGTATAACCGGAATTTCCGTGGTTTGACAATTCTCGTATTGCGCATCATTTGTTCCGTAAATTTTATCATCAGCTGCTATAAAAAGGGTACCATTCATATCCATGGCATATCCGGCAAGCAGATTATTGACTGCCGCATAACTGTCTGTCAGACGGTCTGTATCCTGATAACAGTAGCAAAATACAACTCCCGGACTGTCTGTTCTGGATATTGCTGCCAGATCATACCATTTTTTGTTTTTCTGAATCCGTTCTGCATAGATTTTTTTAGAATATTTTGTAATCTCGCTGATTTTTTTATCCTGAATCAGTTCCTTCCATGCATCATAATCCAATCCGACATTGCTGTATTGACATTCCGGCTGCATATCTTCATCTAAAATGATAATTCCTGCCATCCGCTGTGCCTCTGTATAGTTCTTTAAATATACTGAATCAATTAACTCAGAATCCCTATGGATATCCGCTCCTACTTCAACTGCCTGTTCTGTCAGCCGTACCAGGCTCTTAATTTTATCTGCCTGTACGACCTCATCGTAGCTTAAGCACTGACTTTTTAAATAAGTCAGTGTATTGTCAAAGGTCTTCTCAATATTTTTTTTATCCGAGCGGACCGCCAGTACCAGAACGACAATAACCACTATAATGACAACCACGAGGAGTCCTTCGTATAACTGCACCTTCATTTTAGACTGTCCTGATTTTTTCATGGTGTAATCCCCCCTGCTGCCACCCGGTCTTCCATCCCATATTTTTCCAGAATACACTGAACCGTTCCGTCTTCAAGCATCTCCGCCATCGCCTGACGAAGCTGTTCTGCCTTCTGGGTGTCTTTATTTTTTGAAAAAGCCACACCCAGTTTTGAATCAATGATTTCCTCATCTAAAATGCGGTATTTCTGACCCGACTGCCTTAAATATTCCTGCATCACAATCTCATGTCCCGCACAGGCATCGACGTATCCCTTGCGCAGTGCAGCAAATAATTCATTCATCTCTACAAAGGAATACACATTTTTCACCTTGGGAATTATATCGTAACCCTGCCCTAAAAAAATCCGTTCAGGCTGTGTACTGGACTGTACCGCAACATTTTTCCCAGCTAAGTCATCCAGCTTATAAATATCACTGTCCGTCCGCACCATCACAACTTCCCTGCTGTACATATAAGGTCCGACCCAGATATAATCATCTTCCCTGCCATCCATTGAGAAACTGCCCCACGCACAGTCAACTTCACCGTTTTCTAAATAAATATCTTTATCATCCCACTGAATCTGTTTAAAGACCGGTGTATAGCCTATCCGGCGGCACGCTTCTTTTGCCAGCTCCACATCAACACCTGCATAATCGCCATTCTCATCCTGATAATTATACGGCTCATAGTCATCGCTTCCGATAACCAGTTCGGGCTGTACCGTTACAGCTTCCTTTTTCTCCCTGCCACAGCCAAACAGTGCCATACTCATCAGACATACAATACCAAAAGGCAGTACACTCCTTTTTATCCAATATTTCATTATTATCCATCCCCCTCATATTTACACTTGAACTGTTTTTATCATACTATATTTTTTATAAAAAATCAACATTCTGACAAAATCCGTTTTCCATAAATGGACACGAAAATGTACCTTTTATACATTTCCGTGTCTTAGCTGCATTCCGCCCTATATTTTAATCTTCATGCAGCAGATGCGGAATGATAAATTTTTCCCGAATATGAACTTTTTATAAACTCCTAAAGAAAAAGTTGACATTTAAAAATCTTCTCCCTATAATATCAAAAGTTAGGTTGCTAACCATTTCTTTAGAAAGGAGTGTGATTGGATTGCAGAATTTTGATGAAAAATCCGCTAACATGCACATGGGACGACTGATTCAGATGCTTTCCCACCAGATGAAACGAAAAAACTGCATTGTCACTATGATTGACGGTGACAGTCTGACCGTTATGCAGAAGCACATTCTTAAGTTCATTCTTTTGGAAACACTGCATCGGGAAATTTATCAAAAGGATATTGAAGAAGAGTTTCAGATCCGCAAGTCTACTGTAACCGGCATTTTACAGCTGATGGAAAAAAACGGATTTATCTACCGCGAAAGTGTTGAAAAAGATGCCAGACTCAAACGGATTGTGCCTACCAAAAAGGCAGAGGCGCTTCGTCCCAGTATCCTGTACCACATCAATGAATCAGAAGCCCAGATGACCCAGGGCATTTCCAAAAAAGATGTGGCAGTCTGCAAGCAGGTGCTCCTGCAAATGTTACAAAACCTTTCTGAAAATAAACTATAAAATTAAGGAGAATCAAACCATGAACAAAACACTGTTAAAGTCCGTGCGTGAATATAAAAAGCAGTCCTTTCTGACACCGTTTTTTGTTATTCTTGAAGTTTTTATGGAAGTTCTGATTCCGCTTGAAATGGCTAAAATTATTGATGTGGGCATTGCAAACGGAAATTTAAACTACATTATCCAGCGCGGTATTATTTTAGTTGCAATGGCAATGCTTGCCCTGTTTTTCGGTGTGACTGCCGGTAATATGGCGGCCGTTGCGGCGGCAGGTTATTCCAAAAATCTGCGCCACGATATTTTTTATAAAATCCAGCAGTTTTCATTTAAAAATATCGACCACTTTTCAACATCAGGTCTGGTCACACGACTGACCACTGATATCACAAATGTACAGCAGGCATACATGATGAGTATCCGCCTTCTTGCCAGGGCACCGTTTATGATCATCCTGTCATGGATTATGACACTGACGATCAACAAACCGATCGCAATGCTTTTCCTGATAGTTGTTCCTGTCCTTGGCGGTACACTGATCTTTATTGCGAAAAAGGCACATCCGCATTTCATCAAGGTCTTTGATGAATATGACAACCTGAACAATTCCGTTCAGGAGAATGTAAATGCCTCACGTGTAGTTAAGGCTTTCGTAAGAGAGGACTATGAGATTGAGAAATTCCATGGAATTTCCAGATATGTTTATGATCTGTTTACTAAAGCAGAGAAAATCGTTGCATGGAACTCACCGGTTATGATGTTTGCCATGTATACTGTAATCATTATCATTGTTGTAATTGGCGGAAGAGGAATTGTTCTCGGTGGCATGGAAACCGGTGAGCTGACAAGTATCATTGTCTACGCACTTCAGATTCTCATGTCCCTGAACATGGTAACTTTCGTGTTTGTTATGATCATGATAGCAGAAGCATCTACAGACCGTATTGTAGAGGTTTTGGATGAAGTTCCTGAGATGCAGGATAAAGCTGATGCAGTAAAGAATGTGGCAGATGGTTCCATTGACTTTAATCATGTAGATTTCAGCTATGCAGGAGAGGGAGGAAATCTTTCCCTGAAGGATGTAAATCTTCATATTAAATCCGGTCAGACAGTAGGTATCATCGGCGGAACCGGAAGTGCAAAGTCTACCCTGGTGCAGCTGATCCCCAGACTCTATGATGTCACAAAGGGTAATGTCCAGGTGGGAGGCGTGGATGTACGCAACTACAATCTGGAAGTACTTCGTGACCAGGTTTCCATGGTACTTCAAAAAAATGTGCTGTTCTCAGGAAGCATCTATGACAATATTCGCTGGGGTGATGAACATGCCAGTGAGGAAGAAGTTCGGAGGGTCTGTAAGCTGGCCCAGGCAGATGGATTCGTCAGAGAGTTCCCGGATGGCTACGATACAATGATCGTTCAGGGCGGTAACAACGTATCCGGCGGTCAGAAGCAGCGTCTGTGTATTGCAAGGGCTCTTCTCAAGAAACCGAAGATCCTGATCCTGGATGACTCTACCAGTGCAGTAGATACAAGAACAGATGCCCTGATACGTAAGGCTTTCCGCGAGGAGATCCCGAACACAACAAAGATTATTATCGCACAGCGA
>ERZ780168.4277-NODE-4277-length-9987-cov-9.437576_pt1 | contig 9987 bp, 9 predicted proteins | sample MGYA00510981_ERZ780168 | MGnify/ENA primary metagenome ERZ780168 (study PRJEB29588, sample SAMEA2158769) | human gut metagenome | biome: human gut; feature: human-associated habitat; material: faeces | place: Denmark | collected 2008/2010 ...
CTGGAAGCTTGAATTTGTGTGATTGGGTTTCGATTGAAAATACGGTCTAAATTTGGTTTATTTGCAGCCTTAATGGCATTTCCATATTCCTCTGCAATACCAAAGCCGTCTAAAATAATGAGTAAAAGTGGTTTGTTCATGGCAACCTCCCTTATGATTTACTTGCAGCGGTAACAATTGCGGCAAAGTCAGGCGCCTTTAGGGACGCTCCGCCGATTAAACCGCCGTCAACATCCGGTTGTGATAATAATTCGTCTGCATTTTTGGCGTTCATAGAACCACCGTATTGGATAGTGATTGCATTTGCGCAATTTTCGCAGTAAAGTTCTGCAATTGTTTTGCGAATCACAGCGCAAACTTCGTTTGCCTGCTGAGCAGTTGCGGTTTTCCCTGTGCCAATTGCCCAAACAGGCTCGTAAGCGATGATGATACGTTTCAACTCTTCTTTGGAGACACCGTCCAATGCAATTTTCACTTGCATTGCTACCAACTCGGCAGTAATACCTTGTTCACGTTGTTCCAAATATTCGCCTACACATAAGATTACAGTCAGTCCCTCATTTAGAGCTGCACGAACACGTTGATTTACAGTCACATCTGTTTCGCCAAAATACGTTCTACGTTCGCTATGGCCAATGATAACATAATTTACGCCAATTGCGGATAGCATAGAAGCAGAGATTTCTCCGGTAAAAGCGCCGCTTTGTTCCCAGTGACAATTTTCTGCTCCAACGCTGATATTGCTTCCTTTTGTTGCTTCTAAAGCGGCATGTAAGTCAATATAGGGAACACATACTACAACATCGCAGGAAGCATTTGCTACGAGTGGTTTTAACTCTTCTACAAGTGCAACTGCCTCGCTTGGAGTTTTGTTCATTTTCCAGTTTCCTGCAATGACTGCTTTTCTCAGTTGCTTATTCATATCTTCCATATCCTTTCCTATAAAAATAGGGTAGGTCACAGCCCACCCCAATTGTTATTATTCTTTTTCCATCAGGCAGGCAATACCGGGCAATTCCAATCCTTCAATTAATTCTAAAGATGCACCGCCGCCTGTAGAAATATGTGACATTTGTTTTGCAAATCCAAGTTTTTCTACAGCAGCTGCTGAATCACCGCCTCCAATGATGGAGTAAGCATCACTGTGGGCCAGAGCTTGTGCTACTTTAAAAGTACCTTCAGCAAAATTTTTCCATTCGGAAACGCCAAGCGGTCCATTCCAGAAAACAGTGCCGGCATGTTCAATTGCGTGTGCAAATATTTCTGCTGATTTTGGACCAATGTCCAGACCCATCCAGCCTTCCGGAATGTCGTCGGAATCGACGATCTTCCACTCGGAGTCTGCACTGTACTCGGTTGCAACAACGTTATCGACCGGGATGAGGAAGTTGATGCCCTTAGCCTTCGCCTTGTCCATCATTTCCTTAGCGTAGTCGACGCGGTCGGCCTCGACCAGGCTCTTGCCGATGGTGTGGCCCTGAGCCTTGATGAAGGTGTAGGCCATGCCGCCGCCAATGATGAGGGTATCGACCTTCTCCAGCAGGTTGGAGATGACATTCAGCTTGTCAGCGACCTTTGCGCCGCCCAGAATGGCGGTGAAGGGACGGACGGGATCGTTCACGGCATTGCCGAGGTACTTGATCTCCTTCTCCATCAGGTAGCCGACAGCGGTGTCCTTGATATAGTCGGTGACGCCTGCGGTGGAGCAGTGTGCGCGGTGGCAGCTGCCGAAGGCATCGTCAACGTATGCGTCTGCCAGAGAAGCCAGATCCTGAGAGAACTCGGGCAGATTCTTGGTCTCTTCCTTGCGGAAACGGGTGTTCTGCAGCAGGACGACGTCGCCGTTGTTCATGGCAGCGACAGCAGCCTTTGCGTTCTCGCCCACGACGTTGTCGTCGTCAGCAAAGACAACGGTCTTGCCCAGCTTTGCGCTCAGAGCCACAGCAACGGGAGCGAGGCTGAACTTTGCCTCGGGGCCGTTCTTCGGCTTGCCCAGATGGCTGCACAGAATGACCTTCGCGCCGTCATTGACCAGCTTCTGGATGGTGGGCAGAGCCGCATTGATGCGGTTCTCGTTGGTGATGACGCCGTCCTTCATGGGGACGTTGAAATCACAGCGGACAAGGACCTTCTTGCCGCAGTAGTTCTGATCGTCGATCGTCTTTTTACCTAAACCCATAGTGATTATTCTCCTCTCAATTCATTCTTCGGAATCGAATTTCGCTCACTCTCGGGGTCTTAGCCCCTATGACACTATTATAAACAAAATATGTGTGTATTGCAAGGACGGGGGATGGATAATTTATTAACAAACTTTTCCTGTGATATTCGGGAATTGTGTCTATTTTGACAGTAGTCCGGCCCGGCTGCCAAAACGCCGCAGGCGGTCTCCCCTCCTGCGGCGCTTAAAACTGTCCACTTTAATCCCGACGGAACAGGTCGCGGGTGTAGACTTTGTCCTGTACATCATCCAGACAGCTGTCGTAGCGGTTGGCGATGATGGCCTGGCTGCGCTTTTTGAAAACGTCCAGATCGTTCACCACTTCGCTGCCGAAGAAGGTAGTGCCATTCTCCAAAGTCGGCTCATAGATGATAACTGTCGCGCCCTTGGCCTTGATACGCTTCATGACGCCCTGAATGGAAGACTGACGGAAGTTGTCGGAGTTGGCCTTCATGGTCAGGCGGTAGACGCCGATGACACAGGGCTTCTCGTCCGCCGCGTTATACTCGTTCTCTTCCCCGTAGCTGTAGTAGCCCGCCATCTGGAGCACCCGGTCTGCAATGAAATCTTTGCGGGTGCGGTTGGACTCCACGATGGCCTCGATGAGATTTTCCGGCACATCCTCGTAGTTGGCGAGGAGCTGCTTGGTATCTTTAGGCAGGCAGTAGCCGCCGTAACCAAAGCTGGGATTATTATAATGTGTGCCAATGCGGGGGTCGAGGCAGACGCCCTCGATGATATGCCGGGTATCAAGCCCCTTCATCTCGGCGTAGGTATCCAGTTCATTGAAGAAGGAAACGCGGAGGGCAAGATAGGTGTTGGCGAACAGCTTGACCGCCTCGGCCTCGGTGAAGCCCATGAAGAGGGTGTCGATATTCTCTTTGACAGCACCTTCCTGTAACAAATAGGCAAAGGTGTGTGCCGCCTCCACGAGGCGCTCATCCTGCATATCCGTACCTACGATGATGCGGCTCGGGTAGAGATTATCGTATAGTGCCTTGGACTCCCGCAGGAACTCCGGGCTGAAGATGATATTCCTGCACTGATACTTTTCACGGACACTGGCCGTGAAGCCCACCGGGATGGTGGACTTGATGACCATGACAGACTCGGGGTTCACCTTCATCACCAGCCGGATGACCGCCTCCACCGCCGAGGTATCGAAGAAATTCTTCCGGCTGTCGTAGTTGGTGGGGGCCGCGATGATCACAAAGTCAGCGTCCCGATAGGCCGTCTCCCCGTCCAGCGTAGCCGTCAGGTCGAGATCTTTCTCGGCGAGGTATTTTTCGATGTAGTCGTCCTGAATGGGCGATTTTTTCTGGTTGATGAGCTCCACCTTTTCCGGCATGATGTCAACAGCCGTGACATGGTGGTGCTGGCTCAGCAGGACAGCAATGGACAGGCCGACGTAGCCCCCTGATGTCAAGATAGGGGCGAAAACTTTTAGCCTTGTAGGGCTTTACTCGCTATTCTATTTTCAATGGTAGCTTATCGAATCCAATCCATCAATTTTCTTACGCCGCTTATCACACTGGCATAATCAATTTCTGCTGCATACGAGTATTTCTTCTGATATGCTCTCCACAGCACTCGAAGCTGTTCATCTGCTTCAATAATTTTGATAATCTCCTCGGCCTGCTCCTGCAGATGATCCGTTCCTCTCTTTTTACAAGTTGCTGCAAAAGCATCCTTCAAAACAGCCTTATTGACTTTATCTTCGTATGTATCGAGCAGCATCCGTATATCGTAAAAATCTCTCATTCGGGTGTTTAAGATACCCCTCGCCAAAACCGTCTGCAACTTCTCGGCTAATATAGTTTCCAAATTATACGACCATAGACTGATAGAACGATCTTCCAGCAAGAGATCATAATTGAACTCGATTGCTCGTGGGGTAATCACGTCGCCCGTGGAAATGTCAATTTTCAAAGGCGTAATCAATCTTCCCACATTGGCGTTCATGGTAACGCGGATTCCCGGATACTCCATTTCATCCATGATATTGGAAACATCTTTAACCTCAAAAGAAACACCATCGTCAAGGTCAATATCTTTGACCTGATTGACAACTCGCAAGGCATCCTCCGCAGATAGATTTAGATTCTTCATGCTGGTGTCTATGTCCATCGTGGAACGGTGCGCAACACCAATCATTGCCGTAACCAGTATTCCGCCTTTGATAATGAAGTTATCCCGATATTCTGATTGTGCCAGTCTTTCCAGAAAACGCTCCATCATATAGATTCGCATGAGTGTCCTTGCGTCTGCATTGTTCTGTTTTGCAACGCTCTTGATACGCCCTTTTATCTGTTCAGGTGTAAATCCCATTTACAGTAGTACCTCCATATAATTTCGGATGATCTTATCCACTCGAAATAGCTTTGCATACTTCATCAGTTTATTAAGGTCCTTATCTTTTCTCCCGACATACGCTTTTAATACTGCATTGAAATCCTGTACTTCTATAGAACTTCTACTCCGCACCAAGTCGCAAATTGTCCGTTCCAAATCGTACATAGGAATTTCATTTCCCTGATTGCTTTTTACGATTTGCTTGCCAACGTCAAGAAGTTCCTTTTTTACTGTATAAACCTTATAGCCATCCTCTTTCAAGCGGTGAACATTATATCCACTATAAATCGTGAGTGTATGAACAAGCGGTTCCCGATCTGTCAGCCCATAATAATAGAACGCTTCATCATGAGAAAACACTCCCATCGGGCAGCGGCGGTGCAGCATTTCTAATTCGTCAATCCAAGTATCTTTTGCTGCGTATACGCCATGTCCGACTTGCTCGTATTCATTGGCCTTTACATATTTATAAAACTCAAATTTCGTTAAACCTACTTTTGTTGCAAGCTGCGGTGTTAAAATCTCATGTGTTTGAGCCAAATTGTTCATGTTCATCATAAGCGTCACCTCACCTTCGTGCTTATATTGTATTCCAAATAAGCGCGAAAGTCAACGTAAACTTTCTTTTGTGCTTATTTCATTTGCAATATTAGCACGTTCGTCCGCCCAGCCTTACTTGATGCTCCCTATTCAACGTGCTATACTTAAATTGTAAAAATCAATCAAGGGAGTGCGTTTGTCATGAGCAAAAGACTTGTCACTTACTTCTCTGCCAGCGGCATCACCGCGAAAGTTGCCGAAAATCTGGCTGATGCTATCGGTGCAGACATTTTTGAGATTCAGCCGGAAGTTCCGTACACCAAGGCCGATCTGAACTGGATGGACAAGAAATCCCGCAGCACCATCGAAATGAGCGATCCTACCTCTCGCCCTGCCATCGCTGCCAAGCGTGATAACATGGACGAATACGACACCATCTTTGTCGGATTCCCTATCTGGTGGTATATTGCTCCGATGATCATCAATACATTTCTGGAAAGCTATGATTTGAAGGGTAAAACAATCATCCCCTTTGCCACATCTGGCGGCAGCGACATGGGTAAGACCAACGAAAAACTTGCGCCGAGCTGCCCCGGTGCAAAGCTGCTGCATGGTAAGGTATTCAATTCCTATTCCAGCAAAGCCGACTTGTCCGCATGGGTAGAAACCCTCAGCCTCTAATAGACAACATTCCTGTGGAATGAAATACCCGCCTGGTCGAGAAGATTTTCTTGAATCCTCTCACCCAGACGGGTATTCTTTTTCTTATACCACTTCTTCCATCCAATTATGCGCCATACTTTTCCAACGCTCTCCGAATCACATCCTCACAGTTGAACTCTATTTTCATCGTTTGGTCGTCATACAGATAAACCATGCTCACAAAAGCATCCACACATTCTTTTGTCAGCCCGCCGATGTACGTTTTCTCGCTGGCCTGTTTTGTCAGAGCGCGGATTTCTTCATCCAGTGCATCGGCACACTCCTGTTCTTCCTTTTCTGTCCGTATGCTATCCTGCAATGCAGCCAGTTTTTCCGAAAGGGTCTTTTTCTTTTCTATGTACACATCTCGCCGTAGCACACCGTCCGCATACGATTCATATAGTTTGATTTGTTCTACCCGAATGGCTTCTGCTTGCTTTTCCAAGTCCTCAATGTCCATGCAGCGCACCGTGACAGACTGCTTTTCCTGCATCCCCTGATTTACTACATCCAGCGCATAGAATACTGTTTTTATCGCACGAGCCACTTTTGCGTTCACCGAATGTTCTCTGTAATAGCCGCCGTAGCATTTAGAGAACTTTCCGGCTGACCGTTTATAGCCGCAATAGAAAACCATTTCCCCATATTGCCTTTCATGGCGAAGCTGCCGATTACAGTTTCCGCAGCAGATTTTTCCTTTTAACGCAAAATCATCGCCCACCTTATATTGAATTGGAGTTACGTTACGGATTGCTTTCTGTGCCTGATAGTATTCATCTCTTGTCACGATGGCCGCATGAGCGTTTTCTGCGATGATCCACTTATCCTCCGGGAGCGTCCGAACAGAGGTAGTATTCACATCAATTTTCTTTCTTCTCCCCATAACCAACGCACCAGTGTATTCATACCGTCTAAGGATTCTCCACACGATTGCCGCGTTCCATAACATTTCACTGTCCGGGGCAATAATAGGATTGCTGCCCATCAGCAGATTCTTTCGTTTCGCATACAATCCCGGCGTAGGAAGATTTAATTCGTTCATGCCGTAGGCGATCTGCGTTGTATTGCGGCCGGACAATGCTAATTCAAATACTTTTTTCACGCAGACTGCAGCCTCCGGGTCAATCTCCCACCGCCGCCCACCTTTCTTGTTCCACACATATCCAAAAGGAACATTCGTGCAGGTGGCTTTCCCGTTCTTCCAGTTCGTTTCCAGCGTAGCCCGAATCTTTTTCGCAATATCCCGGCTATACATATTATTCACCAGATTGCTGACCGCCACTTCGATTCCCGGCGTTCCGTTGTTCAGTTTCATGCTGTCAAAGGAATTATTCACAGCAATAAACCGAACTCCCATCAATGGAAAAATCTGCTCAATGTAATCGCCAACACCGATATAGTCACGACCAAGGCGGGATAAATCCTTTACCACGATGACTTTTATATTGCCCTGCTTCAAATCCACGATCATTTTCTGAAAAGCTGGACGATTAAAATTTGTTCCAGTATAGCCATCATCTACATATTCTACAATCTCGCCAAACAAATCTTCCTGCTTCCCAATGTAATCGTGGAGCAGCATCCGTTGGTTCTCAATGCTGTTACTTTCATCCTTGCTGCCTTTTTTCAAATCTCCGTCTGCCAATGATAAGCGGAGATAGATTGCAATTTTATCATTCATTCTGAACCTCCGACATGATTGCAAGCACTTCCTGATAGGGGTCGCTACACTTAAATTCGACCTCCACAGAATTGTCCATTCCTACATAGATTCTCTTGATAAGTTCATGCACCAGTTCTTCATCAAACTCATTTTGATTCAGAATCCCGCGCATCCGCTCCATCTGCGCATCGCAGATTTTGATTCTTTTTTCCAGTTCCAATGCACGTTGACGCTGCTTTTGCAGTTCATGTTCCAACCGCTGCTTTTCTGCTATGTAGTGTTCCTTTAGCTGACTGTATTCATCTTCGTCCAGAATTTCAGCTTTATAGTCCTCATATAAGCGCAACCGCCGTTCTTCAGCTTCCTGAATCCGAAACAGGATAGAGTTTTCTTTTATTTTGATGGAACGAGCCGAATCCAGATTGCTGCTGCGCATCATGTCTTTTACCAGCTTTTCTTCTTCACACATGGTAGACACCAGATGATGAATCTGATCCATCGCCACCATCATCAGCATTTTCTCCGGCACCGCATGATAGGCGCAGGGAGTCGTGTTCTTCTTTCTTTTGCAAATGAACACTCCATAGTGCGTTTCTTTCACCGTACCATGCACTCTCCGTTCAAACGTCATGTTGCGTCTGCAACAGCCACAGTAAACCATTCCTGAGAGATGGTTATAACACTTTTCTCTGGCTGCCTTGGAACGAGCCATCGCCATTTCCCGTTTTTCCTTATTCTGTTCCCGCCGTGCCTGCACTTTTTCAAAATCCGATTTCAGAATGATTGCTTCATGCGCGTTTTCAACAATATGCCATTCCTTCTTTTCCACTGGATGGAGGCCAATCCCTTTGTATGATGCAGTTTGCGTTTTTCCAGATACCAGTTCTCCAATATAGGCACTGCTGTTTAAAATACGAAGAACCGTACTGGGGTGCCATTTATTATAGGTAGGGTCATCTCCCTCATGTAATTTGCGATTCAGCCGTTCGTTCGGCCTTGCTACTTCTAAAAATTCCAACCTGCGGGCAATTTCGTTTGTACTCACTCCTGCAAGATACCATTGATAGATCAGTTTGACCCACTTCGCATCCTCAGTCGCTTCAAGCTTATTTCCCTGTTGGTTCAACTGATAGCCATACGGTGTACACCACGATGTAGGGATTCCCTTCTCGCGGCGCATCTGGTAACTAAGGCTGATTTTCTTTGAAATGTCCTTCGCGTACAAGCTGTTTACCATGTTCTTGATGGGAACCGCAAGACTATCCACATCCGACTGCCGGATGTTGTCAAAATCATCGTTGATGGCGATAAAACGAACATGGAGCATCGGGAAAATAGTTTCCAGATAGCTTCCCGTTTCGATATAGTCACGACCAAATCGAGATAAGTCCTTCACTACGATGCACTGAATTTTGCCTGTCCGTACATCCTGCATCATATCTTTTTCGTTGTAGGTTTCCATGAAATAGCCACGTGCGTCACCGTGAACCGCAGGCTCAATCACGCAAAGACCTTCGATGCCACCCACATTTTTCTCAACTTTAATCTGTCCCATTTATTCCATCTCCTCTATTACTGCTCGATTTCTTTCAGATAACGACTCAGTGCATCCTGCCAAGTCGGAAGCGGAGTAAATCCAGCCTCCACCAGCTTGCTCTTATCCAAACGACTGTTGAACGGACGAGCGGCCTTGCTCAGACCATACTCCTCGGTACTTACCGGAAGCACCTCCGTCTTATATCCAGCCTGACGATAGATTTCTTTCGTGAAATCATACCAGCTGATATAGCCGCCCTCGTTGGTGGCGTGATAATAGCCGTACTTCTCAGTTTCATTCATATCAACGAGCAGTCGAGCCAAATCATATGTATAGGTCGGTGTGCCAATCTGATCCTTGACCACACGGACAGTGTCGTGTGTCTTACCAACATTCAGCATGGTCTTAATAAAGTTCTTACCATTCAAGCCAAACACCCATGCAATGCGGACAATGAAATACTTCTCCAGTGTCTGGCTGACTGCCAGCTCACCTTCCAGTTTCGTCTGTCCGTATACATTCAGCGGTTTGTAATCCTTGCAGTCCGGCTGCCAAGGCTCGGTACCCTGACCATCGAACACATAGTCTGTGCTGATGTAGGTCATTTTGCAATCCAGCTTCTTGCAGACATCTGCAATGTTCTGAGTGCCACCTGCATTGATGGCACGGACTTTCGCCACTTTATCATCGTCCTCTGCCATATCCACAGCAGTCCATGCTGCACAGTGGATCACGGCATCCGGATTTACTTCTGTAATTACTTTTTCAACTGCTTCTTTATCAGTAATATCCAGTGCTACATACGGAGCCTTCGTAACCGCAGAACCATCTGCCACACCGCTGTAGGTTTCCTGAATATCAGAACCGACACCCTCATGACCGCGCTTCAGCAGCTCGTTCATCACATCATGGCCCAACTGACCGCCAACGCCTGTTACAAAAAGCCTCATGTTCTTTCCTCCTCGTTAGCGA
>ERZ780168.4288-NODE-4288-length-9958-cov-10.422700_pt1 | contig 9958 bp, 9 predicted proteins | sample MGYA00510981_ERZ780168 | MGnify/ENA primary metagenome ERZ780168 (study PRJEB29588, sample SAMEA2158769) | human gut metagenome | biome: human gut; feature: human-associated habitat; material: faeces | place: Denmark | collected 2008/2010 ...
AACAAAAATAGCGACGTACTCCGCAGGGGTTTGGGGCAACGCCCCGATGGGGTTGTCATGTTTTCGTAGAGGAAGCTATTAGCTTCCCGCTTGCGGGGGAATTTCTTCGCATTGTCCTATGTTGGTGCGTTATTCTGTGACGATGTGAAGGGTTGCAATGTTTTTTATTCTTATATTTCTTTCATTTATGAAAAAGTTTCCAGAAAGCCCTGCATCTACGCACAACCCTATTGGTTGACAGAAACAGCCCTTCACCAACTATGCACCAAGGGTGCACAGTAAGAGGGTAACACATAAAAAAGGACTGCTGCATCAAGCGCCATTTCGTTTTTCACGGAATGACATTGCCTGATGCGGCAGTCCTTCATTTTTACGCCTTGCCACCTGTCACAATGTGGTAGGCTGTCTTCGTTATTCTCGATTCACTATTCTAATTCCATTGTCTGTACTTTTACTAAATCCAAGCCAGACAGAGCGGCGGTCAGTGCGTCGATTTTGGCGTCTTCACCAATCACCTGCAAAATGATGCGACCGTTTTCGTTGTTTTCGCCATGGTGCAAATCATGCACACCCAGACGGAACTGAATCATTTCACCGTATTTTGTCAATACTTCCTGCACAGTTGGCGCTGCTGTACTGCGTTTGTCGATACTAACTGCCATAATTACATTTTTCATTGGAAAAACCTCCTTGTGTCTGTTACAGTATAATCTGTTACTTACTCTTTTATTTTATACCTAAATCTACAAAATGCCAATCCTTATTTATTACATTTTTTACTCCATATCATCCTGCAATGCATCATAGCCTGTGTCATTGGTACGAATCCGAATTACATCCTCACAATCATATACAAAAATCTTGCCATCGCCGATGTGACCGGTAAAGAGTACTTTCTTTGCAGTTGCAATGACAGAATCAACAGGGATCTTGCTGACAACAACCTCGATCTTTACCTTAGGCAGCAGGGTTGCATCGATTTCTGCACCACGGTACATTTCGCCTGCACCCTTCTGGATGCCACAGCCCATTACCTGTGTCATGGTCATACCGGTTACACCAAGGTCGTTTAATGCAGTCTTCAGTGCTTCGAAGCGAGACAGCTTTGCAATGATGACAACCTTGTAAATGCCGCTTGCAGAAGCGGTGATCGGAGCTTCCACAACCTTGACAGCTGCATCTTTCTGGAACTCGGAAGCTTTGTCGTAATCCGAAACACCGAGATCGGTATTTTCGTTGACATCCATTGTCATGGTGTTGGAGATATCCATGATGGAGAAGCCGGCATATGCGGACGGAAGACCATGTTCTTTTGCATCAAGACCAATAATTTCTTCTTCTTCGGAAACACGAAGACCGAAGAGCTTTTTGATAATAATAAATGTGATCGTGATGGTTACAGCAGTCCATGCGATGGTAGCGAACATGCCAAGGAGCTGTAAACCAAGCTGTTTGAAGCCGCCGCCGTAGAAGAGACCTGCACCTGCGATCTGGTTTGCGCCGAAGCTTACACCATCACCGAAGCCTCTTGCAAAGGCAGGAGCGGAAGGAGTAGCGAAAAATCCGACTGCAACTGTGCCCCAGATACCGTTTAAGCAGTGTACTGCAACTGCTCCGACAGGATCATCCACATGGAGCTTGTAATCCAGAAACCATACGCCAAAGACAACCAGAACACCGGCAACTGCGCCGATCACGATGGAACCAAAAGCATCTACAACATCACAGCCTGCGGTAATGGCAACAAGACCGGCAAGGGAAGCATTTAAGCACATCGAAACATCAGGCTTGCCATATTTTACCCAGGTCAGGATCATGGTAACAACGGTTGCAATGGCGGGAGCGATGGTTGTAGTAACAAAGATGGAGCCGAGCTCTTCAACGGAGGTTGCAGCAGCACCGTTGAAACCGTACCAGCCAAGCCACAGAATGAAAACGCCCAGTGCACCGATCGGAAGGTTATGTCCGGGAAATGCGTTTACCTTTGTTACTTTGCCTGCCTTATCCTTTACAAACTTACCGATACGGGGACCAAGCATTGCTGCACCGATCAGAGCGGAAATACCGCCGACCATGTGGATGCAGTTGGAACCAGCGAAATCGTGGAAGCCGATCTGGGAAAGCCAGCCGCCGCTCCATGTCCAGTGTGCTTCGATCGGATAAATGACTGCGGAAATGACTCCGGAGTACACACAGTAGGAAATGAACTTTGTACGTTCTGCCATTGCACCGGATACGATGGTAGCGGTTGTTGCACAGAACACAAGGTTGAATACGAAGTTTGACCAGTCAAAATTTGCATAATCGGCAAAAATGTCAAATCCGGGTTTTCCGATGATGCCGGCCATGTCTTCTCCGAGCAGAAGGCTGAAGCCGATCAGAATGAAAACAACGGTACCGATACAGAAGTCCATCAGGTTCTTCATCAGGATATTACCGGCATTCTTTGCTCTTGTAAAGCCGGTTTCCACCATTGCGAATCCGGCCTGCATCCAGAATACCAGCGCAGCGCCGATCAGAAACCAGACACCGAATACTTCGCCGTTTAAAACGCTTAAGATTTCTTCTGTCATAATAGTTCCTCCTCGTTTCCCGGAGGGAAATGCCCACCCACGCTTGCGTGGGTTGCTCTCTGCAGGAGCAGAGGAACATTTCCTCCTCATATTGTGGTATAAAAAAACGACGCCAGGGATTTCTTCCTTTCGAAGCCCCATTGCATCGTTTCAGGTGGATGTCAGACAATCCGGTTTGCCCGAGATCCGGAATATGTTTATCCGACCGCATGCGAAATCGAGTTGGGTTGTCGGATAAAAAAAGGTGCTGCGACGTTTTGTCGTAGCACCTTTGCTATGTTGGCAGTATAGCACCGTGCTAAGAACGTGTCAAGGAAAAAATGAAAAATTTATAAACTTGAAAATCCAAAGAGCAAGTCCGTTTTTTTGGACACATTATCTGTTATGCTGGAATTGTTCCAGACAGGGACAGAAAGAGAGAAGATGAGTATGATCGTGCAGATGAGCAGTAAGTCAAAAATATATCACAGACCGGGATGTCAGTATTTGAATCGTATCAAGGAAGGATACCTGACATTAGTGGAGCTACAGAAGAAAACAGCTGGAAAATTATCTCCCTGTAAATGTTGCTGTAAGCTCAGCAAAATGTACAGGGACTACGAACCGGCGATGAAAAAGATTCTTGAAGAGATTGACGGATTAGCGAAGCTGGAAGAAAATCAGATCAAAATCCAGGCGAAAAATTATTGTTGGGAAATCCGGTTTGATCCAGCAAAGCAGCATTTCAGGCTGTATAAGAAAATTTGGGATGAGACGATAGGACAGACGAATCTGATACAATGCAGCGGATATGATGGGAAAGAAGAGACAGGGCAGCTTGAGAAGATAATAGCTTTGCTTGTAGGAAAAGAGAGAACAGCATCTTATCCGGAAGCTTACCGGAAAGCTGCGTGGAATATTGAGCGTCAGGCAAAAGAGCATCATATGAGTATTGAGTATGACGGAGATATTTTATATGTACTTACGGATATGGCTGCATGGAAAATAGTATTTTTTGACCGGAAGCAGTGTTACAAGCTGTTCCACTGTCCGTTTGGCGGGAAAAAGATGACAATGGAGCAGGCAAAAAAAGCCAGGTATCACAGACAGGTGGATGCAGGAGAAAATAGTCATCCTGCGAAATATCTGAAATATATTGCCGGTCATGATCGTGCTAAGAAGATTATGGAACAGGATTATCATTTGCTTCCGCAGAGAAGCAATAAAGAAAAAATGTATTATACTCAGGCGAGAAAGAGAGAGGCAAGGAAAAGCACCAGACGGGTTTGGAACCTGTTTGCGGAGCTGGAAGCACAACAGGAAGGCTTTCAAAAACTGTCGTTTTGTTGATAAGTAAAGAATTTTTGCGGGACGTTTTTATTGTACATAACACCAGCCCGCAGAAATTCTGCGGGCTGGCATTTTCCATACCGGTGCAGTTCCGGTACAGATATATAAAGTATGCATCTGACAGTCAGGGGGAGAGTTATACAGGGTAGTGACTGTCAAAGCATGCTTTGCAAAGTGGAAGATCCCCGGTCATCTGCTTCAAGTCCTCCAGCTTCATGTAACCGAGGGAGTCTGCGCCGATAGAGGCGCAGATTTCGGCAGCAGTGTGGGAGGACGCGATCAATTGATCGTTGCTGGGAACGTCGGTTCCGTAGTAACAGGGGAAAAGAAAAGGAGGGGAGCTGATACGTACATGCACCTCCGTTGCGCCGGCATCCTTTAACATACGGATCAGGCTGGCCATTGTCGTGCCGCGGACGATAGAATCGTCAATCAGGACAAGACGTTTGCCTTTGACGACGCTGGAGAGTACGCTCAGTTTCAGGTGAACAGCGGACTCCCGCTCCTTTTGGGTGGGTTTGATGAAAGTTCTTCCCACATAGCTGTTTTTGTGAAACGCAAGGGCGAAGGGCAGACCGCAGGCCTGCGCATAGCCCATTGCTGCAGCCAGACCGGAATCCGGGACTCCGGTAACAAGATCCGCCTCAACCGGGTAGGAAGCAGCAAGCGCTTTTCCGGCGCGGATTCTGGCATCATATATGTTTACATTGTCCATCGTGGAATCCAGACGGGCAAAATAGATGTATTCGAAAATACAATGTGCATGAGGAATCTGTGCAGCTTTACTTTCCTCGATGAGACGGGAATCGGATTTGATCCCATTTTCGGTAATGGTAACGATCTCGCCGGGAAGAATATCACGTACAAATTCTGCGTCTACAGCTGTCAGGGCGCAGCTTTCCGATGCAAGGATGTAGCTGTCACCACGTTTGCCCAGACATAATGGTTTTAAACCGAGCGGATCTCGGACGCCGATCAGTTTTCTGGGGCTGATGATGACAAGAGCGTAACCGCCCTTTAATTTGCGTGCAGTCTGTAAAATTGCATCTTCCACACAGGAGGTGTGGGTTCTTTCCCGTGCGATATCGCAGGCGATGACCTCGGAGTCTGTCGTAGAGCGGAAAATAGCGCCGCCCTCCTGAAGAGACTGACGGAGCTCGGATGCATTTGTGATGTTGCCGTTATGGGCAAGCGCAAGCGTGCCTTTTAAATAGTTTAAGACGAGGGGCTGCGCATTTTCCACGGTGCTTGCGCCGGTCGTGGAGTAGCGGACGTGCCCGATGCCGATATTTCCCTTCAGAGAATCCAGGGATTTTTCATGAAACACCTCGCTGACAAGCCCCATGTCTTTGTGCCAGGTGATATTTCCTTTCGGGCCATTTGTGTTACAGACGGCAATACCGCAGGCTTCCTGTCCGCGGTGCTGCAGAGCAGAAAGCCCGTAGTAGATGGAAGGGGCAGCGGCGCTGCCATCGGGATTATAAATCCCGAAGACGCCGCATTCCTCTTTCAGTTTATCCTCTTGTTCCGGATCAAAAAAACTCATTTTAAAGTGTCCCTTCCGGCTGTTTTAAACGGAAAACAGCAGCTTCTCGTAGTTCGGGTAAGGCAGGATGCTGTCAGGAATATAGGTTTCTGCAGCATCTACAGCGCTGCGGACTGCATCCATATCAGGCAGGATTGTCTCGTGATAGAACAGGGACAGGGCAGGCTGATCGCTCATGCCTTCTGCTGTTGCAAGATCTGCTTCCAGCTTTTCTTCCGCGGTATAAATTGCTTCGTAATAGCCGGAAAGTGTGGTCAGCAGTTTCTCCTGTGCGGTGCAGGGCAGTGTTGCAAGAACTGCTTTTTTCGCGGAGATCGATGCTGCAACCTCGTCTGTATAGGTCATCAGGGCAGGCAGGAAATCGCGGCGAACCATATCCTCCATGGTCTTTGCTTCGATATGGATGGTTTTGCTGTAGGTCTCCAGCAAAATTTCATATCTGGAGAAGATCTCTTCTTTGGAGAAGATGTGATGGCTGGTAAACAGGTCGATATTCTTCTCGTGAATGAAATAAGGAAGCGCATCAGGAGTGGACTTTAAGTTGTACAGACCGCGCTTTTCAGCTTCCTGAACCCATTCGTCAGAATAGCCGTTGCCGTTAAAGATAACCTTTTTGTGCTTCAGGATCGCTCTCTTTACCAGAGCGCGAACTGCTTCATCCATCTGATCTTCGGGGAAGGCCTTTAATTCTCCGTAGAACTGACGCAGTGCTTCTGCAACAGCTGTATTTAAAATGATGTTTGGACCTGCCACAGAGCTGGAAGAGCCAAGGCTTCTGAATTCAAATTTATTGCCGGTAAATGCAAAGGGTGAGGTTCTGTTTCTGTCGGTATTATCCTTAAAGAAATGAGGCAGTACAGTTGCGCCGGTATCCATCTGAACAAGAGGATGCTTGCCAAAGAAAGTATCATTTTCAATGGAATCCAGAACGGCAGTCAGCTCATCCCCAAGGAAGATGGAGATAATAGCCGGAGGCGCCTCATTTGCACCGAGACGATGATCATTTCCTGCGCTGGCAACGGAGATACGCAGCAGATCTGCATAATCGTCAACCGCTTTAATGACAGCCATCAGGAAAATCAGGAACTGTGCGTTTTCAGCAGGAGTACGTCCGGGCTCCAGCAGGTTTACACCAGTATTTGTAATCATGGACCAGTTGTTGTGTTTACCGGAACCATTGATACCGTCGAATGGTTTTTCATGGAGCAGGCATACCAGACCGTGTTTGTCAGCAACTTTTTTCATGACTTCCATCGTCAGCTGATTGTGATCGACGGCAACGTTTGCCGTGTCGAAAATCGGAGCTAACTCATGCTGTGCAGGAGCAACTTCGTTATGCTTTGTCTTTGCAGGGATGCCAAGCTTCCAGAGCTCTTCATCCAGATCATGCATGTATACGGATACGCGGGGCTTTAATGCGCCGAAATAATGATCTTCCATTTCCTGACCTTTGGGAGACATTGCGCCGAACAGAGTTCTGCCGGTAAAGATCAGATCTTTTCTCTGCTCATACAGAGCTTTGTCAACCAGGAAATACTCCTGCTCAGGACCGATGGTGGTGGAAACACTTGTAACATCCTTGTTTCCGAGCAGCTGCAGAATCTTGACTGCCTCTGTGTTCAGAGTTTCCATGGAACGCAGCAGAGGAGTCTTTTTATCCAGTGCTTCGCCGCTGTAAGAACAGAAAGCGGTAGGAATGTAAAGGGTTCCATCTTTAATAAAAGCGGGAGAAGTAGGATCCCATGCCGTATAACCTCTTGCTTCAAAAGTAGCGCGCAGACCGCCGGACGGGAAGCTGGACGCATCCGGCTCACCCTTTACCAGCTCTTTTCCGGAGAAATCCATGATGATCTGACCATCTCCGACCGGACTGATGAAGCTGTCATGCTTTTCAGCAGTGAAACCGGTCATGGGCTGGAACCAGTGCGTATAATGGGTAGCGCCGTGCTCAACGGCCCATTCCTTCATGGCAACCGCAACGGAATTGGCAACATCCAGTTCCAGATGGGTGTTATTTTCGATTGTTTTACGCAGCGCTTTGTAAATATCCTTGGGGAGCTTTTCGCGCATCACTTTGTCGTTAAAGACCAGGCTGCCGTAAATTTCAGGAATACTTTTTGACATAGATCAAATCTCCTTTCAACTGTAGGGTAAGCATTGTACATTTCGGTGTTTTGTCTGACGAAACGTTTCATTCTGCAGAACATATCTTTAGAACGAAAAAAGGCACTTCGGAGAAGATTCTCCAAAGCGCCTTTGCTTTATGTGACGTATCATACTCACAAATAATAAAACTGTCAAGCCCCTTTTTTGAAAAAACGAAAATTTGTGCAGCAAAGCCATAGGTGCATTTGAGGGAGCTTTTTTGTCAACTTACCTCCGATTCTGAGACAAACCGCATGTTTTCGTGTATGCTTTTGTCAACGAAAGGAAAGGAGGTCTGGGCATGAAAGTAAGCATTGAGCTTTCACCGGAATACCGGATTCCGTATGCAGTCATTTATGCGGATAAAATAACGGACGAAATTCAGAAGATTATGGAAATCCTCAGTCGGCAGAAAACGCCGATCACGGCACTGCAGAATGAGGAAAATCTCGTCGTTCTGCAGCCGGAGGATATCTATATGGTGCGTGTGGAGGTCGGGGATACGATTCTTTTTGGGGAGCATTTAAAATACCGTTCCCGAAAGAGACTCTATGAACTGGATAAACAGCTTGGAAAGCAGTTTATGCAGATTTCGAAATCCACGCTGGTCAATCTTTCCTATCTGGACAGCATCGAAGCGGGTTTTAACGGAACGCTTCTTCTGAAGCTGAAAAACGGCTGTAAGGATTATGTATCCAGAAAATATTTGCCGGAATTTAAGAAATATCTGGGATTATAGGAGGAATAAAGATTGAAAAATGTAATTTTTCAATCGCGAGATTTGTGTCTGCGCGCACTTGACGCAAATCTCGGCATGCACAAAAAGCGTGCGCAGAAATGAGAGGAAAGCATGAAAGCGATTGTAAAAGAAGCAGCGAAATATGTTGGAATCAGCACTGGGATTGCGCTTGGAATTTTCTGCTTTGTCGGAATGATATTTGACCTGTATTATGTCGGAAATTTCAGCCTTTCAGGGTATCAGTTTACAAAGATGGTACTCGGTTGTGTGGTGGTCGGCTGGGGCTTTGGCGTTCCGGCTGTCGTTTACCGGAAAGAAAATATGCCGATGCCGATCCGTGTTGTAATCCATATGGGAAGCGGCTGCGTGATTTATACGCTGGTCGCGTGCTGGGTCGGCTGGATCGACCTGTCAGCGGGGCTCTGGCAGGGAATCGGCATGATTGCTGCCCAGCTGGCAGCAGCATTTCTGATCTGGTTTTTCTTTCTGCTGCATTACCGTCGGGAAGCGAAAGAGATGAATGAACGGATACAGGAGATGAAAAAAGGGAAGGATTAAAATCCTTCCTTATTTCGTTGGATGCGAAGCTCTTTTCTTTTCTGCCCGGCTTCCCATTCCGCCTGCTGACCGATGGATTCGATCAAAAGTCCCGGAACTTTGGTCGGTTTTCCGGTTTCGTCAACGGCAACGAGCGTGAGGTAAGCCCGGTTTACGGGATATCGTGTGCCGTTAAGTTTTTCCACATAGGTATCGACCCGGACTTCCATGGAAGTGCTGCCGACCCAGGTGAGGGTTCCGACCAGAACGACAAGGTCATTTTGAAACACGCCGCGGATGAATTTCAGGTTATCGACGGATGCGGTTATGACATTACACTGGGAATGACGGATGCCGACGAGCCCGGCGACTTCGTCAATCCACTCCATCAGCCTGCCGCCGAAAAGCCGTCCTGCACCGTTTAAATGTTCCGGGCGGATCTGATAGACCTGTTCCACGCGGGATTCGATTGCTCTTTTTTTCATAGTATTTTAGGAAGACCTCCATTCTGAGTACAGATTTTCCTGCAGGCGCGAAAATGGTCCGCAGGGAACTTAAAAGCCTTGAGATTATTTTATTTCTATAGTTTGGGACAGTCAAGTGGCAGAAGGTATGCTATAATGAGAGAAAGTGAGTCAACATGCTTGCATGGTTGACGAACGGCATTATTAGCGAATGAGCAGCCTGCGTAGCAGAGGGCATCAGCTTTCGGGTTTACAGGAGATGTGCCTGGAAATAAAAGACAAACGGCAGCGGGTGCATCCTGCGACGATATTTTCGTCATCGTTTTGTTCACGACATTTGTGCGCATGGCGCAGGGAGGAAGCGCAAAGGCGTCGGACTTTGTGCAGATTCCGATTTCGATCGTGTTCGGCATTGTGCTGGGAGCCGCTGCAGGTTATGTGCTGGCGAGGGGTTTTGAAATAAGGCTACCGCAATCCAACTGGCTTTAGACGGTGGGTTAAGATAGCTAAAAATCAGAAATTATTGTATACTTATGGTATGGGAACATGGAAATGCTGAACAGTATATAGAAAATCAAGGTTGAGAAAGAGGGTGACAGTGGATGTTAAAGGCATATAAATACAG
>ERZ780168.4297-NODE-4297-length-9935-cov-6.298077_pt1 | contig 9935 bp, 11 predicted proteins | sample MGYA00510981_ERZ780168 | MGnify/ENA primary metagenome ERZ780168 (study PRJEB29588, sample SAMEA2158769) | human gut metagenome | biome: human gut; feature: human-associated habitat; material: faeces | place: Denmark | collected 2008/2010 ...
CGCCATTGCGCGCGCGCTGGCGTTAAAACCCGACATCCTCTGCTTCGACGAACCGACTTCCGCGCTGGACCCCGAGCTCACGGGCGAGGTGCTGCGCGTGATCCGGTCTCTTGCCGAGCAGAAAATGACCATGATCATCGTGACGCATGAGATGGCGTTTGCCAGAGACGTTGCCGACCGGGTCATTTTCATGGACGACGGCGTGATTGTCGAGCAGGGGCAGTCGCATCAGGTCATCGAGCACCCCACGCAGGAGCGGACGCGCCAGTTTTTGTCCCGGTATGCAGAAAACTGACGCATATTATACATATTTATTTTTCGTGCAGCTTTGCAGGTTATTCTGCGAAGCTGCATATTTTATGCATATATTCATGTTTTATCAGGATTATACAAATCACCATGAATGTTCACCGGAGGTTTGTGCAAATTTCCACGCAATTGGCACTTGATATTTATGCAATCGCAGCGTATAATTATGACATCAAAAACAACCACGATTTTTATGGAGGAAGAGAATATGAAAAAGTTGATTGCTCTGATGCTCAGCATCCTGATGGTCTGTTCCCTTGCCGCCTGCGCATCCAAGCAGGACAGCGCAAGCGCTTCGACCGAAACCGCGTCCACCGAAGCCTCCGGCGAGGAGAAGACGCTCACGATGGCAACGAACGTTGCCTTCCCGCCGTATGAGTTCTATGAGAACGAGCAGCCCGCCGGCATCGACGTCGATATTGCGACCGCGATCTGCGAAAAGCTCGGCTACAAGCTGGAAATCATGGACATCGAATTCGGCGCGATTCTCGGCGCTGTTTCCAGCGGCAAGGCAGACTTCACAATGGCAGGTCTCACCGTCACCGAAGAGCGCAAGCAGTCGGTCGACTTCTCCTCGAGCTACGCAACCGGCATCCAGTCCATCATCGTCAAGGAAGATTCCGATATTGCCAGCGTGGATGACCTGGCTGGCAAGAAAATCGGCACCCAGCGCGGTACCACCGGCTACCTGTACTGCTCTGACGACTTTGGCGATGAGAACGTTGTTGCTTACGACAACGGCCTGACTGCCGTGCAGATGCTGAACAATGGCCAGGTTGACTGCGTTGTTATTGATAACGCTCCCGCTAAGGAATTTATTGCTGCCAACCCCGGCCTGAAGCTGCTGGACACCGCTTACGTGGAAGAAAGCTACGCAATCGGCGTTGGTAAGGGCAACACCGAACTGAAGGATGCCATCAACACCGCTCTGGAAGAGCTGAAGGCCGACGGCACCCTGCAGGCTATCGTGGACAAGTACATCACTGCTGAATAAAGCAACTTTTTCACAAGTGCCACAGGGAGGTGGCCCACAGGGGCGCCTCCCTTTTGTTGGTAAGACCGTAAAATAAACGCCCGGTGCCCTGGTGCCGGAACACAGGAAAGGTGTGGAATGCGGATGGCCGCACAATACGAAATGCTGACCCAGCTGGCGAAAGCTGGTACAAAGCTGGATTTCGGGCAGGATCTGTTCGTCAAATTCTACCAGGCATTTATTGCCTCAAACCGCTGGCAGCAATACCTCAAAGGGGTCATCCCCACGCTGTATGTAACGGCAATTGCTTTGACGATCGGCGTGGTGCTGGGCAGCGAGGGCAGCGGTGTGTCGCAGCTGGTCAAAAAGCTCTGCGACGGCGTTGTGAGCCTCGATATGACCGCACAGGGTACCGGCGTGGACAGCTTCAATGTCTCGGTGGCCGCAGGCATCATCCTGTATGAGATCCAGAGCCAGCGCGCCGCACAGGGCTGAGCTGACCCGTGCCGAACGAAACAAGGGAGGGAAGATCAGGATGCCAAAGGATGACGAGCGGAAGGAAATGACGCAGGAAGAGATCGACGCCCGCGAAGAAAAATTCCGCACCTTTTTTACCACCAGTGTAGCCCAGGTCCCGGAGGAGATGACCCGGCGGGACGATGAGAATGAAGAAAAGCCCAAGAGCCTGCTTGGCCGACTGCTCCGCCGTGAAAAGGGCGAACAGCAGGAAAGCGGCACACCCGAAGAGAGCCGTACCGGCGAGATACAGCTGGGCGGCGAAGAGCCGGAGGAGCCCTCCGACCTGGAGCTGGTCCTGACGCTGGAAGAGGAAGTCACAGAGCCGAAGCCCGAGCAGCCGAAGCCTGCCGAGCCGGTCAGCGCCCCCCAGCCTGAGCCGGAGAAGCCCCAAAAGCCCGCAGAACCCATCAAAGCGCCGGAGCCGCCTGCTCCCAAGCCGGAGAAAAAGCCGGCAGAAAAGCAGGCTGCACCCCGGAAAAAGGCGGTCCAGTACGAGCCACGCACCCCGCAGGAGCAGTACGAGGACCGGGAGATGCAGGCGCTCAAAGCCATGCTGTTTGGTGCAAAGCTTCCGCCGCAGGAGGAAGAGCCTCCCCAGCCGGTGAAGCCCGCAAAACCGGAAAAGAGCACCCCGGCAGTTCCGGTCATTGCAAAGAAACCGGACGCAGAAAAAGAGCCGGATGCAGCGCCGGAGAAGCCTGCCGTGCCGATGCCCGCGATGGTGTTTGCAGAAGATAAGGCGTCGAAGCCCCAGGCGGCCCCGGCGATGCAGTTCTTCGGCAAGGGCGACGACGAGAAAGCGCCCGCAGCCCCGGCCCGCGCGACGCCGCCGGACAATGACGACAGCATGAGCCTGCCGCTCATGTTCCTGAACGACGGCGACGAGGTGGCTCCGGTGGAGCCGCCGAAGGAGGAAGCGCCTGCACAGCCGGCCGAAGAGGCCGGTACTGCACCGGCTGCTCCGGAGGCTGCACCCGTCGAGGAAGCGCCTGTCGAAGAGGAAAAAACGCCCGAGACGCCGGAACAGGTGGGTGAACGGCTGCACCAGATGGGCGCGGCCCTTACATTGCGCTGTGCGCTGGGCGGCATCCTTGCACTGGTGCTGCTCCACTTCGGCCTCGCCGCAGAGGGCCTTGTCGGCCCGCTGGGCGGCCTTGACCCCGTAACTGCTCCGGCGGCCTTCTATGCCGCCAATCTGCTCTTCCTGGCGCTGGCGCTGGCTGTGGGCTGGCCCGTCGTGAGGGACGGCCTGAAGGGGCTGCGGGGCGAACGCCCCAGCATGGAGACCATGCCCGCGATGGCAGCCTGCGCTGCGCTTTTGCAGGCCGCTGTGGCCCTGCTGAACGCGCAGAACTATCAGGCGTCCAGCTTCACCCTTCTGTCCGGCATTGCGGCGCTGGGGCTGTTCCTTGCACTGCTGGGCGACCGTGTCCTTCTGGCCTCGGTCCAGGGCGGCTTCAAACTGGCGCAGGCCGGTCCGGAGCATCGCGGTGCGTTCCGCGCCAAGGACAAAGACCTTATCCGCATCCTCTCCAAGGACATGGACGAAAAAGACCCCTGGGTGCTGCTCAGCCGACCCGCCGAGTGGGACGACGCGATGGTGGAGCAGGGCTTCGGCCCCCGCGCCTGTGAGCGCCGCGCCCGTAAGACGAATTACATCCTGCTGGGTGCGGCTGTGTTGGCCGGTCTGGTCTTCTGCGTCTTTGGCGGCGGCCTCAACGGCGGCGCTGCGGCGCTGACCGCTGTGCTCTGCCTGGGTTCGCCTCTGTCCTCCACCCTTATCGCAGGTTTTGCATCCCTGCGGCTGCAGCAGACTGCCGCTGCCTCGGGTGCGGTGATCCCCGGCTGGGCGGCCATCGAGGAACTGGGCGGTGTGGATACCGTTCAGGCTGACGCCGATGAGCTGTTCACCCCGGACAGTGCCATGCTCGAGGACATCCGCATCTTCAAGGGCGGACGCATCGACCGGGCCATCCTCTATTCGGCCAGCGTCCTGAGCAAGTGCTGCAATACCCTGAGCGGCCTGTTCCGCCAGATCATCGAGGACCGCACCGACATCCTCTACCCGGTCAAGGACCTGGAAGTCCATCGCGGCCTCGGTTTCTCTGCATGGTGCGACAACAACCGCATCCTCATCGGCACCCGTGCGTACATGGAAAAAGAAGAAGTTCCCCTGCCCGACGAGGAATATGAGGCCAAGCACTCCAAGAACGGCGAGCTGCAGATCCTCTATCTGGCCGTGTCCGGCAGTCTGCACGCCATGTTCGTGCTCCACTATGTGGGCGGACGGAACGCCGCCCGCGGTCTGGAACAGTTGCAAAAAGAGAATATCCAGCTGCTGGTGTCCTGCCAGGACCCCACCCTGACCGCACGACACATCACCGACGCCTACCATCTGCCCGAGGGCATGGTCGTCCTGCTGGACCAGGAGCAGTGTGCCGCACTGGGCGCTGCCACCGCCGAAGACACCGGCTCTGAGGGATGCTGCATCCTTTGCACCAACGGCTTTGCCAGCCTGACCGGCGGTCTGCGGGCCGCAGAGCAGGCCCAGAACGCCGAGACGACCGCTACCACGGTGCAGCTGGTGTCGGTGTGGTTCTCGGTGGCCATCGCCGTCCTGCTGACCTATGCGGGCAGCGTGGGGATGCTGAGCGTGGCTGCGGTGCTGATGTATCAGGCGGCATGGAGCGCTCTCAGCATCGCCGTGTGCGCACTCAAGCAGCATAGTTGAAAAAATAAATAAGAAATATTCTCAAAATAAATAGGAATTATTCTTGATTCTTGCCCGAAATTCTGGTATAATACCCTCAGAGACAAGGAAAACCTATCGCACACCCGGTACCGAACAAAGCGGGCTGCGCGTAGAATAAACCAAACCGGACACAGCCCATACTGGCAGTGTCAGACTATCTGAGAGGAGAACAGATTATGGAACTCAAGGGAACCAAGACCGAGAAGAACCTGATGGAAGCTTTTGCAGGCGAGAGCATGGCCCGCAACAAGTACACCTACTTTGCAAGCGTCGCAAAGAAGGAAGGCTACGAGCAGCTGGCCGCTATCTTCGAAGAGACCGCCGGCAACGAGAAGGAACACGCCAAGCTGTGGTTCAAGGCCCTCTGCGGCGGCTCCATCCCCGACACCCTGACCTGCCTCGAGATGGCAGCCAGCGGCGAGAACGAAGAGTGGACCGATATGTACCCCCGCATGGCAGCTGAGGCCAAGGAGGAGGGCTTCACCCAGCTGGCCGCTCTCTTCACGATGGTGGGCCAGATCGAAAAGGAGCACGAGGCACGTTATCGCGCCCTTGCCGCCAACCTCAAGGAGGGCAAGGTCTTTGCCCGTGAGGAACAGCAGGTGTGGGTCTGCCGGAACTGCGGCTACACCCATATCGGCAAGTCTGCTCCCCTCAAGTGTCCGGTCTGCGCACATCCCCAGAGCTACTTTGAGCTGAAGGCCAGGAATTACTAAGTTTTTTCAGATATTCCGTCCGATGAGAGCCGCCGCACCTGTATAAAGTGCGGCGGCTCTTTTGCTGTCTGGTGAAATACAGTCTGCACGATTTGTATAAATTTGGCGGGGGTGTTTTAGTGCCTTTCACGAAAAGGTGCGCGAAATTGTGACACTTCTGGCGAAGAACTTGACCCTTCTTTTGGGTGCGTGTACAATAAACAAATAGTGAGAGGGATTTTGTGCAGAGCACATTGCGATAAAACTTATCCAAAGGAGGGAAGTGCTACCCTATGAATAAGATCACACGGCTTGCAGCGGCGTTTGTGCTGAGCGGGCTGCTTCTGGCAGCTCCTGCTGCACAGGCGGCCCCCGCATTGCTGGGAGCATCGGCGAACTTTGAGCTGGAAGTGAACGAGATGGAGCTGGAGATCACGGCAGACGACCCCCGCCCCAAAGCCTATCTTTACACCGGCGGGCAGAGCGACTACTACTTCATCGTCTGGATGAGCAGCAACCCCACCGTGGCTGCCGTGGACGGCGATGGCCGTGTCACCGGCCGCAGCGCCGGTGAGGCCACGATCACCGCCATCACTGACCGGGGCGAGTGCGCTGCCTGCAAGGTGACTGTCCGCAAGGAGAGCGGCAATGCGGCCAGCAAAAAGCCTGCCCTCGACCACACCACCCTCAACCTCGTTATCCAGTACAACAACGCCCACCCCAGCCAGAAACTGCAGCTCATCAACACGAGCGGCTCATTTGTCTATGCCTACCAGTGGATGAGCAGCAACCCCGAGGTGGCAACGGTGGATCCGGAGGGCCTTGTCACGGCCCAGAAGCCCGGCACCACCACCGTCACGGCGCTGGCCACCAACGGTCAGGCGCTGCGCTGCGCCGTTACCGTCAACAGCGATGTCGGCAAGGTGACTCTGAATAAGCGCGACCTGCTGCTCCGCACGGTGGGCAGCAAAGAGGCACTCACAGCGTCTGTCGCTGTGGAAGACGGCGTGAATGTACCCATCACATGGGTCAGCAGTAATCCCGGCGTCGCTACTGTGGACGCTTCTGGTGTCGTGACTGCCGTCGCCGACGGCGAGGCAAAGATAACGGCGCTCTCGCCAGATGGACGCTTCGACAGCTGCAGCGTTTTCGTGGGCCTTGCGGCAGACAAGTACGACACTGAAGAGGACCTGGCCGAGGAACTCAAGCTTCCGGACCCCTATGTGGCGGTCCGGATGAACCGGCTGAGCTGAACCGAAAATACAAAGAGGAAGCCCCGCACTGCATCGTTCGATGTGGTGCGGGGCTTTTGCTTATTGATTTACCAGCTCAATAAAGGCTTTCATCTGGGGCGTGAGCCATTTGTCCTTGTGATAGAACAGCTGCCGGTGCATGGTGACAGTGCAGTCGGGGACATTGAGGCGGGCGATACGCCCGGCGGAGAGGGCAGGACGGACGATGTACTCGGGCAGGAAGGAGAGCCCCATCCCGCGCTCCACCATCTGGCAGAGCAGCGAGGCGCTGCCCAGCTCGATGTAGGGGTGGATAGACAGCCCACGGGCGGCGAGGCGCTGGTCGAGGGCGTCACGGTAGCTCATGCCCCGCTCTGTGAGAAGAAATTCCTGTTGAGCCAGAACATCCAGCGGCACTTCGGCCTTGTCGGCCAGCGGATGCCCGGCGGGGGCCACGAAGCAGACCGGCTCCGGCACATTGACGGCCAGCGTCAGGCTGGGCAGGAGCAGAGGCTGGTCGAGGGTGTAGGCCAGGTCGATCTGGTTCGCGCTCAGCAGCCGCAGCATCTCGTCGGCGGTGGCGGTGCGGAGCACCAGCTCCACCTGTGGGCAAAGGGCGTGGAACTGCTGCAGCAGGTCGGGCAGGAAGGTGCTGCATACGGAATCGGCCAGTGCCACCCGAAGGGTGCCGCTGACGGCCCGGGCAGGCACCAGCGCGGCCTTGGCCTGCTGGGCCGTGATGAGAAGGGTGCGGGCATAGCTCTGGAAAGTCTGGCCCGCGTCGGTGAGGCGGACGGTCTTGCCCACCCGGTCAAAGAGAGGCGTACCCAGCTCTGTTTCCAGCTGGGAGATCTGGGCCGATACCGCCGACTGAGAGTAGCCCAGCTCCCGCGCAGCGCTGGAAAAGCTGTGCAGCTCGGCGATATGAAGGAAGGTGTTGATATTTCGGAGTTCCATAACAGTCCCTCCGGCGTCAGCGGCGGTCGATGCCGGTGACGGTCAGAACCTCGCCGTCCACTTTGAAGTGGACTTCCAGCCCGCCAAACTCCATGCCGTAGACCCGCTCCGGGTCGTGCTGGTAGGAGGGGCGGGGGTCGTTTTCCAGCACGCCCTGCAGAGCGGCCTGCTGGACGGCAGGCACTCTGGCCCAGAGGCCGGCGTCGCAGACCATGGTCAGGTGGTGGAACTGGGTCTGTGCTGTGAAGCCTGCGGCGGCGTCCGGGTGGCAGTCGGCGTAGGGGATGTAGGGCTTGATGTCGTAGATGGGAGTGCCGTCCATCAGGTCAGCGCCCCGCACGATGAGGACGGGGCCGACGTCAGGCCGGTGCTCGATGGCTTCCAGCTGGACGCTGGACAGTCCCAGCGGATTGGGCCGGAAGGGCGAGCGGGTGGCAAATACGCCCATCCGGGTGTTGCCGCCGAGGCGGGGCGGCCGGACGGTAGGGGACCAGCTGTCCCGCACCGCGCCGGAAAACTGCCATACCAGCCAGATGTGGCTAAAATCTTCGAGACCGCGCACGGCGTCGGCATTGCGGTATTCGGGGGTAAAAATGACCTCGCCCCGCAGGCTGTCCACCAGCCCGCTCTGGCGCGGGATGCCGAACTTGGTGGGGAAGGCGGTGCGGATATGGGCGATGACCTTGAGGGTCATTTCTTCGGGTGCAGACATGGGGACTCCTCCTTATTATAAGCCACGGCAGAAGCCCACGGCACGGCCCTCGATTTGAATTTCTTCCAGCTGGGGGCCTGCGAATACCATGGGCGGGCAGACGGCGGTGTTGTCGGCCAGCAGCATGACGGTCTCGCCCTGGCGGTGGAAGTGCTTGAGGGTGGCTTCCTCGCCGATGCGGACAGCGGCGATCTCGCCCTGCTCCACCTCGGGCTGGCGGCGGATGCAGACAATGTCGCCGTCACAGATGGTGGGGGCCATGCTGTTGCCATGGCAGGTGAGGGCGAAGTCGGCGTGCCACGCGGCGGGGACGCCGATGTAGCACTCGATGTTCTGCTCAGCAGTGATGGGGGTGCCGCAGGCGATGGAGCCTACGAGAGGCACCCGCACCATCTCAGGCAGAGGCTCGAAACCCGGCGGAGGGAAGGGCAGGTCCACGAGGCCCATGAGCCACGCGGGTGTGGTGTCCAGAGCGGCGGCCAGCTCCTCGAGCTTGGCCCGGGGCAGGTCGTTGATGCCCTTTTCCAGCTTGGTGATGGAGGATTTTGAGCGGTAGCCCATCCGGGCAGCCAGCTCTTCCTGCGACAGGCCCAGCTGCTCCCGGCGCTGCCGGATGCGGCTGGATAGATCGGTATCGGACATATAGGGCCTCGCTTTCTCTGAGGTTTGCACGATTTTCGGTGTTCTGAGGACAGTATAGCAAAAAATTTACTATAAATCAACTTTTTAGGGATTATTTTGCAAATAATGTTGACAAATAATCAACTGAAAGATATAATACAACCAATGATTGTACGGAACGCGTTGAACGCAAAACTGAAAGGAGAAACGCCTATGACCGATACCATGATGATCCGCGACTGCATCCGCAGCCAGGGCATGAAACTGGGCCATGTGGCCCATGTTCTGGGCATCACCAACAACACCCTCCGCTGCAAGCTGGAAAATGAGAGTGAATTCAAGGTGAGTGAGGCCGAAAAACTCTCGAAGATGCTGGGGATGACCGTCGAGCAGCGCGACCACTGCTTTTTTGGCCCGGCGGGCTGAGGGAAAAAGGTGATGGAAGCCATGACACAGGAACAGCGCCAGAAGACGAAGGAGGCCCTCAGCCGCTACGGGCAGAAAAACTGGGTCTACGGCCCCTGCAACTGGGGTTGGAAGCGGGCCATCCAGCTGGCCGAGGAGTATTACCGCGAGGCAGACCCGGGCCTGCGGGGCAGCATCCTGCAGCTGCGCTACATGGAAAGGCGGAGGCGGGAAGAGGTGATGGACAAGCTGAACATCAGTTACAGCACCTATCAGAAGGCCCACGACGACCTGCTGAGCACCATCGCGGTCTTTGCCGCCCACTACGGTGAGCTGTGACGCAAAAATGCCCCCTGACCGGACGGTCAGGGGGCATTCGTGTGCTCAGTGTTTCTTCTCGGGGGTGTCGCAGTGCTGGTGGCAGGAAGAGCAGTTGCCTCCGCAGCCCTCGCCTTTCCAGCCGCCCTGCCGGGAGATCCACACCACCGCCAGTGCGAACAGGACAGCCAGCACCAGCAAGGTGATGATACCGCGTGCAGTTATCATAAAAAAGACCTCTCTTTCGAAAGAATTCCAACCCCAGTATACACCATCTGCCCCCGGAGAGCAACCGGAAAGCGCTGCCGACTCAAACTTTTTTCGAAAAACGAAAATTTGGGCTTGCATTTGGCCTCGCGCAGTGATATAATAAGCGTGTTCCGATTTGGAGGATTAGCTCAGCTGGTTAGAGCACCTGCATCACACGCAGGGGGTCTGGGGT
>ERZ780168.4300-NODE-4300-length-9927-cov-6.897792_pt1 | contig 9927 bp, 9 predicted proteins | sample MGYA00510981_ERZ780168 | MGnify/ENA primary metagenome ERZ780168 (study PRJEB29588, sample SAMEA2158769) | human gut metagenome | biome: human gut; feature: human-associated habitat; material: faeces | place: Denmark | collected 2008/2010 ...
CTGGTAAGTCAAAGGTAGATGATGAAGTATTGGATAATCTGGAAGAAGTGCTGATCACATCCGATGTGGGTGTGGAAACCACTTTGAATATTATCAAGCGCATAGAAAAACGTGCTGCTGCAGATAAATATGTCAATACCCAGGAACTGAATCATATATTGCGTGACGAAATAGCCGCCCTGTTAACCGAAAATAATTCGGATGATGTAGCTGATTTTGACGTGCCTATCGAAAGAAAGCCTTATGTGATTATGGTGGTGGGAGTAAATGGGGTAGGCAAGACTACGACTATCGGAAAACTGGCTTATCAGTTTAAAAAGGCGGGCAAATCCGTTTATTTGGGAGCTGCCGATACATTCCGTGCTGCCGCTGTGGAACAGCTCATGATTTGGGGAGAACGGGTAGGGGTACCGGTTATCAAACAGAAAATGGGAGCTGACCCGGCATCTGTTGCATACGACACCCTCAGTTCCGCTGTTGCTAACAATGCTGATGTTGTCATCATTGACACGGCCGGACGTCTTCACAATAAAGTCGGCTTGATGAATGAGCTGACGAAGATAAAGAACGTTATGAAAAAAGTGGTACCTGATGCACCGGATGAAGTTTTGCTGGTATTGGATGGTTCAACCGGACAAAATGCTTTCGAACAGGCAAAGCAATTCACTTTGGCAACTGAAGTGACTGCTATGGCTATCACAAAACTGGATGGTACGGCTAAAGGCGGTGTTGTAATTGGCATTTCCGATCAGTTCAAGATTCCTGTAAAATACATCGGATTAGGCGAAGGTATGGAGGACTTACAAGTATTCCGTAAAAACGAATTTGTAGATTCCTTGTTTGGAGAGAATGCATGAAAAGAAAAAGAATTGATATAATTACCTTAGGGTGCTCCAAAAATCTGGTAGATTCAGAGCAATTGATGCGTCAATTGGAGGAGGCGGGATACAGCGTAACCCATGATACGGAAAATCCCCAAGGAGAAATAGCCGTTATCAACACATGTGGTTTTATCGGCGATGCCAAAGAGGAGTCTATCAATATGATTCTAGAATTTGCCGAAAGGAAGGAAGAAGGTGATTTAAAGAAGCTTTTCGTAATGGGATGCCTTTCCGAACGCTACCTTAAGGAACTGGCGGTTGAAATACCTCAAGTGGATAAATTTTATGGGAAATTCAACTGGAAAGAATTATTGCAGGATTTAGGGAAGGCTTATCATGACGAATTGTATATTGAGCGAACGTTGACTACTCCCAAGCATTATGCTTATCTGAAAATATCAGAAGGATGTGACCGTAAATGCTCTTATTGCGCTATTCCGATTATTACAGGACGCCATATTTCCAAATCCATAGAAGAAATACTGGACGAAGTTCGATATTTGGTTTCACAAGGTGTGAAAGAGTTTCAAGTTATTGCTCAGGAATTGACTTATTATGGTATTGACCGATATAAGAAGCAGATGCTTCCTGAACTAATAGAACGCATTTCGGATATACCAGGAGTGGAATGGATTCGCTTGCATTACGCATATCCGGCACACTTTCCCACTGATTTATTCCGGGTTATGCGTGAACGCGATAATGTATGCAAATATATGGATATCGCTCTTCAACATATCAGTGATAATATGTTGAAACTGATGCGTCGACAGGTTACTAAGGAAGATACTTACAGACTGATTGAACAATTTCGTAAAGAAGTGCCGGGTATTCACCTACGGACGACTTTAATGGTAGGACATCCTGGGGAAACAGAGGAAGACTTTGAAGAATTAAAGGAGTTTGTGCGCAAGGTACGCTTCGATAGAATGGGGGCTTTTGCTTATTCCGAAGAGGAGGGTACATATGCCGCAGAAGCCTATGAGGATATTATTCCGCAAGAAGTGAAACAAGCCCGGCTTGATGAATTAATGGATATACAACAGGGAATTTCGGCTGAGTTGAGCGCCGGAAAAATCGGTAAACAGATGAAAATTATCATCGATCGGCTGGAAGGGGATTTTTATATCGGAAGAACAGAATTTGATTCACCGGAAGTGGATCCGGAGGTGTTGATTAATCATGCTGAAAAGGAGCTTGAAATCGGAAAGTTTTATCAGGTAGAAGTGATAGACGCAGACGATTTTGATTTATATGCAAAGATAATAAATGACTATGAATAATAAGGAGTTTACATCTGAACTGGCTGAAAGATTGGGGTACACCATCAAGGATACTTCTGAATTAATAGCATCTTTGTTGTCTGAAATGACAAAGGAACTGGAGGAAGGTAATATGATTGGAATACAAGGATTCGGTTCTTTTGAAGTAAAAAAGAAAGCGGAACGTATTTCAATCAATCCGGCAAGTAAACAGCGTATGCTGGTGCCTCCCAAGCTGGTGCTGTCTTACAAACCCAGCAATACACTGAAAGATAAGTTTAAATAAATATTTCCCGTTATGAATGAAAGACTAACAATTCAAGACCTTACCGACTTATTGGCCGCTAAACATAGCATGACCAAGAAGGATGCCGAGGCGTTCGTAAAAGAGTTTTTCCTCCTGATAGAGCAAGCCTTGGAGAGCGAGAAGACTGTAAAAATCAAAGGATTGGGAACTTTCAAACTTATTGATGTAGATAGCCGGGAAAGTGTCAATGTCAACACAGGTGAACGTTTTCAGATAAAGGGACATACGAAGGTGTCGTTTTCTCCGGACGCGAATCTGAGGGATACGATAAACAAACCTTTTGCGCATTTCGAGACTGTTTTGTTGAACGAAAACACAATATTGGAGGATACCCCGATAGAGGAACCGGAAGAGGAAGAGGTAAATATAGTTCAGGAAGAACAAATAACCGAACAACTGGTTGAAACAGAGACAGTGGTTGAAGAGCCGATTGTTGTTGAAGCTATAAACATAGAAGTAATGGTTGAACAACAACCGGAAGAATTGCCATTAACTGAAGCCAATAGTGAAGAAGAAGTAGAGCAAGAACCGATTGAAGAAGAAATTCCTGTTGTTGAACAGCGTCAACTGCCGGAACAGCCGATAGAAGAGATAGAAAGAATTACAGCTGAGCAAATTATCGAGCAGGAACTTCTGAAAGCAAATCTGAAACCTGAAACTCCTGTAGTATTGCCTGAAAAGGAGAATGTAAATCTTTCAGAGTCAGCACAGACTACTACCGCTCCGGACTCCAAGAAAAAGACTCCTGCGAAGGAAAAATCACCGGTCCCTTACTTAATTACTATCATCATTCTTGTTTTGTTGCTATGTGGAGGTGTTATTCTATTCATTTATTATCCGGATATGTTCTCTTCTTCACCTGATAAAAATATGCTTGAGATGCCACCTGTAACAACCCAACCAGTTCATCCGGAAGCACAACCTGCTGACACAATCGAGCATAAAGATACAATTAAAGAAGCTACGCCCGATATGTCTAAAACTGTTGTTACTCCACAACCGGTCTCTAAAAAGGAAGAAATGGCAGCCCCTGCAAAAACAGGAAATAAGGTTGCGCAACAACAACCTGCCGCTTATTTGGATTCGGCGTCATATAAGATTACAGGAACCAAAACTAAGTATACAATCAAAGAGGGGGAAACTTTGACAAGGGTTTCTTTGCGGTTTTATGGCACAAAAGCAATGTGGCCGTACATTGTGAAGCACAATCCGAAGGTTATTAAAAACCCTGACAATGTACCTTATGGTACAACAATTGAAATACCGGAACTTACGAAAGAATAAACAGTAATAATCCATATTCACCCGGCTATACAAATCTTGTATTGACCGGGTGATATGTTATGGATGTGCAAAAGCGTATGAAAGTACCTTAATCTAAAGATTTCGCATTGTTTTTTAATAAAAATTAGTTGCAATCGTTAATTATATGGCGTACTTTTGGGAGCTGAATAATAAGCCTTATGACACAGGCAAGGCTTACATTAAATAATGGGATATAAATAATAAAATATTAAGTATTTATGGCTGAATCAATAGATATCCGCGAGCTAAATGAGCGGATTGAAAGACAAAGTGCTTTCGTTACCAATCTTACGACAGGTATGGACCAAATTATTGTTGGTCAGAAACATTTGGTTGAATCACTGCTTATCGGATTACTCTCCGATGGTCACGTTCTGTTGGAAGGTGTACCCGGTCTGGCAAAAACTTTGGCTATTAAGACACTCGCGTCTCTGATTGATGCGAAATATAGCCGTATCCAGTTCACACCAGACTTACTGCCTGCCGATGTTATCGGTACAATGGTTTACAGTCAGAAAGATGAATCTTTTAAAGTGCAAAGAGGACCGGTTTTCGCTAACTTTGTATTAGCTGATGAAATAAACCGTGCTCCGGCCAAAGTACAGAGTGCTTTGCTGGAAGCAATGCAGGAACGGCAGGTTACTATTGGTAAGGAAACATTTGTTTTACCGGAACCTTTTCTTGTATTGGCTACTCAAAACCCTATTGAACAAGAAGGTACTTATCCGCTTCCTGAAGCACAGGTCGACCGTTTCATGCTGAAGGTTGTTATCGACTATCCGAAGTTGGAAGAAGAAAAGCTGATTATTCGCCAGAATATTAACGGAGAGAAATTCAATGTGAAACCTATTCTGAAAGCTGACGAGATTATTGAAGCACGAAAAGTTGTTCGTCAGGTATATCTGGATGAGAAAATCGAACGTTATATAGTAGATATCGTATTTGCTACTCGTTTCCCGGAAAAATATGATCTCAAAGAATTGAAAGATATGATCGGATTCGGTGGTTCACCCCGTGCTTCTATCAACTTGGCTTTGGCTGCCCGGACATATGCTTTCATTAAACGTCGTGGTTATGTAATTCCGGAAGATGTACGTGCCGTGGCGCATGATGTTCTTCGTCATCGTATCGGATTGACATATGAAGCGGAAGCCAACAATATGACTTCGGACGAAATCATCAGTAAGATTCTGAATAAGGTTGAAGTACCCTAATTCGTAGTTATAATACAGTCTATAAGTAGTCATTGTGTGGTACACTTGACTACTTTAGCTACTTACTACTTAACTACTGTATAAATGGAAACAAGTGAAATACTAAAGAAAGTTCGTCAGATTGAAATTAAGACACGGGGATTGTCTAACAATATCTTTGCAGGCCAGTATCACTCGGCTTTCAAAGGTAGGGGTATGTCGTTCTCGGAAGTCAGGGAATATCAGTTTGGCGATGATATACGTGACATAGACTGGAATGTGACTGCGCGTTTTAACAAACCCTACGTAAAAGTGTTTGAGGAAGAACGTGAGCTGACAGTTATGTTGATGGTTGATGTTTCCGGAAGTTTGGAATTTGGTACTGTCAAGCAGTTAAAGAAGGATATGGTAACAGAGATTGCTGCCACGCTCGCTTTTTCTGCTATACAGAATAATGATAAAATCGGTGTGATTTTCTTTTCAGACCGGATAGAGAAGTTTATTCCTCCCAAAAAGGGACGTAAACATATTCTATATATTATCCGTGAACTGATTGATTTTCAACCGGAAAGCCGTCACACGAATATACGTCTTGCATTGGAGTACTTGACTAACGTAATGAAAAGGCGTTGTACGGCATTCATTCTATCGGATTTCATTGACCAGGAAAGTTTCAAAAACGCATTAACTATAGCTAACCGGAAGCATGATGTAGTAGCATTACAAGTTTATGACCGGAGAATCTGCGACCTTCCTCCTATAGGATTAATGCGGGTAAAAGATGCGGAAACCGGTCATGAACAATGGATAGATACTTCTTCTAAAGCTGTACGCCGGGCACATCGCGACTGGTGGATACAGAAGCAGGCTGAACTGAACGATACATTTACCAAAAGTAATGTAGATTCTGTATCTGTCAGGACTGACCAAGATTACGTAAAGGCATTGTTGAACTTATTTGCCAAACGAAATTAATGAAATCAAATATGAATAGAAATATTATTCTGATAGCATTATTAGGTTTACTATCTATCGGCAAAGTAACTGCGCAATCTGTCACAGTGGAAGCTAAGATAGATTCGCTGCAAATACTGATTGGCGAACAGGCGAAAGTGCAATTGCAAGTAGCTATGGATGCCAAGCAGCGTGCTGTTTTTCCTGCTTATACCGACACGTTAGTAAAGGGGGTGGAAATTATAGAAACTGTCAAAACGGATACGCAATTCCTGAATGATCGTCAGCGAATGCTGATTACTCAGGAATATGTTATCACTTCTTTTGACTCGGCTTTATATTATCTGTCGCCAATGCCTGTTACTGTAGACGGTAAAGAGTATAAATCTAAAGCTTTGGCACTGAAAGTATATTCCATGCCGGTCGATACATTACATCCTGACCAATTCTTTGGACAGAGACCTGTAATGAAAGCACCTTTCGCGTGGGAAGACTGGTATGGCTTGATTGCTTGTTCATTTCTGGCTTTGCCGCTACTCGGTTTGCTGATTTATCTTATTATCCGTATCCGTGATAATAAACCGATTATCCGCAAGATAAAAGTTGAACCTAAGTTGCCGCCACATCAGGCTGCAATGAAGGAGATAGAACGTATCAAAACCGAAAAGGTATGGCAGAAAGGACAGCCGAAGGAATATTATACGGAACTAACTGATACTCTTCGTACTTATATCAAAGACCGTTTCGGATTTAATGCTCTAGAAATGACTTCTTCTGAAATTATTGATAAATTGTTGGAAATGAATGATAAGGAGGCTATATCTGATTTGAAGGTTCTCTTCCAGACTGCCGATTTAGTGAAGTTTGCCAAACATGATCCTCAGATGAATGAGAATGACGCAAACTTAATCAATGCTATCGACTTTATCAACGAAACGAAACAACCGGAAGAGGAAAACCAGAAACCGCAGCCAACAGAAATTACCATCATTGAAAAGCGCTCTTTACGCGTCAAAGTAATGCTGATTTGCGGAATTACACTTTTATCAGTAGCATTGATTGGTACCTTTATATATATAGGTATGCAGATATACAATCTTTTTGTATAAAGAATGTGTAACTTGAATACTAAATAGTAAACTGTTAAATCATAAATAAAATGGTTTTTGCCAATATTGAATATCTGTTTTTGCTATTATTACTTATACCTTATATAGTATGGTATATTCTGAAGCAAAGAAAAAGTGAAGCAACTCTTCAAATTTCGGATGCTAGAGTATATGCACATACTCCGAAAAGTTATAAGAATTATTTGTTGCATGCTCCATTTCTACTACGCATCATAGCGTTGGTATTGGTTATTTTGGTTCTTGCACGCCCACAAACGACTAATAAGTGGCAAAACAGCGAGATAGAAGGTATTGATATCATGCTGGCTATCGATGTTTCCACCAGTATGTTGGCCGAAGACTTGAAGCCTAATAGACTGGAAGCTGCTAAGGATGTAGCCGCAGAGTTTATTAATGGACGTCCGAATGATAATATCGGTATCACATTATTTGCCGGTGAGACTTTCACTCAGTGTCCATTGACTGTAGATCATGCTGTATTGCTGGATATGATTCATAATATCAAATGTGGTCTTATCGAGGATGGTACAGCAGTAGGTATGGGAATAGCGAATGCTGTAACCCGCCTGAAAGACAGCAAAGCTAAATCGAAAGTTATCATTTTGCTGACGGATGGTACCAATAACAAAGGAGATATTTCTCCGATGACGGCCGCTGAAATAGCTAAAAGTTTTGGTATTCGTGTATATACCATTGGAGTAGGAACGAATGGAATGGCGCCTTATCCTTATCCGGTCGGAAATACTGTGCAATATGTAAATATGCCGGTAGAAATTGATGAAAAGACATTGACGCAGATAGCTGGAACAACAGATGGCAACTATTTCCGGGCTACCAGTAATTCGAAACTGAAAGAAGTGTATGAAGAAATTGATAAACTGGAGAAAACTAAACTGAATGTAAAAGAGTATAGCAAGCGGGATGAAGACTATCACTGGTTTGCATTAGCTGCTTTTCTCTGTGTTTTACTGGAAGTACTGCTACGTAATTCAATACTCAAAAAGATTCCGTAAAGGTGGTTTGTCAATTGTAATTTGTCAATCGTAAAATAGTAAAGAAGATGTTTCGATTTGGAGAACCTACATATTTATATTTATTGCTGCTATTACCATTTTTAGCAGCTTTCTACCTGTATTCTAACTACAAAAGAAGGAAGAATATCCGCCGTTTTGGAGATCCGGCTTTGTTGGCTCAACTAATGCCTGATGTATCTAAATATCGTCCGGATGTGAAATTTTGGATACTTTTTGCTGCTATCGGTTTATTTTCAGTACTATTAGCACGTCCTCAATTTGGTGCTAAACTGGAAACGGTGAAACGTAAGGGAGTCGAAGTGATTATTGCATTAGATATTTCAAACTCCATGCTTGCCCAGGATGTACAGCCAAGCCGTTTGGAGAAAGCCAAAAGACTAATATCCAGATTGGTCGATGAGCTTGATAATGATAAAGTCGGTATGATTGTTTTCGCCGGTGATGCTTTTACGCAATTGCCAATTACTAGCGACTACATTTCCGCTAAGATGTTTCTGGAATCTATAAATCCTTCATTAATATCCAAACAAGGTACAGCTATTGGAGAAGCTATTAATTTAGCGACTCGTAGCTTCACTCCCCAAGAAGGAGTAGGACGTGCCATCATCGTTATTACTGATGGTGAGAATCACGAAGGTGGCGCAGTGGAAGCTGCTAAGGCTGCCGCTGAAAAAGGTATCCAGGTAAATGTGTTGGGAGTAGGTATGCCTGATGGGGCTCCCATACCAGCTGAAGGTACAAATGATTATCGACGTGACCGGGAAGGTAATGTAATCGTTACCCGTTTGAATGAGACTATGTGTCAGGAGATTGCCAAAGAGGGAAAAGGTATATATGTACGGGTTGATAACTCTAATTCTGCACAGAAAGCTATTAATCAGGAAGTGAACAAAATGGCAAAATCTGACGTGGAATCAAAAGTCTACACGGAATTTAACGAACAATTCCAAGCAATTGCCTGGATTATTCTACTATTGCTATTGGCAGAAATATTAATTTTGGACCGCAAGAATCCTTTATTTAAGAACGTTCATCTGTTTTCTAATAAGAAATAGTTATATAGTTATGCACATGTTAAAAAGTAAATATATTCTATCTGTTGTGTTTCTGTTGGCAACAACCACTGTCTCAGCTCAGAAAGCAGAACGCGACTATATCCGTAAAGGAAACCGGCTGTTTAATGATAGTGTATTTGTAGATGCAGAGGTGAACTACCGAAAAGCCCTGGAAATAAATCCCAAATCTACAGTATCTATGTATAATTTGGGAAACACGCTTTCACAACAGCAAAAGTTTCAGGATGCCATGGAACAATATGTGTCGGCTAGTAATATAGAAAAGGATAAAATGAAACTGGCTCATATTTACCACAACATGGGAGTGCTTTTCCAAGCCGGCAAAGATTACGCTAAAGCTGTAGATGCGTATAAAATGTCATTACGCAATAACCCTACAGACCATGAAACGAGATATAATCTGGCTCTTGCACAAAAAATGCTGAAAGATCAGCAACAGAACCAACAGAATCAAGACCAAAATCAGGACCAAAACAAAGATCAACAAAAGCAGGATCAAAAACAAGACCAGAATAAAGATAAACAGAACGATCAGAAGCAAGATGAAAAGAAAGATCAGCAGCAACCGCCGAAATCTGAGAAACAAAATAATCAGATGTCAAAGGAGAACGCTGAGCAACTACTGAATTCTGTGATGCAGGATGAAAAAAACGTGCAGGATAAAGTAAAAAAACAACAGAAAGTTATGCAAGGTGGTCGTTTAGAAAAGGATTGGTAATATAAAGTTGACGATATAAATTTCATAAGCAATGAGAAAACTGATTATTATATTGATGGCATTGATA
>ERZ780168.4301-NODE-4301-length-9926-cov-5.438253_pt1 | contig 9926 bp, 9 predicted proteins | sample MGYA00510981_ERZ780168 | MGnify/ENA primary metagenome ERZ780168 (study PRJEB29588, sample SAMEA2158769) | human gut metagenome | biome: human gut; feature: human-associated habitat; material: faeces | place: Denmark | collected 2008/2010 ...
ACCCCGGTTGTCGCCGTGAACCGTCGGTTCGATGATATATAAGCCCTCAATCGGGCACTTGGATACAGTAATCTGCCCCATTTGAATGCTCCTTATCGGTTCCCATACATTTTTTCATAGTAATCCCGGTACTCGCCGCTGATGATCGTCTCCCACCACGCCCGGTTGTCCAGATACCACCGGATGGTCTTCTGAATCCCGTCGGCAAACTTCGTCTCAGGAAGCCAGCCCAGCTCTCTGTGAATCTTTGTGGGATCGATGGCATAACGCATATCATGCCCCTTGCGGTCAGTGACGTATGTAATCAGGCTCTCGGGCTTGCCCAGCGCCTTGCAGATGATCTTCACAATGTCAATGTTGCGCATTTCATTATGCCCGCCGATGTTGTAGACCTCTCCCACCCGGCCATTGTGGAGAATCCGATCAATGGCCTTGCAGTGATCTTCCACATACAGCCAGTCCCGGACATTCTCACCTGTCCCGTAGACGGGCAGCGGCTTGTCGTTCAGGGCGTTGGCAATCATCAGCGGAATCAGCTTCTCCGGGAAGTGATAGGGGCCGTAATTGTTGGAGCACCGGGAAATCGTCACCGGTAAACCGTAGGTACGGTGATACGCCAGCACCAGCAGGTCGGCACTTGCCTTGGACGCGGAATAGGGAGAGCTGGTGTGGATGGGCGTTTCCTCGGTGAAAAAGAGGTCAGGCCGGTCAAGGGGCAGATCGCCGTAGACCTCGTCGGTGGAAACCTGATGGTAGCGGCGGATGCCGTACTTCCTGCACGCGTCCATCAGCACCTGCGTACCCAGAATGTTGGTTTGCAGGAACACCTCGGGATTTTCAATGGAGCGATCCACATGACTTTCGGCGGCGAAGTTCACCACCATGTCGGGATGCTCCTCCTCAAAAAGCCGATACACCCCCTCCCGGTCGCAGATGTCCAGCTTCACAAAGCGGAAGTTGGGGGTATCCATGACAGGAGCCAGCGTGGACAGATTGCCGGCATAGGTCAGCTTGTCCAGGCAGACGATCCGGTAGTCCGGGTATTTGCGGAGCATATGGAAAATGAAATTGGAGCCGATAAATCCGGCGCCGCCGGTCACGATGATGGTCACTTCTCTCCCCCGCTTTCCTTTTTCTTCATGAAGCTCTTGAAACGATCCTCCGCGACCTGCCGCAGATGGCGGCCGTAGGGAGATTTTCCGTAAATCTCGGCGGCCTCCAGCAGCTCATCGCCGGAAATCCAGCCGAAACGGTAGGCAATTTCTTCCGGTGCGGATATTTTGACGCCCTGCCGTTTTTCCACCATGTGGACAAATTCCGCCGCTTCCAGCAGGCTCTCAATGGTGCCGGTGTCCAGCCAGGCAAAGCCACGTCCCATAAGCTCCACGTCCAGCCGCCCCTCTTTCAGATACATTTCATTCAGAGTGGTGATTTCCAGCTCCCCCCGGACGGAGGGCTTCACCTGCTCGGCCTTTTCCGCCACGCCCTTGGGGTAAAAGTACAGGCCGGTAATGGCGTAATTGCTCTTTGGGTTGGCGGGCTTCTCCTCCACGGAGATGACCCGGTCGTTTTCGTCAAACTCCACCACGCCGAAACGCTGGGGGTCGGACACATAGTAGCCGAACACGGTAGCTCTTCCGTTTTCGGCGGTGTCCCTCGCGCTGGCGAGGATGTCGGAAAAACCGTTGCCGTAGAAGATATTGTCGCCCAATACCATGGCGCAGGAATCGTCCCCGATAAATTCCTTGCCAATCAGAAACGCCTGTGCCAGCCCATCGGGCGAAGGCTGGACGGCATATTGCAGACGGATGCCAAAATGGCTGCCGTCCCCCAGCAGATCCTGAAACCGTGGGGTATCCGACGGGGTAGAAATGATCAGAATATCCCGAATTCCGGCAAGCATCAGGGTGGACAGCGGATAATAGATCATGGGCTTGTCATAAACGGGAAGCAGCTGTTTGGAGGTGACCTTTGTCAGAGGATAGAGCCGTGTGCCGGATCCACCGGCTAAAATGATACCTTTCATATGCCGATTCCTTTCCCGGGGGTGTTCCCCTATATCGGGTTTATTTTAGCATGTTTTGTCAGAAATGTAAACCGCTATTTGAAGGACGGATAAGTTTCCTTATTACATGTGCAGTCACGGCGAAAAGCCCACGGCGGGTGCGCCATGGGCTAAAAAAGTGTTTTTTCTTCCTCCATCAGGCCGCCGAAGTCCTGCAAATCATCCGTGCCGATCAGGTATGCCCCCATCTGTTCCAGCTGACGGGCAGCCTGACTGCCGTCGCGAAAACAGGCTACAGGACTCCACCCGAAGCGCAGATTTTTCACCGTGCCATCCCACGTACCGCCGTGTCCAAAGTCGGACTGGGCGACAAACACCATGCGCCCCAGCGCGTGGATGCAGCGGTTGCGGCTCAGCGCCCGCTGGGTGGAAAACGCGCCGTCAAAATCGTCCTCGCTTAAGTATAGCAGATTCCGCCGTCTGGCCTGTTTACTCAGCTCGTCGGCGACGATGCTGATGACCCGTCCACCGGCGGCAAGACACGCTTCCTGTGCCGTGCGGTCAGCACCCCGGGCGTTGCCGGAAACCAGCGTCAAGCCTTCCTCCGCCGCCCGGTATCCCACCGCCGCGGCAAATTCCCGGTTCTCCGCCCGCAGCTCCCGGCTTCCCACCAGCGCAACCGCCGGGGTGCTCAGAATGGACAAATCGCCCTTCGCCCACAGGCACCCGGGTGCGTCCATCCCAAGGCGCTGCCGCAGAATTCCGGGGTAATCCTCGCTGACCCTTGTGACGGGGGTGCAGTCCATTTTTCTCCCCCGGCTCAGGTAATAGTCCAGCTGCTCCGTATCCGAAAGCAGGGCGCAATACCGCTCCGCCGTCTCCCGGTCGTATCCAAGCTCAATGAAATCCTGCCGCGTCATTTCCCGCTCCGGCTGGGCGCATTCCTTGCCCCGCATCCGCAGCGCCAACATGCGCAGCTGAGCGGTAGAAAGAACCTGACGGTCAGGGTTTCCAAGACGGCTCGTCAGCAGCAGGAAGCCCCTTTCCCGGGGATTCAACGGAATCTCCTTTTTGGCGTCACGGGGGCTTTGACTTCCTCGGGCGACAGATTTCCGTCCTTGTCCATCACCATGGGCTGAATGGTGAAATTGCAGTATTTGCAGATGTCATCCAGTCTGGCCTTCTCTGGGAAATTGCTGACGATGCTCCATGCCACGCCCTTTTTCTTCGCCCGGCCGGTGCGGCCAATGCGGTGGACGTAGTATTCATTTTCCTCCGGCACGTCATAATTGATAACGCAGTCCACATCGTCCACGTCGATGCCCCGGGAGGCCACGTCCGTTGCGATCAGCACGGCCAGCTTGCCGTCCCGATAGCGCTGCATGGTCTTTTCCCGCTGGCTCTGGCGGATATCGCCGTGGATGCAGTCGCAGTCCAAGCCCGCCCGCTGGAATTCGTCGCAGAGACGCTGGCACATGTGCTTGGTGTTGCAGAAGATCATCACCCGCTCATAGCCCTGACTGCGGATCAGGCGCAGAGACGTCTCCGCCTTTTCCAGCGGCGTGCAGGTGATGCTGAACTGGTCGATGTCCGGGCGGTCTTCCTGCTTTGGCTCCACGGTGATCTCCACCTCGTCCCGCTGGTACATCCACGAAACCGTCATGACCTCCTGAGAGATGGTGGCAGAAAACAGCCCCAGATTTTTCCGGTTCTTTACCTTATCGATGATCCGGGTCACGTCCTTGAAAAAGCCCATGTCCAGCATCCGGTCGGCCTCGTCCAGCACCACAGTCTGAATTTTGTCCAGACGGATGGTCTTGCGGTTGTAGTGATCCATCAGCCGTCCCGGCGTCGCCACCACGATCTGGGGCTTGCGCTCCAGCTGCTTGATCTGGCCGCCAATGCCCGCGCCGCCGTACAGCACCGCTACCCGAATGCCCTGAAAATAGGTCAGCAGCCCCCGCAGCTCGTCGCCGATCTGGATGGCAAGCTCCCGAGTAGGGGCAAGGATTAGGCCCTGAACGCCCTCATTGGACGGGTCGATGTGCTCGATCATGGGGATGCCGAAGGCAAAGGTCTTTCCGGTGCCGGTGGGCGCTTTGGCAATAACGTCCCGCCATTGCAGAAAATATGGAATGGCCTCCGCCTGAATTGTGGTGGGGTAGCCGTAGCCCTTTTCCTCCAGCGCTTTCAGCATGGCCTCGCTGAGGCCGAGACTTTCAAATGTGACTTCCATGTTTCTCTTTCCCTTTTCCATCGAAATTTTCTTTATTGTATCACTTTTCCCAGGTGTTTGCAACTTTTTTTGTTTTCCGATAGTCGATTCGAGAAAACTCGGTTTCAATCTCACGCAAAGGTGGACAAACGGGGAAAAATATGCTATATTGTAGGTTATGATAATATGTCCTTGATGTAAGGAGAATGCAAATGGGCAAACTAATCGTCATTGAAGGCACGGACGGCTCCGGCAAGTCCACCCAGTTTCGTCTGCTGACCCAGCGTCTGGAAAACGAAAACATTGCCTTTCAGAAAATCGTCTTTCCCCAGTACTCCGAACCCAGCTCCGCGCTGATCCGGATGTACCTCGGGGGCGAGTTCGGCACGAACCCGTCGGATGTCAACGCCTACGCCGCTTCCTCCTTTTACGCCATCGACCGCTACGCCTCCTACAAAAAGATCTGGGGGCAGTGGTACGAACAGGGCGGTCTGGTAATCTGCGACCGCTATACCACCTCCAACGCCGTCCATCAGGCTTCCAAGGAGCCGGAGGACAGGCGGCAGGAGTTTCTCAAGTGGCTGTACGACTTTGAATACGACCGGCTGGGGCTTCCCCGCCCCGATCTGACGCTGTATCTGGACGTCCCCACGGATTTTACGGAGCAGCTGCTGCGCCACCGGGAACAGGATACCCACACCACCGCGGACATCCACGAGCGGAACAGCGCCTATCTTGCTTCCTGCCGCCGCACCGGACGCGCCGCCGCTGAATACTACGGCTGGACAATCATTTCCTGCACGGAAAATGGGAAAATGCGGAGTATTGAGGACATTCACGAAGAAATCTACCGCCATGTGGCGGCATGTCTGGAGGACTGAATATGGTTTACATGTTGCTTGGAACCGGCTTCGAGGAAACGGAAGCCGTCGCCCCTATTGATCTGCTGCGCCGCGCGGGCGTGTCCGTCGCCACCGTGGGCATTGGCGGAAAGGTCATCGTCGGAAGCCACGGCATCCCCGTGACCGCCGATATGGAACTTGGCCAAATGGACTTGACCCAGCTGGATATGATCGTTCTCCCCGGCGGGATGAAGGGCGTTGCGTCCATCAAGGGCTGCCCGGAGGCGCTGGAAGCCGTGCAGTTCGCATGGGAAAACGGCCGGTTCGTCGCCGCCATCTGCGCCGCACCCACCATTCTTGCCATGCTTGGCATCACCGATGGCAGACGCGCCACCTGCTACCCCGGCTGTGAAGGCCAGATGGGCAGCGCCCACATGGTCTGTGCCCCCGCCGTCACCGACGGAAAGCTCATCACCGGAACGTCCGCAGGCTGCGCCGTTCCCTTTGGTCTGGCGCTGATTGCCGCCCTGAAGGGTCAGGCCGCCGCGCAGGCCGTCGCAGAACAGATCGTCATTCGCTGACCTTGGAGGAACACGATATGGACAACAAACAGTTTCCCGAACGGGACGAGGAGGAAATCATTCCCGAAGAGCTGACCTTCTTTCCTGCCGACGAGGAATCGGAGGACGCCGGGGATGTCCCCGTCTCCGAAGACGTGATTGGGGAAGAAACCGCTTCCCAGCCAGAGAAAATCCCCGCAGAGGCGGAAGAACCCGTTGCGGAGGAAACTCCCGTGGCAGAAGACGTTCCCGCATTTGAGGACGATTCCGCCCAAGATGACATCCCCATTTTTGAGGACGTCCCCCCCATTGCGGACGCCCCCGCCCCGGAGGAAATTCCCGCGCCCGATGACACCTCCGAAAAAGGCCGTTCCTTCATGGATCGCATTCCGGACGTGGATGACGGCATGGAGGAATCCTACGATAGCCGTCTCACCGAGCCGGAGGTGGGCAGCGAGATCATCCCCGACGAGAGCGCCATGGATTCCCACGGTATGCTGGAACACGGCGAGGAAGAACCGCCCTTCGACCCCAGCATACTGGACGACCCGGACTTGCAGGAGCTGCCGGAGGAACCGTCGGAGCCGGAACCGCCAAAGGACGAGATTGCGGAACAGGAATACCGGGACAGCGACGGTGATTTTGACGCCGCAGAGGATGCCCCCGCCCCGGAAAGAAAATCGTCCGGTCGTCAGCGCCCCGTCAAAAAAGGCCGTCCTAAGAAAACCCGTGGAGAGGGTCTGCTGGGCATCCCCCACATTCTGGTCACCATCGTGTGGCTGGCGCTGATCGTGGTCATCGGCGTGACTATGGGGCGGATGATCTGGGTCTGCGCCGCCGACGTGCTGGCTTTTGGGCGGGAAAACAAGCCCGTCACCATCACCGTTTACGAGTCCGACACCATGGACAGCATCACCGACAAGCTCTACGACGCCGGTCTGATCCGCTACAAGAGCCTGTTCAACTTCTACGCCGACATCTCCCACGCCGAGAAGAAGATCGACCCCGGCATTTACGACCTGAACACCCGGTACGACTATCACGCGCTGGTCAACATGATGTCCGCCAGCTCCACCCGTGAGGTCGTGGAAGACCTGCTGATCCCCGAGGGCTACACCTGCCGCCAGATTTTCGCTCTGCTGGAGGAAAACCGCATCTGCACCGCGCAGGATCTCAGCGCCTACGCCGCCAACGGCGCGCTGAAGGACTACTGGTTCCTGGAAAATGTGACCCGGGGCGACAAATACTGCCTGGAGGGCTTCCTTTTCCCGGACACCTACGATTTCTATAAGAATTCCTCTCCCCGTGAGGTTCTGGAAAAGATGCTGGACAACTTCGACTACCGGTTCACCGAAGAAATGCGCGCCCAGATCGACACTCTGAACGCCACCGTCACCGACGGCAGCTTCACCGTCCGGGAAGTGACCATCGTCGCGTCCCTCATCGAGAAGGAAACCGCCTCCGCGTCGGAAAGTCCCCGAATCGCCGGTGTTATTTATAACCGTCTGTTCCACTGGGACTACCCCGCCCTGCTGAACATCGACGCCGCCATCATCTACGCGCAGGACGGCGTGTCCGACCACATCGACACCAGTCTGGACAGCCCTTACAACACCTACCTTCACGTGGGTCTGACACCCACGCCCATTGCGAACCCAGGTCTTGCCAGCCTGCAGGCCGCGCTGAATCCCGAGTCCCACAACTACTATTACTACGTGCTGAATCCCGCCACCGGCGCCCATCAGTTCTCCACCACACAGGAGGAGCATGAGCAGTATCGCGCGCAGTTTGCTGCTGCTGCCGCTTCCACACAGTCGGAGGGCGAATGAGAAAGCTGGAATTGCTCAGCCCCGCCGGGGACATGGAGCGGCTGGAAATGGCCGTAGCCTACGGCGCAGACGCGGTATATTTCGCCGGAACAAGCTTTGGAATGCGCTCCTTCGCGGGGAATTTCTCCCCCGAGGAGCTGCCCAAGGCGGTGCGGTACGCCCATGACCACGGCGTCAGGTGTCACGTCACCGTGAACACCATGCCGAGAAATGATGAAATCGTCCGGCTGCCGGAATATCTGGAGCTGTTGGACGACGCCGGGGTGGACGCCCTGATCGTGGCCGACCTGGGCGCGTTCACCCTCGCCGGAAAATATGCCCCTCGCTGCGAGCGGCATATTTCCACCCAGCAGTCCATCGCCAACTACGTCTGCGCCCAGGCGTGGTTTGATCTGGGCGCGAAGCGGGTGGTGCTGGCACGGGAATGCAGTCTGGAAGAAATCCGCGCCATCCGTCAGAAGGTAGACCCCGCGCTGGAAATCGAGACCTTTGGCCATGGTGCCATGTGCGTCAGCTACTCCGGCCGGTGCCTGCTGAGCAACTACATGACGGGACGCGACAGCAACCGCGGCGCCTGCGCCCAGCCCTGCCGGTATCAGTACGCTCTGATGGAAGAAAAGCGCCCCGGGGAGTATTTCCCGGTTTTCGAGGACGAAAAGGGTACTTACATCTTAAATTCCCGGGATATGTGCATGATCGACCACCTGAATGACCTGATGGACGCAGGCGTGGACTGCATCAAAATTGAGGGCCGGGCAAAATCCGCCTACTATGCCGCCATCGTCACAGGTGCTTACCGCCACTGCATCGACGATGTTGCCGCCGGTAAAGAGCTGGACCCCATCTGGCGGGACGAGGTGGATCACATCTCCCACCGCATCTACTCCACCGGCTTCTATTACGGCGAGCCGGGGCAATACATAGCTTCCTCCCGGTACATCCGGGAGTGGCAGATCGTGGCGAAGGTAGAATCCTGCGACGAAAACGGACTGGCGGTGTGCCGCCTGAACAACAAATTCCGCGCGGGAGACGCGCTGGAAGTTGTCGGCCCCGACGTGCGCCCCTTCCCCATCACCGCCCCGATCATGGCCGATCTGGAAGGAAACCCGGTTGAAGAACCGAGAACTCCCCAGATGAAATTCACCATCCAGCTGCCAAAGGCCGTCCCGCCCATGAGTATGCTCAGAAGAAGCGTTGACCTGTCGGCAAAGTAAAAGCAAAATTTATGCGCCTGCCGTTTGAAGCGGCAGGCGCATTTCTTGTCCTTCATGGCAGATAATTCTGGAAAAAGAGAGGATTTCGGTTTTTGGGGTCAAACAGATTGTTATATTGCACCATAGCATAGTCATTCAGCCACTTTGCTTCCTTCCCCTGCGCTTCCTCCAGCGGGAGAAATGTTTGCCGGCTTATTGAATAGTACCCCAGCGCATTGACCGCCGGAACCGCCTGTTCCAGTTCCTTCAAAAACTGATAGTAGGGCGGCAACTCCAACCCGGCAGTCTCCAGAAGGTACCGGCCAAGATAATTCAGGCTGGTACATTCCACCGTTTGCTCCGGGATATCAAAGTTTGCCCAAACAAGGAAGGGAACCATGTACTGCTCCATTTTCTCCGGCAATGTCTCAAATGCACCGCCGTGAACCTCCTGGAAGAAATCACCCTCAACCTGTGGAAAATGGTCGCCAAAAAACAGAACCACCGTGTCCTCCGGCGCTTTCTCCAACTCTGTCAGAAAGTATTCCAGAGCTTTGTCGCTTTCCCGCAGCAGCGTCAGATACTGCTCGGCCATGGGATAGTCCCCATCATAGCCCTCCAGGAAAACAGACTGCTCATAATTGTCGCCGATGTAAATGTAATCTCCATGATTCTGCATGGTGATGCCAAACAGGAATTTCGGCTTCTCTCCCGATGTCGTCAGAGTATTCAGGACATACTCATACATCTCTTGATCGCTAACAAATTCCCGAACCAGCTTCTTATAGGGATAGGCATCAACAAATGTGCTTTCCGCAAATCCCAATCTTGGGTACACCGCCGGACGATTCCACCCGCTGGCATTGAAGGGATGGGTTGCCACGCTGCAATACCCCAGCGCACTCATCAACCACGGCAGGCTATAAATGTCCTCGGTTACGTACTGCTGGTACGGTACAGTACCCGCAGGCAGATTTGCCATGGAACTGCCGGTAAGAAATTCAAATTCCGAGTTTGCTGTGACGCCGCCGAAGACAGACGTCAACGCATAGCCCCGAATGGCATTATTTTGAAGAGAATCGAAAAAGGGTGTCACCGGCTGATTCGTTCGCAGTTTGCCTCCCAAAACTCGGAAGTCCGCAAAGGACTCGTTCATAATCACAATGATATTGGGCTTGGATGCTGCACCCTCTCTCTGCTCAGTATAATGCGATGCAATCTCCTCCACTGAAGTGTACCCCATGTCAAGGACATTTTAATTCTGAGGGGTGGAAAAATTTAC
>ERZ780168.4307-NODE-4307-length-9918-cov-7.798134_pt1 | contig 9918 bp, 9 predicted proteins | sample MGYA00510981_ERZ780168 | MGnify/ENA primary metagenome ERZ780168 (study PRJEB29588, sample SAMEA2158769) | human gut metagenome | biome: human gut; feature: human-associated habitat; material: faeces | place: Denmark | collected 2008/2010 ...
CGGACAGCGCGATTTTTGCCTCGTCCTGTCCGATGATGTAACGGTCCATATATGTTTTGATTTCCTGCGGGGTAGGGAGGGTATCGGGAAGCTCCAGATCCTGCGTTTCACCGTTTTTCATTTCGTCGCGCAGGATGCTCGAACAAAGATCGATGCACTCGTTGCAGATATATACATTCGGACCGGCAATAATCCGGTTGACCTGTTCCTGCCGCTTGCCGCAGAACGAGCAGCGGATGGAATCTCTTGCCATGGACCTTCTCCTTTAAATCACAGTCTTTTCGCCCGGAAGAGCGAAATTCGTTGGAAATCTTCTGGCAAGGAAGGGCAGAGCCTCCCTTGCCAGAGCTTCGTTATCTCTTATAGATGACCTTGTCGATCAGACCGTATTCCTGCGCCTGCTCGGCAGTCAGGAAGTTGTCGCGCTCGGTGTCGGCGCAGATGGTCTCATACGGCTTTCCGGTGTTGGACGCCAGAATTTCATTCAGGCGCTGCTTGATTTTCAGCATCCGCTCGACATGAATCTGCATATCGGTCGTCTGACCCTGCGTGCCGCCGAGCGGCTGGTGGATCATGATCTCCGCGTTGGGAAGCGCAAGGCGCTTGCCCTTCGTGCCGGAGGACAGCAAAAATGCGCCCATCGACGCGGCCATGCCCACGCAGATGGTGGACACGTCGCACTTGATGAACTGCATGGTGTCATAGATCGCCATGCCGTCGGTCACGCTGCCGCCGGGGGAGTTGATATAAAACTGGATATCCTTGTCGGGGTCCTGCGCCTCGAGATAGAGCATCTGCGCAACAATCAGGCTGGCAGTGGTGCTGTTGACCTCTTCGGACAGGATGATGATACGGTCGTTGAGCAGGCGGGAGAAAATGTCGTAAGACCGCTCGCCGCGGCTTGTCTGCTCGACAACATACGGAACTAAACTCATAATTTCAGGATTCTCCTTTCACACGGATGTCTGGTTGGCTGTAGGATTCTACCCAACCGCTTGGAGAATTATTCCTCAGTCTTGGCTTCTTCGGCGGGAGCCTCAGCGGCGTCTTCCTTCTTGGCGGCCTTCTTTGCCGTCTTCTTTTCCTTCTCGACGGGCTTTGCATTGTCCACGATCAGCTTGACAGCCTTGCGGCCCTTCAGATCGGACTTGACGGCCTCGACATCGACCATTTCCTTGATCTTGTCCAGCTCCATCTTATACTGCTCGGCCATCTTCTTCAGTTCTTCCTCGACTTCCTCTTCGGTCACGTCGAGGTTCTCCTGATGGACGATCTCGCTGAGCAGAATGTTGCTGCGGACGGTCTGCTCGGCCATCGGGCGCATGGAATCGCGCATACCCTTGACGTCGCCGCCGATCATCTTGAGATAGTCTTCCATCTTCATGCCCTGAGACTGCAGCTGATAGGCAAACTGCTCAAGATGCTTGTCAACCTGCTCGTCGATCATGCAGGCGGGGATATTGCAGGTCATGTTCTTGCCTGCGAGGACGACGGCTTCGTTTTCAAAGTCGCGGTCAACAGCTTCCTGACGCTTTGCGGCGAGGTCGGCCTTGATGCTCTTCTTGAGCGCGGCCAGCGTGTCGTATTCGGAGACATCCTTGGCAAACTCGTCGTCGAGTTCGGGCTTGATGGTCTCCTTGACCTCGTGGATCTTGCACTTGAAGGTTGCTTCCTTGCCAGCCAGTTCCTTGGTGTAGTTCTCGGGGAAGGTCACGACGACATCCTTCTCGTCGCCTGCCTTGAGGCCGACAAGCTGATCCTCGAAGCCGGGGATGAACGCGCCGGAGCCGAGCGTCAGGGTGTAGCCCTCGGCCTTGCCGCCGTCAAACGGCTTGCCGTCCACAAAGCCCTCAAAGTCCAGAACGACGGTGTCGCCGGTCTTGGCTTCGCGGTCAACTGTCTCGATGCGGGCATTGCGCTCCTGCATGCGGGCAAGTTCCGCGTCAACCTCTGCCTTGGAGATGGAGACGGACTCCTTGGGAACCTCGATGCCCTTGTATTCGCCGAGGGTGACCTCGGGATAGAGTTCCGTAGAGACCGTCAGCACGACGCTGCCGTCTTCGGGGGTCTGCATATCGGTAACGGAGGGCTGGCCAACGGCCTTGATCTCCTGCTCGGTAATGGCTGCCTTGTAGATCTCGGGGAAGATCTCGTTGACGGCGTCCTCATAGAACACCTGAGAGCCGTACATGCGCTCGACGAATTTGCGCGGGGCCTTGCCCTTGCGGAAGCCGGGGATCATGATGTCCTTGCGGATCTTGGCATATGCCTTGTCCAGCGCAGTCTGGAACTCGTCCTTTGCGATCTCAACGGTAACCTTTGCGCTGCCGTTTTCTTTCTCTACGTTTTTGACGTTCATTGTGGTACTTTCCTCCTATGCGGTGCGGCTTATAAAAGGCCGTAATTCACCATTCTCATTTGAATCCGCTCTATTCTACCAGACTTCATACAAGAAATCCACTGTTTTTTCAGGAATTTATCCGAATTCAGAAAAAATTCAAAATCTTTCCGCCCATTTGCCGTCTATCCGATGCGCTGCGGCTGAAAATCGACGTGATCTGCCGAAACAAGGCGGTATTGGATGCCCTGATAGTCGTCCTCCAGCGCCAGCCGGATGGAGTCGGCGTGCAGGTGGCCGTAATAGCAGCGCGTCACGCCGTATTGCTTCAGAAGCGCCAGAATCTCCGGGCAGGCATACCCGCGGTAGCGCGGCGGATAGTGCAGAAAGCAGTATTTTTCCGCGTCTCCCGCCAACTGCAAAGAGCGTTCGAGCCGCCCGAGTTCCCGCCGGAAGATCTTCTCGTCGTGGCTGCCCTCCTTCTGCGCGTCATAGAACCACCCGCGCGTGCCGCACAGAGCGATATCGCCGTAAAAGAAGCAGGAATTATTCAGGACGTGAAAATCCGCAAAGCCGTGCTCCGCGCAGAAGCGGTCAAAGGCCCGCAGCGTTGTCCACCAGTAGTCGTGGTTGCCCTTCAGGATGATCTTGCGGCCAGGGATAGCGTTCATGAACGCAAAATCCTCCGCCGCGTCGTCGAGGCTCATTGCCCAACTGAGATCGCCGAGCAGGACGGTCGTGTCCTCCGGGCCAATCACCTTCAGATTTTCCCGCAGCTTTTCCATATACCCTGTCCAGCGGCCCCCGAACACGTCCATCGGCTTGTCCGCCGGGCCGAGCGACAGATGCAGATCTCCGATTGCGTACAGGGCCATCAGCGCAGGAACTCCGTCACGACGGTGCGCATTGCGGCCTTGTCCGTGACCTGATCGAAGCGCACGGCCTTGCCCGCAAGGCTTGCCAGCGGCTTCGGGGCCGGGCGGCCCGTTTTGGCTGTGAGCTGGCCGAGAACGCCCGTGCCGGGCGCATGCTCTGTCACGCCGAGCGCGTCCAGAACGCTGGCGCAGAATTTAAACGGGCTTGCTGTGGATTCTACGACGGTTAGCGTCTGGTCGCTTGTCTCCGCGCGGTACGCGTCCAGAACCGTGCATGCGACGGCGGTGTGCGTGTCGAGCAGATAGTTCTTTTCCCGGAAAGCCTTGCCGATTGTCTGCGCGCCCTGCGCGTCCGTGCAGAAGCCGCAGGAGAATTCCGCCTGCACTGCCTGCAGCACACGGTCGGAAACGGTATAACGCCCGGTTTCGGAAAGCTTCTGCATATAGCCGCGCACCTCTTCGTCCGAGCCGGACAGCAGGGATAAAAGCCGCTCGAGATTGGACGAGATCAGGATATCCATCGACGGCGAAGCCGTCTGATAAAACGGCCGGTTGCGGTCGTAGGTGCCGGTTTTAATAAAGTCAGTCAGAACGTTATTCTCATTCGACGCGCAGATGAGCCTGCCGATGGGCACGCCCATCTTCTTCGCGTAAAAGCCGGAGAGAATGTTGCCGAAGTTGCCCGTCGGGACGCAGAAGTTCACAGCGTCCCCGGCTTCGATGGCCCCGGCGTTCAACAGGTCGCAGTAGGCCGAGACGTAATACACGATCTGCGGCAGGAGCCTGCCCCAGTTGATGGAGTTGGCGGAGGACAGGAAGTATCCGCGTCCGGCCAGTTCTTCGCGCAGCGCCTCATCGGAGAAAATGCGCTTCACACCGGTCTGCGCATCGTCAAAGTTCCCGCGCACGGCGCATACGCCGACGTTTTTGCCCTCCTGCGTGACCATTTGCAGCTTCTGCATGTCAGAAACGCCGCCGTCGGGATAGAACACAAGAATTTTCGTGCGGTCCACGTCGCGGAAGCCCTCAAGCGCGGCCTTGCCCGTATCGCCGGACGTCGCAACGAGGATGCAGACAGTCTTCTCCTCGCCGGTCTTCTTGAGCGAAGCCGCCAGCAGATACGGCAGCATCTGCAGCGCCATATCCTTAAACGCGCACGTCGGACCATGCCAGAGTTCCTGAATATAGGTGTTTTCCGTCAGCTTTACGACGGGCGCAGCGGCGGGTGTGTCGAATTTCGCGGGGCCGTAGGCATTTTTCGCAAAGCCCAGCAGTTCTTCCTCGGTAAATTCATCGAGATACCGCTTCATGATCTTTGCGGCCCGTTCGGGATAGGAAAGCGCGGCGAGCGCTTTGATTTCCTCCGTGGTGATCTGCGGGATCTGTTCCGGCAGATAAAGTCCGCCATCGCGGCCGAGGCCCTCGACAATGGCCTGACTGGCAGTTAAGCGGCGGCTTACGTCCCGCGTACTTACATAATACATGTTTTCACGACCTTCATGAGAGAATTGCAGAACAGGTTCTGTATGGTTTCATCGGAATATCCGGTATTTTTTAAGAAATCGCCAAGCGCTTCATAATCGTCCAGCCCGGAAAAGCCCGCCGGCAGCCTGTCGCAGCCGTCCAGATCCGCACCGAGGGCGATATGCCCTTCGCCGCCCAGTTCCAGAAAATGATCCAGATGGCGGCGCAGATCGTCAAACGACGCGCGGGGCTGCTCCGTCAGGAACGGTACATAGAGATTCAGTCCCGCCGTGCCGCCGAGATCGCAGATGGCACGGAACTGGTCGTCCGTCAGATTGCGCGGATGCGGGCAGACAGAGAATGAATTGGAATGGCTTGCAAGAACTGGCTTCTCGGCCAGTTCGATCATGTCCCAGAAGCCCTTTTCGGACAGATGGCTCACATCGACAAGCATGCCGAGCGCCTGCGCCCGCTTAAAAAAGCGCCTGCCCGTTTCCGTCAGGCCCTCGTCCGAGCCGCAGGGCGCGGCAAGGCCGTTCGGGAGATTCCACACGAGCGAGATCATCCGCACGCCGGATTCATATGCATGTTCCAGAAGCCCTTCGTCCTCGCGCACAGCCTCTGCGCCCTCAATGGCGAGAAACGCAGCGCATTTTCCCGCCTGCATGGCAGTCTCCGCCTCGGATACCGTGCGGCAGAGTGTGATTTTATCCTCGTTTTCGCACAGCTGCGCGTGAAAATTGTCCAGCGCGCGGGAGAAAATCTCCGGTCTTGGCAGCTTTGCCTTGACCCAGGCGGTGCAGAACGCGAAAAACTGCGCCCAGCCGCCAAGCCTCTGCGCCCGTGCGAGTGAAACGGCCAGCGTGTTTTCCAGCAGCGGCTGATTTTGCAGCCAGAGTTCGATGGGCGTGTCGCAGTGGCCGTCAAAAACGCGGTAATTTGTCAAAATGCGTCCTCCATATGGGTGATCTGCGGGCGGCGGGTCTGCGTGCCGTCGGGCGCATAGATTTCGATCACGTCGAAGCGCGGCTGCAGCGGCGTTTCGTGCTGAGATAAATATAAAAGCGCGGTCGTGCGCAGGCGCTGCTGCTTGCGTGCATCGACAAACTCCCGCGCAGCGGCAAAATTCGCCGATTTTCGCAGCTTGACCTCGCAGAAGACGAGATACTGCCGGTTCGACGCGATGATATCGATCTCGCCGAGCCGCGTGCGGTAGTTCATAGCCTCAATGCGGTAGTGCTTTTTGCGCAGATACTCCGCCGCCAGCGCCTCGCCCCACGGACCGGTCAGGTCACGGGTTCTCATAGAATTTTTTGAGGAACGTCTTCCTGTGAATCGGGCTGGGACCGAATTCGCGCAGCGCTTCATAGTGCCGCTTTGTCCCGTAGCCCTTGTGGACGGCGAAGCCGTACTGCGGGTACTGCGCGTCGTATTCCTCCATCAGCCGGTCACGGGTGACCTTGGCTAAAATCGACGCGGCAGCAATGGAGGCAGACAGACTGTCGCCCTTGACAATGGTTCTGACCGGCAGGCCGAAGTCTTTCGCCCGGTTGCCGTCAATCAGCGCAAGCTGCGGCTGCGGGGAAAGGGTCTGCATGGCGCGCTCCATGGCAAGAAACGTCGCCTGTAAAATATTGATCTCGTCGATCTCCTGTTCGCTTGCGAACGTGATGCCGTAAGAGACGGCCTGTTCGACGATCACGTCGTACAGTTCCCGGCGCTTTTTGTCCGTAAGCTTTTTCGAGTCGTTGAGGCCGGGGATTTCCAGCCCCGGCGGCAGCATGACCGCCGCCGCACATACCGGCCCGGCCAGCGGCCCGCGTCCCGCTTCGTCCACGCCGCACACCAGTTTGATGCCTGCGTCGAACGCTTCGCGTTCATACACCCAAAGATCTATCGGTTCTTCCTGTCTCATTGCATGTCCTCCGGGCTCTCGAGCGTCAGCTTGCCAAGCTTTCCGCTTCTATAATCGTCCATGAGCGCCTTTGCCATACGTTCCGTATTGACCTCTCCGCCGGAAACGAGATAGCCGCGCTTTTTCCCAGCCAGCTGTAAAAGGTCATACCCGTCCGCACCCTCCGGCGCTTCAAGCTTATAGCGCTCGGAAAGCGTCTGCGGGTAATACTTTGCCAGCAGTGCGATAAAATGGCAGGCCAGCGTCTCGGTGTCGATGACGTCCTCCTTGACGGCGCCCGTGTAGGCAAGGCGCATGCCGACCTCCGGGTCTTCAAACTTCGGCCATAAAATGCCCGGCGTGTCCAGAAGCAAAAGCCCCTGATCGACCGTGATCCACTGTTTGCCTCGCGTGACGCCGGGGCGGTTTTCGGCCTTCGCGCCCTTGCGCCCAGCGATCTGGTTGATGAACGTCGATTTTCCCACATTCGGAATGCCGACGACCATGAGTTTCAGGGGCCGTCCCACCTGTCCCTTCTCCGCGTACCGCGCCAGCTTTTCAGCCAGCAGCGTCCGCACAGCCGGAACAAAGCCGGAAATGCCCTTTTTCGTCTTGCAGTCGGTTTGCAAAACGGCATAGTCCTTTGCCCGGAAGTGCTCTGCCCATTTTTTCGTCAGCGCCGGGTCTGCCATGTCGATGCGGTTGAGGACGATCATGCGGGGCTTATTGCCGCAAATCGCGTCAATGTCCGGGTTGCGGCTGGCAATCGGGATGCGCGCGTCGAGAATTTCGCACACGGCATCGACAAGCTTCACATCCTCTTCGATCATCCGGCGCGTCTTGGTCATGTGCCCCGGATACCACTGGATGTTCATGGTGTTCTGGTTGGTGTCTTCCTGCTTCATGATACCGCTCCGAATCTGTGCCAGCTGCGCCCGCCGGTCACGGTCCCGTATTCATTCGTCTGCCGTCCCGGGAAGACCACAAACAGGACCTTTCCCAAAACAGCCTCTTTCTTGACGCAGCCGACGTCGGAGAACCGGCTGTCCTCTGAGTGATTGCGATTATCGCCCATAACGAACAGTTCGCCCTCCGGCACCGTGACCGGATAGTCGAGCGCCTTGCCGTATTCGGCGTAACTCAGATAGGTCGGTTCAAACGTATACGGCTCGTCCAGCGCCTGCCCGTCAACATAGACGACGCCCGCGTTAAAGTCAATATCCACCGTCTGCCCGCCGACTGCGATCACACGCTTGACCAGCAGTTCGTCATTCTCGGAAAACGGCGGCGTATACAAAACGACGATATCGCCCTGCTTCGCGTCCCGATAGAGAAAATTGCTCTCCAGCACCAGATAGTCCTTATCGACCAGCGTGGGGTACATCGAGCTGCCGCTCACGCCGTTCAGACGGAAAAAGAATACGAAGACCAGCGTAATGACTGCCAGCATCCGCACCAGATCAAACAGGCTCAGATACGCCTCGTAGCCCTTGGGCTGCGGCTGCTTTTTCGGGTTTTCCTGCGCTTCGGACGGCTCCGCCTGCATGTTCTTGTCTTCCTGCTCCATGATAAAATCCCCCATTTCGGAAGAAGCGTAATTTGGAATATAGTATACACGATTTCTTCCAATAAAGAAAGAGGAAATTGACCTTTTCTTGCGGCTGGCCGCCGGGTGTGCTATACTGAGGAAAAAAGTTCAGGAGGCGGACGCATGTACCGTATTTTGCTGGTCGAAGACGACCCCGGCATCGCGCAGGCCGTCTGCGCGCATCTGCGGCAGTGGGAGTTGGACGCGCGGTGCGTGCAGAATTTCCACACCGTCATGGAGGAATTCACGGCCTTTGACCCGCAGCTTGTGCTGCTGGATATCTCGCTGCCGTTTTTCAACGGCTATCACTGGTGCACGCAGATCCGCGCCGTTTCGCAGGTGCCGGTCGTGTTCCTTTCATCCGCATCGGAGAATATGAACATCGTCATGGCCATGAACATGGGCGCGGATGATTTTATCGCCAAGCCCTTTGATCTGGACGTGCTGACGGCGAAGGTGCAGGCGCTGCTGCGCCGGACATATGATTTTGCGCCCGCAGAGCCTGTTCTGTCGCACCGGGGAGCCGTTTTGCAGCCGGGCGATCAGTCTTTGCTCGTAAACGGTGAAAAGCTGCCGCTCAGCAAGAACGAGTATCGCATTTTGCGGACGCTTCTAAAGGAGAAGGGCAAAATCGTCAGCCGCGAGAAGCTGATGGAGGCGCTGTGGCAGACGGACAGCTTTGTCGATGAGAACACACTTTCGGTCAACATGGCGCGCCTGCGCAAAAAGCTGGACGGCGCGGGTCTTGCGGGCTTTATTGCCACGCGCGTCGGCGCGGGTTATTTGGTGGAATAGATATGCGGTTATTTTTACAGTATCTGCGCGGAAAAACGGGGAAGATCGCCGCATTTTTCCTGTTTGCAGTCATTTTTATTGCGTCGTTTGCGCTGTATCACCTGCCGCTGGCTGCGGTGTGGTATCCGTCGGCGCTGTGTGTCATTCTGGGGCTTGCGGTTTTGCTGCTGGATTTCCGGCGCGTCAAAGCGCGGCACGAGACGCTGCGCCTGATCCTTTGCCAGCTGCCCACGCTTCCTGACACGCTCCCGGCTGCGCATTCCATCCCAGAGGAGGCTTACCGCGCGCTGGTGCAGGCGCTGTGTGCGCAGCAGCAGGCGCTCGAAACGCGCATGAATGCGCAGTATCAGGACATGCTTGACTATTACACGCTCTGGGCGCACCAGATCAAAACACCCATCGCCTCCATGCGGCTGCAGCTTCAGCAGGAGGATACGCCGCAGGCAAGGCAGCTTTTGCAGGAACTTTCCCGCGCCGAGCAGTATGTCGAAATGGTTATGGTCTATCTGCGGCTGAACGGCGGCAGCGATCTTGTCCTGCGCGAATGTGAACTCGATACGATTGTCCGCCGCGCCGTGCGCCGGTTCGCGGGTGAGTTCATCGGGAGAAAATTGAAGCTGTGCTATGAGCCGCTGAACGCATCGTGCGTGACGGACGAAAAATGGCTGCTGTTCGTGGTGGAGCAGGTTTTATCCAACGCGCTCAAGTATACGCGCACAGGCAGCATCACCATCGAACTTGAAGCGCCCAAAACGCTTGTCATCCGCGACACCGGCATCGGCGTCGCGCCGGAGGACCTGCCGCGCATCTTTGAAAAGGGCTACACCGGCTACAACGGCCGCGGCGACCAGAAGGCCAGCGGCCTCGGCCTCTATCTCTGCCGGACGATCTGCAAACGCCTCGGCCACACCATCACCGCATCTTCCGTTCCCGACCACGGCACAGCCATCCGCATCGCGCTGGA
>ERZ780168.4314-NODE-4314-length-9906-cov-4.861334_pt1 | contig 9906 bp, 10 predicted proteins | sample MGYA00510981_ERZ780168 | MGnify/ENA primary metagenome ERZ780168 (study PRJEB29588, sample SAMEA2158769) | human gut metagenome | biome: human gut; feature: human-associated habitat; material: faeces | place: Denmark | collected 2008/2010 ...
GCCGTGAACCTCGCAAGCCTCTTCAATTGACTCCATTCTCGATACGGGGCAGTCGATGCAGTGCATTCCGCAGTCCATGAATACCTCCGCTGTCTCGGGGTCAAAGTCTACTATATCGCCGATTACGGTTTCGCGTGTTATTTCCATTTTATTTTCTCCGTTCAGTTCGCTTTTTGAATTTCGACGTTATCGGGAAGAACCACCTTCTCAATATCCGCGCCGAGAGATTTAAGTTTTTCACAGATATTATCATACCCGCGCTCGATAAGTCTAATCTCGGAAATATCTGTCTTTCCCTTGCAGGTCAGCGCCGCGATGAGTACCGCAACTCCGCCTCTGAGGTCTGTCGCAATGACGGGAGCGGGGGAGAGAGGTGCTCCGCCTTCGATAACGACTATTCTTCCGTCGACCTTGATTCTCGCGCCCATTCTCTTCAGCTCTTCGACATAACGGAAACGGTTTTCGTATATGCTTTCGTTGATATAGCTTGTTCCTTCGGCAAGACATAGAAGAGCCGTCATCTGCGGGTGCATATCAGTCGGGAATCCGGGGTACGGGAGAGTTTTTACGTTGGTCTTTTTTATCTTTTCTCCGGCAGTAACGTGAACCGCGTCGTCGAATTCTTCAACCGTTGCGCCCGTTTCTATGAGCTTTGCGGTGATGGATTCAAGGTGCTTCGGGATGACGTTGCTGACCCTTACCGAACCGCCCGTCGCTACAGCCGCCACCATGAACGAGCCTGCTTCAATCATATCGGGAATGATGGCGTAGGTACCGCCCCGCAGGGCGTTGACGCCCCGGATTTTCACGGTGTCCGTGCCTGCGCCGGTAATCCGCGCGCCCATGGTGTTCAGGAAGTTGGCCAGATCCACGATGTGCGGCTCCTTCGCCGCGTTTTCGATGATGGTCTGACCGGGCAGCAGGGTCGCCGCCAGCATGATATTGACGGTCGCGCCCACGGACGCCATGTCCAGACTGATCCGGCCGCCATGCAGTCCCTCCTGACCGGGGGTCAGAGCGACATATTCTTCCGTCTCGTCCACGTCCGCGCCCAGCGCCAGAAAGCCTTTGATATGCTGGTCAATGGGGCGGGAGGCAAAATTGCAGCCGCCGGGCAGCGCCACATGAGCTCTGCCGAACCGCCCCAGCAGCGCACCCATCAGATAATAGCTGGCACGCATTCTGCGGACGAGCTGCTGATCCGGCTCGCTGCAATGAATGTCCGTGCAGTCGATCTCCACTACGCCGGGTTCCGGGGTAACGATCTTCGCACCCATCCCGTCGAGAATACTCATCAGAATTCGGACATCGGAAATATTGGGAACATTCTCGATCCGGCACTTGCCGCTGACCAGCAGAGCCGCGGGCAGGATCGCCACGGCCGCGTTCTTCGCGCCGCTGATCGTGACGGTACCGTTCAGGGGATGACCGCCGTTAATTTCATATCTTGCCAAGGAATATCCTCTCCTTGTGATTGGATTCGTCAATCGTCATACATAGGCTAGGGTATTATATCATACATAGCGAATCTTGTAAAGTACCATTGCCGGAGGGAACACTTCCGGGAAACGCAGGAATTTTTCCGCTGAAAATCCCGTTATTTACCGCCGCAATCCCTTCGGATAGTGATTTTTCAGCACTCGTCCGTCGCCTTTTCCCCAGCCGATGGAATAGCCGCCCGCTGAGACGAGGCACCAGCCCTTCTGCGTGGACGGCACCACGTCTCCCCGGAGATAAGCGCTTATCTCCCCGGAGTCCGCCGGGTAATCCTGTTGGTTTTCACAGGTTTTCAGCCACAGCGCCAGGGCGTGGGCAGGCTCAAAGCGGTCTTTTTTCACCGTCCCCAGCTCCAGTCCGGGGCGGAGGACTTTCAGCTTTCGGATGTCCGGCATATCGGGCGGCGCCCAGTACAGGGTGTCTCCGAAGGTGGCCGTCTTCCCGTCGGGCAGGCGGATGCCAAGGCTGGCCGCAAAGGGCTGCCATGTTTTCGGAAGTTTTTCCCCGGCGGGAATCACGGTACTTTCTTCGCTGCCTTCCATCTTACGCAGCACGGCGGCAAAATGTCCCTCCCCCAGCAGCTTATGGGGCCACAGGCGGAAGCTCCCGTTTTCCCCGGCCTCGAACCACGGCGCGTCCACGATTTCCGGGACAAATTTGGGGTGATTTTCCAAAAACCGCGCCACCGCCTGCTCGTCCTCCTCCGGGGAAAAGGTGCAGGTGGAGTACACCAGATGCCCGCCGGGGCGAACCAGCGCCGCGGCGGAACTCAGAATTTCCGCCTGCCGCCGGGCGCACATCTCCACGGTCTCCTGACTCCAGTCCGTGACGGCGGCCTCCTCCTTCCGGAACATTCCCTCTCCGGAACAGGGCGCGTCCACCAGCACCCGGTCAAAGAAACCGGCAAACCGCTGCGCCAGCGTGGCCGGATGCTCGTTGGTCACCAGTGCGTTAGAAACGGCCATGCGCTCAATGTTCCGGGATAGAATTTTCGCCCGCTTGGGGTTGATCTCATTGCAGAGCAAAAAGCCCCGCCCCATCATCCGTCCGGCGATCTGGGTGGTCTTGCCGCCGGGAGCGGCGCACAGGTCGCAGACCCGCTCGCCGGGTTGGGGATCGAGCAAGGCCACCGGCGCCATGGCGCTGGCTTCCTGAAGGTAGTAGACGCCCGCCTCATGAAAAACGTGCAGGCCGGGTCGGGCGTCAGGGTCGTAATAGTACCCCATCGGCTCCCATGGCACCGGCTGTCCCACGAAGGGCAGCGGCGGAATTTCCCCCTTCAGGGGATTGAACCGCAGCGCCACCGCCCGGGAGCGGTTCAGGCTGTCAAGGTAGCTCTCATATTCGTCTCCAAGCTGGCGCTTCATGCGCTCCAAAAAGGCTTCCGGCAGCATACGTTACCTCCAAAATCATGACTGCGCCCTATTATAGCACATCCCAAGGTATTTTTCCACCACCGGGAAAGCGCAAAATGCCGGCGCGGCAAAATTGCCGCGCCGGTCAAGATATCGGGGTCAAAAGAGTCGGTTGTCGTTGTGGGTATTGAACGCGCCTTCAAAGCCGATGATCAGGCCGCCCACCTCCGCATAGTAGCTGCACAGCGCCGTCGTCGGCTCCAGCATGAAGCGGGCATGGGGGAACTCGGCCAGCAGCGCTTCCCGGAAATCCGCCGCCGCTTCCTCGGCGAAGCAGTGGGCGACGCGGATATATCCGCCGTCCCGGAAGCCCCGCTCTTTTACCATATCCACCAGCATCTGGGTGGTTTTTCTCAGTCCTCTGGGCTTATGCACCGGGGCGACCTGGCCGCCCTTGGCCTCTCCCGCCACCCGAATGCCCAGCATCCCGGCGATCTTCGCCACGGCGATGTTCACCCGACCGTTTCTTGCCAGGTTGTTCATGGATTCCAGACAGAACAGGGTGTGCAGATGGTTGTGATAATCCAGCACCTTTGCCTTCGTGGTCTCGAAATCGTCCCCCGCGTCCTCGCACTGACGGATTTTCTCCGCCAGCATCATCATTTCCGGTCCCGTTGCCAGAGAATCAAAGATGAACACCTTTCTCTCCGGATGCTCGGCCATGTACGTATCGGCAGCGTGTCTGGCCGCGTTGTAGCTGCCCGACAGGTGCTTGGAAATGGTGATGCCGAAAACCTCCTCGGCGTCGCCGAAGGCTTCCAGCCACTCCCCCACGTTGGGGCAGGAGGAGCCGGACTTTCCCTTATATTGCTTCAGATCCTCCACCATCTGCGCCACGTCCAGATTTGCGTCGTCCACATATTCCCGTTCCGCCACGATCTTCATAGGAACGGATGCAAACGTGCCGTCCTCCCCGGAGACGATGTTGCAGGAAGAATCCGCTACGATTTTATATTTCATAATAATCCCTCGATCAAACCTTGTTATCGGTTTTTTAAGAACCGATGTTATTGTATCAGCAACCGATGAAGATGTCAAGATAATCTTAAGATAAGATTTTGAGATTGACTTTTTCTTAGCTTTACGGTATAATACCACCGGTGATATGGATGAAACAGGAAATCAAACAGCAGATCGGCCAGTCCGTTCAGGACTTCCGTCTGCCCCGTTATCAGGAGATTCCCGACGTGGGTCTGTATCTGGAACAGGCCACAAAATATATCTGCCGCTACCTGTCCCCCATTCTGGAAACGCCCCTTACGGCGTCCATGATCAGCAACTACGTCAAACGGGGACTGCTGTCCAGCCCGGTGAGGAAGCAGTACAGCCGGGATCAGGTGGCGTATCTTTTCTTCATCGCCGTGGCGAAGAACGTCCTGTCCCTGGACGCGCTGGCCTGCTTTCTGCGGCTTCAGGAGCGCACCTATCCTCTGGAAAAAGCCTATAATTACTTCTGCCGGGAGCTGGAAAATCTCCTGCTGTTCCAGTTTGAGATAAAAGAGACCATCGAGTCCTCCGACGAGGATTCCTCCGACGAGAAGCGGCTGCTCTACAGCTGCACGGCGGCGGTGGTGCAGAAGGTATACATGGAAAAATGGTTGGAAGCTGTCGCAGCGGAAGAAGTATGATAAATACGGAAGCGGTATCCCGGCGCATGAAGGGATACCGCTTTTTCGTTTCTCTGAGTGCAAATTCCTTTCTGGAAAGATTGACTTTTCCGGTTGTTTGTGGGATAATAGGACAGCTGAATCAGAAAACACCAGATATAAGAGAGGTTTTCATCCATGATGCAATCCAGAACCCATAACTGCGGCGAGCTGCGTCTTTCCGACGCGGGCAAGTCCGTAACCATCGTTGGCTGGCTGGAGAATGTCCGGGAGGTGGGCGCGAATTTTGCGTTCTGCGTCCTGCGGGATTTCTACGGCACCACCCAGGTAGTCATTGAAAATGAAGAGATGATGAAGCTCATCAAGCCCATCAACAAGGAATCCACCATCTCCGTCACCGGCATCGTCCGGGAGCGGGAGAGCAAGAACCCCAAGCTCCCCACCGGCGAGATCGAGGTCGTCCCCGAAAAAATCGAGGTGCTGGGCAAGTGCATTCACAACCAGCTGCCTTTTGAGATCAACAAGAGCAAGGACGCCGACGAGAACACCCGCCTGAAATACCGCTTCCTCGACCTGCGCAACCCCGCCGTGAAGTCCAACATCGTCCTGCGCTGTCAGGTGGTGGCCGAGCTGCGGCGGCTGATGACCGAGAAGGGATTTTTGGAGATCACCACCCCCATCCTCACCGCTTCCTCCCCTGAGGGCGCCCGGGACTATCTGGTTCCCGCCCGGAACCACCCCGGCAAGTTCTACGCTCTGCCTCAGGCGCCTCAGCAGTTCAAGCAACTGCTGATGACCTCCGGCTTTGACCGTTACTTCCAGATTGCCCCCTGCTTCCGGGACGAGGACGCCCGTGCCGACCGTACCCCCGGTGAATTCTATCAGCTGGATATGGAAATGGCCTTCGCCAGTCAGGCGGACGTGCTGAGCGTGCTGGAAGATGTGCTGGTGCCCGTGTTCCACAAGTTCGGCAAGTACAAGCGGGTCTCCACTGCCCCCTTCCGCCACATTCCCTATAATGAGGCCATGGAACGCTACGGCTCCGACAAGCCCGACCTGCGTATCGATCTGGAAATTCAGGACATCACCGCTGAGGTGCAGGGCTGCGGCTTCACCCCCTTCGAGGGCGCGACCGTCAAGGCTGTCGCCGTGGACAACTTCACTCAGGCGAGGAAGTGGATCGACAAGCTGCTGGCCGACGTGGAAGTCCAGACCGGCAGCAAAGCCTGCTGGGTGAAGGTGGACGAAAACGGAAATCTCACCGGCGGCGTTTCCAAGTTCCTGACGGAATGCAAGGACGCTCTGACCGCCAAGCTGAACCTGAAGCCCGGCAGCTTCGTCTGCATGGCGGCGGGCAAGAAAGCCGTCGCCCAGAAGACCGCCGGTGTCATTCGTACCATGCTCGGCAAGCGGATTCCCGGTCACTTTGACGAGGAGCAATACGCTCTGTGCTGGATCGTGGACTTCCCCATGTACGAGATCGGTGAGGAATCCGGCGCTCTGGAATTCTGCCACAACCCCTTCTCCATGCCTCAGGGCGGCCTGAAGGCGCTGGAGGATGCCGAGGGCGATATGGACAAGCTGCTGGCCATCAAGGCCGACCAGTATGACCTTGTGGTCAACGGCTACGAGTCCGCCTCCGGCGCTGTGCGGAACCACGACCCGGAGATCATGGTCAAGGCTTTCGAGATGGTGGGTCTGGGCGAGGCCGACGTCAAGGCCAAGTTCCCCGCCATGTACAACGCCTTCACCTATGGCGCGCCCCCGCATGCGGGCGCCGCTCCCGGTGTTGATCGTCTCATTATGCTGCTTACCGGTGAAGAGTCCATCCGGGAGGTCATCACCTTCCCCATGAACAAGAACGCGCAGGACCTGATGATGGGCGCACCCACCACCGTGGACAAGAGCCAGCTGGACACCGTTCACATTGCGGTGCTGGAAGAAGAGTAAATTGCTGCGCCCCGTCGAGGTTTCCCGGCGGGGCGCGTATTCTTACAAAGTTTTTTGAATTTTGCAACCAAGTCAGAAATTTGTCGAGATATCTATTGATAGGAAGGAGTGACGCAAATGGAAGACGAACAGATCGTCACACTGTACTGGGATCGGGACGAAACCGCCATTCAGGAGACCCAGACCAAATATGACCGCTACCTGACCAAGATCGCCTGCAACATCCTCGCGGACATGGAGGACAGCCGGGAGAGCGTCAACGATACATACCTCGCCGCATGGAATTCCATACCGCCCCAGCGGCCGTCGGTGCTTTCCGCGTATCTTGCCAAGCTCACCCGGCGCATTTCCATCGACCGCTTCCGCTACCGTACCCGGGACAAGCGGCGGGATTCCCAATATGCCCTGTCCCTGTCCGAGCTGGACGACTGCGTGTCCGGGGGCAACACCACCGAGGAGATCATCAACGTCAAGCTGCTGGCCGACACCATCGGCATTTACCTGCGGCTGCAAAGCGAGGAAGCCCGGAACGCCTTCATCGGGCGGTACTATTTCCTCGACTCTCTGAAAGAGGTCGCGGCCTACTGCGGCATGTCGGAAAGCAAATGCAAGAGCCTGCTCTACCGCACCCGGGTAGGGCTGAAGGAATACTTGGAAAAGGAGGGCTTTAGCGTATGACTTCCGAAAAACTTCATGACGCGCTGAGTCTGCTTCCCGCCGATCTGGTCGCCGAAACGGACGTCCTGCGCACTCAGGCCAAGAAGCCTCAGGTGCATTGGCAGCGCTGGGCGGCAATGGCTGCTTGTCTCGCGGTAGTGCTGCTGGCGGGCACCATGTTCTCCTATTTCTTCGGCCACATGGGTTCCTCCAAGACCGCCGCGGCCGTAGATAAAGCCCCGATGTCCATTGCCGAAGCGGCCGACCAGAAGAACGCCGCCCCCAATTTCGATGCCATTGAGGAAGCCGCTCCTGCGGACGGTGGTCACACCCACGCCCCCGCGGGCGAACCCGAAACCACCGGCGGCACGGAGAACGGTTACTGTGGGAACACCTCCGTCACCGTAACGCTGGACGGAAGCGCCTACACGCTCTCCGGCAGCGACGCCGTTACGCTGACGGCCATTCTGGAAAATCTGGACTATACCAGCGACGACATTTGCAGCTGTTCCACGGAGTTCACGGTGGAGACCGAGATCGGCACCGAATACGAGATCAACCTGACAGAATACTTCGCCCGCTGTGACACCTGGCAGGCGGCGCTGACCCAGAAACAGGCCGACACCATCCGGGAAATTATCGAGCGATTAGGCGAATGACCCCGCTTTATTCCCTGAAATATTTCTCAATTTGTGTTTAACCTCCGAAAAAGCCGTCAATAATCAGCCTCGGAGGTGCTTAACAAATGAGCGACAACAAACATGCCGGCCGCGGCGGAAAGGGCTACTACATAGCCCTGATCCTGTGCGCAGCCGCCATCGGGATCACCAGCTATGTATACTATCGAAACGCCAACCGCGTGGAGGAAGTCTCCATTCAGGAATCCGTGGGGGAAGACATCCTCGTAGGAACCATGGAAGCCGAGGACGTCCCGGCGCTGGCTACCCAGCCCCAGACTCAGTCCACGCCCCCCGCGACGCAGGGTACAACCCCCGCTCCCACCGCGAAGAAGCCGTTCAAGACCACGTCTCCGGTTTCCGGCGAGGAGATCTCCGCCTACTCCATGGAGGCGCTGAGCTACAATGAGACCACCCGGGACTGGCGCGTCCACAACGGCGTGGACATCGCCGCGGACGCGGGGACTGAGGTCTGCGCCGCTGCGGACGGTGAGGTTTACACCGTCTACGAGGACGACTCCATGGGCTACACCGTGGTCATCCGCCACGACGGCGGCTACCTCACCCGGTACGCCAGCCTGAGCCAGGACATCCCGGTGAAGTCCGGGGACGCGGTGAGCGCAGGACAGGTCATCGGCTACGTGGGCGACAGCGCTCTGGTGGAGACCACGCTGGGCAGCCACATCCATTTCAGCGTCACCCATCAGGACGAGCCTATGAACCCGGCGGATTTCCTCGCACTGGGCGAATAAAAAGCCTTCTTCCTCTTTGAAGCAATCGAGCCGCCGGATAACCGGCGGCTCAATTTTATTCATGGGAAACCTGGTCTTAAGAAGCGAAAGGAACCAGCGTTCCATCAACATATCCGACAAAATACATAAGAAAGCCTACAATAATCAGGCTGCAAACCCATACCGCGTCGGATACGATTTTGCTCTTTGTCAGTTTATTTAAGGTCGCAAAATACTTGCTCAACAGCCAGATCTCCGAAGCAAAGAACAGAATGAACAACCAATCTGTTCTGAAAAGAAAGGTCATGCAGCTGAGTGCATAGCTTATGATGATGTAGTTTACAGATTCAATGACAATCTCAGCCCAGCTTTTTAAGGCCGTTTTCATTTCATCACCTGAAATCCTGATTTACTGAAACAGCCACGGCAGACCCGCCGTGGCTGTTGACTGTTTTTTATTCTTCCGTCTTTTCCGCTGCGGGAAGAGCGTTCTTGTCCGCATTGACGTAGGCCATTAGCTCGTCGCCGGTGATGGTCTCCTTTACCAGAAGGAACTCGGAAATTTCGTCCAGCAGTCCCCGGTTCTCCGTCAGAATGCGCTTGGCGTCGGCGTAGGCCTTCTGCAAGATCTCCATGACCTCCTTGTCCACCTCGGCGGCGGTCTCCTGAGAGCAGTCCATATATGCCTGCCCATCCAGATACTGGTTCTCCACCGAAGCCGTGGACATCAGCCCGAACTTTTCGCTCATGCCGTACTGGGTCACCATGTTTCTCGCAAGCGCGGTCGCCCGCTGGATATCGTTGGCAGCGCCGGTGGTCTGGACGCCGAACACCACCTGCTCGGCGGCGCGTCCGCCCACCAGAGTACGCAGTTCCGTGCGCAGTTCTTCAGCAGTGGACAGATACTTTTCTTCCTCGGGCATCTGCATGGTATAGCCCAGCGCGCCGGAGGTGTGGGGAACAATGGTGATCTTGGACACGGGCTGGGAATGCTTTTCCAGCGCCGCCACCAGTGCGTGACCCACCTCGTGATAGGCGACCAGCCGCTTTTCCATGTCTGTCAGAACGGTGTTCTTCTTCTCCGTACCGGCAATGACCGTCTCGAAGGACACCAGCAGGTCTTCCTGATTCACCAGCTGACGACCCTTGCGCACAGCCCGGAGAGCAGCCTCATTGACCAGATTGGCAAGGTCAGCGCCCACCGCGCCGGCCGTGGCCTGAGCGATCTTCCGCAGGTCCACATCGTCGGACAGCCTGATCTTCCGGGTGTGTACCTTCAATGTATCCAGCCGTCCCTGAAGGTTGGGCTTGTCCACGATGATCCGGCGGTCGAACCGGCCGGGGCGGAGCAGCGCCTTATCCAGAATCTCGG
>ERZ780168.4321-NODE-4321-length-9890-cov-5.097611_pt1 | contig 9890 bp, 8 predicted proteins | sample MGYA00510981_ERZ780168 | MGnify/ENA primary metagenome ERZ780168 (study PRJEB29588, sample SAMEA2158769) | human gut metagenome | biome: human gut; feature: human-associated habitat; material: faeces | place: Denmark | collected 2008/2010 ...
CCCTGCCGCTGTGCATCGGCTCGGTCATGGGCGGAGCGATGTTCGGCGACAATCTGAGCTTCATTTCCGACACCACCATCGCCGCCTGCAACGGGCAAGGCTGCGCGATGAAGGATAAGTTCCGCGAGAACTTCCACATCGCTCTGCCCGCGGCGCTCGCGACGCTCGTGCTCATCCTCGTGCTGACGCTGAACGCCGACGTCGTCCCGGCGGAGATCCCCGGCTATCACCTGATCCAGATCATCCCCTATGTGCTGGTGCTCGTCGGCGGCATCATCGGCATCAATGTGTTCGCGGTGCTGCTCATCGGCATTGTGTCCGGGGCCGTTATCGTGCTTGCCACCGGCGCGACCGGACAGACGGGTGTGCTTGCGGTCAAGGCGCTGCTGGAGAACATGGGCAGCGGCGCCGCCGGTATGTTTGAAACGTCGATGGTCGCCATCCTCGTCTCGGCCATCTGCGCGCTCATCCGCGAGTACGGCGGCTTTGAGGCGCTGCTGGGCTGGATCAGAAAAGCGTTCCGCGGCAAGCGCGGCGGACAGATCGGCATGGGCCTGCTCGTCGGCGCGATGGACATTGCCACCGCGAACAACACCGTCGCCATCGTGATGGCGAATCCCATCGCAAAGGAAATGAGCGAGGAATACGGCATCACACCGCGCAAGGCGGCGTCGATCCTCGATACCTTCTCCTGCATCTTCCAGGGCATCATCCCCTACGGCGCGCAGATGCTCGTCGCGATCTCGGCGGCGCACGAGCTGGGCTACGCCATCTCAGCGTTCGACATCATTCCAAACCTCTTCTACCCCTATCTTCTGGCGGTGAGCTCATTCTTCTTCATTGCGATCGACAGCAAAAAGAAGGCGTGACTGATGGTTGACCATAATCTTCTTCAGCGCAAAAAGCTCTTTCTTTTCGACCTCGACGGCACGCTGTACTTGGGCGACCGGCTTTTTCCCGGCGTCCGCGAGCTGCTCTCTGCCATCCGCGCACGCGGCGGGCAGTACCGCTTTCTGACGAACAACTCCTCGCGCAGCGTAGCGGCCTACGTCAAAAAGCTCACGCGCCTCGGCGTCGCGACGGAGGTGGGCGATTTTCTCACCTCGGTCGACGTGCTGATTCACTATCTCCGCGAGCACGGCGGAGAAAACCGACGCTATTACGTCTGTGGTACGGAGTCGATGAAATCACAGCTCCGCGCGGCGGGCTTTACCGTCGCAGAACGGCGTGAGGACGCGAACGCGCTCCTGATGGGCTTCGACACCGAGCTGACATTTCAAAAGCTGGAGGACGCCTGTATCCTGCTCGGACAAGGCATCTCCTACCTTGCGACAAATCCCGATTGGGTCTGCCCCACGGCCTACGGCTTCGTGCCCGACTGCGGGAGCGTGTGCGAAATGCTCTGGCGCGCGACCTCCCGCCGCCCCATCGTCATCGGCAAGCCCGAGCCGCTGATGCCGCAGCTCGCAATGCTTGAGGCGAGCGTTTCCGCGCAGGAAACACTGCTCGTGGGCGACCGCATCTACACGGATATCGCCAGCGGCGCGAACGCGGGCATCGACACGCTGCTCGTCCTCTCTGGCGAGACGAAGGAAGAAGACCTCCCCACCGCTGACCCGCAGCCGACGTTCGTTCTGCCGGACGTCGCCGCACTGCTGAACATCTTAGAATCTTAAAAAGGAAGACCTATGGCAAACATCATCGAAATCCACGATTTTTCCGATCCCGCGCTCGACGTCTACGCGCGCCTGACCGAAAACCAACTGCTCAATCGCGCGGACCCCGACAACGCGCTCTTCGTCGCGGAAAGTCCGCTCGTCATCGGCCGTGCGCTTGATGCGGGCTGTGAGCCGGTGTCGTTTCTGATGGAGCGGCAGCATACGCAGGGCAAGGGGCGCGAAATTCTCGCCCGCTGCTGTCAAGATATTCCGGTTTATACCGCTGATGAATCCGTGCTGACACAGCTCACCGGCTTTCACCTGACGCGCGGCATGCTCTGCGCCATGCGGCGGCCGAAGCTCCGGAGCGTCGAGGACGTCTGCCGCGATGCGCGGCGCCTCGTCGTGCTCGAAAACGTGATGAATCCGACGAACATCGGCGCGATCTTCCGCTCCGCCGCCGCGCTCGGCATGGACGCGGTGCTGCTCACGACCGCGGGCAGCGATCCGCTCTATCGCCGCGCCTCGCGCGTCAGCATGGGAAATGTGTTCCTCATCCCGTGGACCTACCTGCCCGAAAGCGGAGACTGGACGCAGCTGCTGCGCGATCTCGGCTTCCGCACCGTCGCGATGGCACTGCGCAACGACTCCGTACGGCTCGACGATCCGCGCCTTGCCGCCGAAGAAAAGCTTGCCATCGTCATGGGCACGGAGGGTGACGGGCTCGCGTCCTCGACCATCGCGAGTTGCGACTACACGGTCAGGATCCCGATGTACCACGGCGTCGACTCGCTCAATGTCGCCGCAGCGAGCGCCGTGGCGTTCTATGAGCTGGGACTTCCCCCGCTGAACGAAAAGGAGGACTGACATGCTGAACAATACCGGCTTCGACCTCTGGGCCGACGGCTATGACAAGAGCGTCGGCCTCTCCGACGAGAACGACCGCTACCCCTTTGCGGGTTACCGTGCCATGATGAACGCGCTCTATCAGCGCGTGCTCGCGCAGAGCGGGCGTGATGTGCTGGACATTGGCTTCGGCACAGGCGTTTTGACCTCGCGGCTCTACGAGCAGGGCTGCCGCATCTATGGGCAGGACTTTTCCGCGCGCATGATCGAACTGGCGCAGGCAAAAATGCCGGACGCGCGGCTCTATCAGGGCGATTTTTCCAAAGGCCTTGTGCCCGAGCTTTGCGCACAGCAGTACGACGCCATCGTCGCGACCTACTCGCTCCACCACCTGACGGACACGCAGAAAATTGGCTTTCTTCGCGCGCTTCTGCCGCTTTTGAAGCAGGACGGCTGTCTTTTCATCGGCGACGTCGCCTTCCGCACGCGCGAAGAGCTCGAAGCGTGTCGAACTGCGGCAGGCGAGGATTGGGACTCAGATGAAATTTACTTCGTCTATGACGAGCTCCGCCCTCACTTCCCTGCGCTGACGTTTGAATCCTTCTCCCACTGCACCGCACTCCTGACGCTGCGAAAATAATTTCCCTGGAAATATGATAAAAAGCCTCTGTATGGTCAACCCATACAGAGGCTTTTCTGTGAAGCATTATTCCTTTTCAGTCGTTCAAATGGTCGAGAATCGCCGCGATCAGCTGCTCCTTGCCCGTGCCCTTTTCGGCAGAGAACGGAATAACGAGCTCATCGTCGCGCAAACCCAGCGTCTCGCGAATTTGGGCAAGATTCGGCTCGATCTCGCGCGCTTTGAGCTTGTCGAGCTTGTTCGCCACGATCACGACGGGACAGCCCGTCTGCACGAAGTAGTCGTGCATCGTCACGTCGTCCGCCGTCGGCTTGTGCCGCGCGTCGACGATCTGCACACCGAGGTGAATGAGCCCCGCAGACTGGAAATAGTTTTCCATCAGCTTGCCCCAGCGGTCGCGCTCGGTCTTGGAGACCTTGGCGTAGCCGTAGCCCGGCAGGTCGACGAGGTAGAGCTTGCCGTCGATCTTAAAATAGTTGATCTGCGAGGTCTTGCCCGGGGACGCACCCACGCGGGCAAAGTTCTTGCGGTTGACGAGCCGGTTGATGACGGACGATTTGCCGACGTTCGACCGCCCCGCAAACGCGAGCTGCGGCATCCCGTCGCGCACGAACTGCTTTTCCGACGCCGCCGAGAGGATGAATTCGACCTTGTTGAAGTTGATCGCCATGGTTTTCGTTTCCTTTCAGCTCATTTCGCCAGCACGCAGCGCGCTGTGCGCGCTCTCCTGCACGGGAGGAAGATAGCCCTCATGTGCGGCAGCGGTGCATTTTTCGGGCAGCACCAGCGCTTCGGCAAAGACGGCGTCCACCGTCTCGACCGGCACAAAACGCAGCTTTTCGCGCACCAGCGGGTCGATCTCGTCGAGGTCCTTTTCATTCTCCTTCGGGAGAATAACCGTATGTACGCCCGCGCGCAGCGCGCCCATTGTCTTTTCGCGCAAGCCCCCGATGGCGAGCACACGGCCGCGCAGCGTGATCTCGCCCGTCATGGCGACATCGCGGTGTACCGCCTGCCCCGTCAGCGCGGAGAGCACCGCTGTCGCGATGGCGATACCGGCGCTGGGTCCGTCCTTGGGGATGGCCCCCTCAGGGAAGTGGATATGGATGTCCTTCGTCTTGTAGAAGTCCGGCGCGATGCCGAGCTCCTGCGCCCGCTGGCGCAGGCACGAGAGCGCCGCGCGGCAACTCTCCTGCATCACGTCGCCCAGGTTGCCCGTGAGCTCGACCTTGCCGCTGCCATCCATCACGCCGACCTCGACGGGCAGAATTTCGCCGCCCACCTCGGTCCACGCAAGGCCGTTCACCACGCCGACAAGGTTCTTTTCGGGAATCTTCTCCTGTGCAGCACGCGGCGCACCGAGGAAGTCCTTGATGTTCTTCTCTGTCACGGTGACTCGCTTTACATCGCTTGTGGCAAGCTGCATTGCCGCCTTGCGGCAGATCTTGCCGAGCTGACGCTCAAGCGAGCGCACGCCGCTCTCGCGCGTGTAGAGCGCGATGGCCGCGCGGATGGCGCTCTCGTCCACGCGCAGGCTCGAGGCCGTGAGCCCGTGCGCCTGCCGCTCCTTTGCCAGCAGGTGTCGCTGCGCGATCTGCACCTTCTCCTCGTCCGTGTAGCTGGGAATCTCAATAATTTCCATGCGGTCGAGCAGCGGACGCGGAATGGTGTCGAGCGTGTTGGCCGTCATGATGAACATCACGCGGCTCAGATCGACGGGAATTTCAAGATAGTGGTCGCGGAAGGCGTAGTTCTGCTCGCTGTCGAGCACTTCGAGAAGTGCGCTCGCGGGGTCGCCGCGCCCGTCGCTTCCCATCTTGTCGACCTCGTCGAGCACGAGCAGCGGATTCATCGAACCGCTGCGGGAGATGGCCTCGATGATGCGGCCGGGCATCGCGCCGATGTAGGTCTTGCGGTGGCCGCGGATATCCGCCTCGTCACGCACGCCGCCGAGCGACAGCCGCGCGACCTTGCGGTTCATCGCCTTGGCGACCGACAGCGCGATCGACGTCTTGCCGACGCCCGGAGGGCCGACGAGACATAAAATCTGCCCCTTCGCCTCGGGGTTGAGCTGGCGCACGGCGATGAACTCTAAAATGCGCTCCTTGACCTTCTGCAAGCCGTAGTGGTCGCGGTCAAGAATCTTGCGCGCGGCGTCTACGCTGGCCCGCTCCTTCGTCTCCTCGCCCCAGGGCATTTCCATGCAGGTGTCGAGATAGTTGCGCAGCACACTCGCCTCGGCGCTGCCGAACGGCTGCTTGGCGAGCTTGTCCACATCTTTCAGCAGCTTGCGCTCCACTTCTTCGCTCAGGTGCGCCTTGCTAATCTTCTCGCGGTACTCGTCGAGTTCTTCGTCCTCCCCGCCCTCACCGATCTCGTTCTGTAAGACCTTGATCTGCTCGCGCAGGACAAAATCCTTCTGAATTTTTCCGACGCGGGAGCGGACCTTGCTTTCAATGTCCTGCTCCATGGCGGTAACTTCGATCTCGCGGCGCAGAATCTCGTTCATGCGCTGCAATCTCGGCAGCGGGCGCAGCTCGTCGAGGATATCCTGTTTGTCCTGATAGCGCAGGTTGAGCTGCTGGGCGATAAAGTCAGCGAGATAGCCGGGATCGTTCGTCGATAAAATGGCGGCGTAGACATCGTCCGGCAATTTCTGCGCGAGCTCGGCATATTCCGTCACGCTGGCGTAGGTCTGGCGCAGCATCGCCTCCGTCCGCTTGCTATGGCGCGAGGTGGCCGGCTCGTCGATGAGCTCGACCTGCGCCTGCAAAAACGGCTCGCGCTGCCACAGCCGCTTGAGGCGGGCGCGGCACGCGCCCTCCATCATCACGCGCAACACGCGGTCAGACACGCGCAAAATCTGCGTCACGCGCGCGACCGTGCCGATCTCGTACAGGTCTTTTTCCTCCGGCTGCTCCACGCCGATCTCACGCTGGGTGACGAGAAAAATCTCCTCCCCGTTTTCCATGGCGCGCTCAAGCGCGTGCACGGAGATCGGACGCTCGAGGTCAAAGCTCGTGTTCATGCGAGGGAACACATTGAGCCCGCGCATGGCGATGACCGGAAGATTTTTTGTTACAGGTTCCATGGGGTTTCTCCTTATGAAGCGGAGTCTGCCGGCAGCGACGGCTGCGGCGCCTCCCCTTCTTTCTCTGTGCGGTGGGAAATTTTCGGCTGTTCCGTCCCCTCCACGCAGCCCGGCGTGATGGTCACGCGGTCGATCGTGCGGTCGGACGGGATGTCGTACATCACGTTCATCAGCAGACCCTCCATTACCGCGCGCAGGCCGCGCGCGCCGATCTTGCGCTCGATGGCCTTGTCGGCAATCGCTTCGAGCGCTTTGGGCTCGAACGTGAGCTCAGCGTCGTCGTAAGAAAACAGCTTTTGATACTGCTTGACGAGCGCGTTTTTCGGCTGGGTCAGGATCTTGACAAGGTCGTCGCGCGTCAGCGCGTCGAGCGCCGTGATGACCGGCAGTCTGCCGACCAGCTCGGGGATGATGCCGAACTTCAAGATATCGTGCGGCTGCACCTCGCGTAAAATCTTGCTTTCATCCACGTCGTTTTTGCTCTTGAGCTCCGCGCCGAAGCCCATCGACTTGCGGTCGAGACGGCTCTCGATGATCTTCTCGATGCCCTCGAACGCACCGCCGCAGATGAAGAGGATGTTGTGCGTGTCGATCTGGATAAACTCCTGATGCGGGTGCTTGCGGCCGCCCTGCGGCGGGACGTTGGCAACCGTGCCCTCGACGATTTTCAGCAATGCCTGCTGCACGCCCTCGCCGGAGACGTCACGCGTGATGGAGGTGTTCTCGCTCTTGCGGGCGATCTTGTCGATCTCATCCACATAGATGATGCCCCGCTCTGCCAGTTCCACATCGAAATCCGCCGCCTGCAAAAGCCGCAGCAGGATGTTCTCCACATCGTCGCCCACGTAGCCAGCCTCAGTCAGGGTCGTGGCGTCGGCAATGGCGAAGGGCACCTTCAGAATACGGGCCAAAGTCTGAGCGAACAGCGTTTTGCCGGAGCCGGTGGGGCCCAGCATCAGAATGTTGCTCTTTTGAAGCTCCACATCGTCGCCGCCGCCGAAATAGATCCGCTTATAGTGATTGTAGACCGCCACGGACAGCGCTACCTTGGCAGTCTCCTGTCCGATGACATATTCATCCAGCACCGCCCGGATCTCCTTGGGGGTGGGCAGCTGATCGGGGACGTCCTCCAAGGGAGTGGTCTCCGGGCCGTCGAACCCCTCGTTCAGAATGCTCATGCAAAGCTGCACGCACTCGTCGCAGATGCGGACGCCGGGGCCCTGGATCATACGATGGACCTGCTGTTCCCGCTTTCCGCAGAAGGAACAGCGCAGGGCCTTTTTGCCTTCGTCACTCATGGTATTACCTCTTTTACTTCTTAGCAGTGATGATCTTATCCACCAGACCGAAGTCCTTGGCCTCGTCAGCCGTCATCCAGTGGTCCCGCTCGGAGGCCGCCTTGACCTCTTCGGCGGTCTTACCGGTGTTGGACGCCAGGATCTCATTCAGGTTCTTCTTGATCCGCAGGAAGTGCTCCACGTCGATCTCCATGTCCGTGACCTTGCCCTGCGTACCTGCGGAGGGCTGGTGGATCATAATTTCGGCGTTGGGCAGCGCGATCCGCTTACCCTTGGCGCCGGAGGACAGCAGGAAAGCTCCCATGGACGCAGCCATGCCCACGCAGATGGTAGACACGTCGCACTTGACGTACTGCATGGTATCGTAGATGGCCATGCCGTCCGTCACGGAGCCGCCGGGGCTGTTGATATAAAGCTGAATGTCCTTATCCGGATCCTGGGCCTCCAGATACAGCATCTGGGCCACTACCAGACTGGCGGTGGTGGCGTTGACCTCCTCGCCCAGGAAAATGATCCGGTCATTCAGCAGACGGGAGAAAATGTCGTAGGACCGCTCGCCGCGGTTGGTCTGCTCTACAACATAAGGGACTAAGCTCATAAGTTGACCTCCTTTTGTAACGCGGCACATTTACAGCGCAAATCGTGCCTGATAAACCATTCTCTCATGATACCACGGGTACCATGAGAGAATGTGTCGAATCTGTAAAATGTACCGTGATCGCCGCGAAAAAGTTTCGCCTTTATTCGGCTTCCTTTTCTTCCTTCTTGGCAGCCTTCTTAGCGGGAGCCTTCTTGGGCTTCTCCTCGCCCTCGGCGGTCTCAGCCTTCTTGGTGGTCTTCTTGGCAGGCTTCTTCTCCTCGCCCTCGGCAGTCTCAGCCTTCTTAGCGGTCTTCTTGGCAGGCTTCTCGGCGGTAGCGCTGTCCACCACCACGGCCACGGCCTTCTGGGTCAGGATCTGATCGTGGACCTGCTCCTTGGAGAGATACTTCTTGACCATCTCCACATCCATGCCGAACTGCTCAGCCATCTTTGCGAACTCGGCTTCCACGTCCTCATCGCTGGCCTCAATGTTCTCAGCCTTGATGATGGCGGCGGTAGCCAGATCCATCTTCACCTGACGCAGAGCGGGCTCCTTGGCCTCCTCCAGCAGTTTGGCATCGTCCATGCCGGTCATCTTCTTGTATTCCTCATAGGGGAACTGACGGCTGATCTGGGCCTTGAAGTTGTCCAGATACTGATGGGCCTGGTTCTCCACCATCACATCGGGGATGTCGGCGGTGATGTTCTCGGCCACCTGATTCATCAGGTTCTCCTCGAACACGCGGTCAGCGTCCTTCTGACGCTCCTCGGTGATCTTCTTCTTCAGGTCGGCCTTCAGGTCCTTCAGAGTGTCGAACTCGGAGACGTCCTTGGCGAACTCATCGTCCATAGCGGGGACTTCCTTCTCCTTGATCTCGTGGACCTTCACCTTGAACACAACAGCCTTACCAGCCAGATCTTCGTGATAGTTCTCGGGGAAGGTGATGTCGATGTCCTTCTCCTCGCCGGCCTTCATGCCGATGACCTGATCCTCAAAGCCGGGCACAAAGCTGCCGGAGCCCAGCTCCAGATTGTGGTTCTCGCCCTTGCCGCCATCGAAAGGCTTGCCATCCAGGAAGCCTTCGAAGTCGATGACGGCGGTATCGCCGCTCTTGGCCGCGCGGTCCACGCTCACCAGGCGGGTATTGCGGTCAGCCAGTGCCTTGAGGCGCTCGTCCACGTCAGCGGCCAGGACCTTGACCTCGGGCTTCTCAGCCTTCAGGCCCTTGTACTCGCCCAGAGTGACCTCGGGATACACAGGGGTGGTAGCCTTGAAGGTGAAGCCGTCCTTGGTGACCTCGCCCACCATCTCGACGGTAGGATAGCCAACGATCTGCAGCTTCTCCTGCTCAGCAGCGGCCTCATAGGCCTCGGGGAACGCGATATTGATGGCTTCCTCGAAAAACACCTCTGCGCCGTACATCCCCTCGATGATCTTGCGGGGAGCCTTGCCGGGGCGGAAGCCGGGGACATTCATCTTGCCACGCATCTGCAGATAGGCCTTGTTGACAGCCTTCTCGAATTCTTCTGCGCCGACCTCGATGGTCAGCTTGACCTGGCTCTTTTCCAGATTTTCACAGGACTTTACACTCATTTTGACTTTTCCTCCGTTCAGCATTCATTTATAATCAATGCAATTTTATATAATACCAGAAAACAATTTCAATTTCCACACCTTTTTTGCATCATTCGCAAATTTTTTTGGGAACAAATTTCAGATAGTCCGCCGACACCAGCGAAAACTCCGTTCCATCCCACATTCCCTCGATGGCCCGGC
>ERZ780168.4325-NODE-4325-length-9884-cov-61.349985_pt1 | contig 9884 bp, 9 predicted proteins | sample MGYA00510981_ERZ780168 | MGnify/ENA primary metagenome ERZ780168 (study PRJEB29588, sample SAMEA2158769) | human gut metagenome | biome: human gut; feature: human-associated habitat; material: faeces | place: Denmark | collected 2008/2010 ...
CAAAATATCTACGACTTTGACAAATAGTTGGTTAGATATTTACTGAATGTCCCTACTTACCGGGGATAGGGGCAAAGTTACAAAAATTTTTTATGGTGTCAATGTCTCCCTGTCCGTTCCTGAAAATGGTTTATGGACGGTGCCGTCGCTGCTCGGGAAAGGAAAGCGTAAATATCTGGGGGTGGCTCTTGTTGCCGTGTCCTTCGTGCTGACATTCTGTCTGTCGAATGTCAATCTGTATACCCCCAAGCCCAATGTCCACGACGCCGGTATCACACGGTTGCTGGCGAAGGTGCAGCAGTATCAGCAGGCGGTGTGGTCGCTGTTCATGATAGTGGAGACATTCAGTTTCGCCGTCGGGCTTCTCACGCAGGCCAACATGCAGCGCATGCGCCGCAAGGAGGTGGAGGTGGAGCGCGACAAGGCTGAGATTGCGCTCTACAAGGCGCAGATTAAACCGCACTTCATGTTCAATACGCTCAATTCGCTCTACGGATTGTTCCTGACCCACAACGAGAATGAGCTATGCAGGAGCATATATTTTTAGATTATATGCTCTACAACATAAGATTATGGTATGCCATTGTTGCAATAGAAATAGAAGCAGTCGTAAGGCGTAACTATGATATGGTCGAGCTGCCGAATATCCATCAGCTCACAAGCTGACTTGATTTTCTTTGTAAGATTGTCATCATGTATGCTTGGATTCGGATTGCCTGACGGGTGGTTATGAGTGAGAATTATGGGGCAGCAGATTTTTAGAAAAGCCCCAATGCTTAGATTAAGGGATATGCCAAGACTTGACATATTTATGTTTTCTGTATTTTGCTACTATCAACATTAGAGGTGATTCGGTAGGCTCAACGGGGATATTGGTTATAAAATGAATACGTGGGCCGACTATGCAACATCGTAGTCTGTAGGTTGAAGTGCTTTTCTGATTTTTCAAAATTGCCGCGCCCGTACGGATTCGTTCCGACAACAAAGTTAACAATATGTTTGAGCGCAAGGCGACAAATGCAAAGATTATTTGAGTATCATTTAATACGCTGACTACTAAATGCAATTCGGGCATACTTTGACAGTATTGCAGTCGTCAACAGCATTTTTACGACATTTCGACATCTGTCGTAACATGACGCAAAAGATAAAATAACAGTTCCACTTATCGTAGCTATCTTCGCACCGCGAAGCACCGCATGGAAGAATGTCTTTTCGGGGGTAATAGGTCAAAACCAACCTGCCAATTCCGAATCGACTATTCTTCCATATGAATAAATATTACAAAAGTCGACAAACAGTTTATCAGAGCTTACGACACTTTAAAGAGAGGTTATACAATGTTTTAATATGGGATGTCCAAAATGGGAATATTATTTCTGGGCTATTGATAAATCTTATGATAGATTTTGGAGATTGGTGCCAAATGTGCATTGATATTTTAATGGCCTATATGGAATATTCGGGATACATTATTCCTCAGTAATCTATTGAGAGGTTCATGAACTGATTTGATTCATTTTCAGTAATACGAATCAATGTAAAAAAGTGGTTGTTAAAATTCCGGCTCTCCGGGTGTGCTCCAGAAAATGATTTGGGAGGTTGGGCATTTCGGGTGATGATTTTTATTCGTATTGCTTTTTAACATTTCAACCGGGTTTTGCAGCTGACCCCGTCTTTTGCAGCTGACGCCGAATGAGTTGGCATGGAGTTGTGTTCAGATTTGTGTTCAATGCAAAAGAAAAAGCAGCTACGATTTGTTTCGTAACTGCTTGATTTTCAGGAGGTGGTCCCACTAGGGCTTGAACCTAGGACTCCCTGATTATGAGTCAGGTGCTCTAACCAACTGAGCTATGGGACCTTGATGCTGTTGTTTACATCAAGTGGAGTATAGCGGACTCGAACCGCTCACCTCGACACTGCCAGTGTCGCGCTCTAGCCAGATGAGCTAATACCCCTGCTTTTGCGTGGCAAAGTTAGTGCTTTTTTTCTTGCCATGCAAATTTTTCGGGTATTTTTATTTGCACTTTTGTTGGAGGAATGCCGTTAGAGTGCAAAGTTTATAGCTTTCTGAGGTGAGTCGGCTGTCGGCTGAATCGTTGCCGGCCAACATGCTATACAGGAATTTTACATTCCCGGGGGCTGTAACACCGCGGAAATACGGGGTGATATGCAATCTCCGGTTGCCTTTATTATATCGAGAGGCGGCGGAGTGTCTCGAGGAGGTCGCGGTTGATGGGTTTCTCCTTTTTGATGGCGCGGGTGAAGGGTACGTAGACGATTTCATCGTTCTTGATACCGATCATGACGTTGCGCTGGTCGTCCATGAGGGCGTCGATGGCTGCGGCACCCATGCGTGAGGCGAGGATGCGGTCGTAGGCAGTGGGGGAGCCGCCTCGCTGCAGGTGGCCGAGTATCGATACGCGCACGTCGTAGCCGGGATACTCGTTTTTCACACGTTCGGCCAGACCCATCGCGCCTCCGGTGACGGGGCTTTCGGCCACGAGCACGATTGATGAGTTCTTGCTCTTGCGGAAGCCGTTCTGGATGAGTTCGGCCAACTGGTCGACCTGTGTCGAGATTTCGGGGATAATGGCGGCCTCGGCTCCTGCGGCGATTGCGCCGTTGAGGGCGAGGAAGCCGGCATCGCGGCCCATGACCTCGATGAAGAAGAGTCGTTCGTGCGACGTGGCGGTGTCGCGTATCTTGTCGACGCAGTCCATGATGGTGTTGAGTGCCGTGTCATAGCCGATAGTCGAGTCGGTGCCGAAGAGGTCGTTGTCGATGGTGCCGGGGAGGCCGATTATGGGGAAGTTGAATTCGTTGGCGAAGATGCGTGCTCCGGTGAGCGAGCCGTCGCCGCCGATGACCACGAGGGCGTCGATCTGATGGCGTTGCATCACGTCGTATGCAAGCTGGCGTCCTTCGGGAGTCTGGAATTCTTTACAACGGGCAGTCTTCAGTATCGTGCCGCCCATCTGTATGATGTTTGACACGTTCTGGGTGTGGAAGTCGACAATTTCGTCGGATATAAGACCACGATATCCGCGGTATATGCCTTTCACGTTAAGCCCGCAGTAGATTGCGGAACGTGTGACGGCGCGTATTGCGGCATTCATGCCGGGGGCGTCGCCTCCTGATGTCAGGATACCTATTGTCTTGATTTCTGCCATGCTATATGAAGTTTGATATTGTTGTAAAAATGAGTTTTGACAAAGATAACAATTTTTCTTTTGCAGTCAAAAAAAATATTATGGGGAAAGCTTGGCGGGATTATATGAGTCAGACAGGTCGGACATGTCTGACGGGTCCGACTTGTCCGACCTGTCTTCTTACGACTATTCGTCGAGCGAATAGTTGAGGAATTCCACGAAGGGCTGTATCTTGCTGAAGCGTTCGGCCACAATCTCGGGCCACGCGGGGTCGCAGAAAAGCTTCGGGTCGGTCGGGGCGAAGCGGCCGTAGTCTTTCATGCGCAGATATTGTGCCTGCGGATGGTCGCGGTCGTATCCCTTGGGAACCGTCTTGAGCATGTTGCAGTACCACTGCGGGAATGCTTCCTGCATGGCGGGGTCGTTGACAATTGCCTCGAATTCCTCTATGTTGTCGACAATCGCCTTGCGTATCTTGCGCAGCATGGCGCTGTCGGGACACCATGCGCCGCCGTAGAGGCCGCCTTCGGGCGTGCCGTCCATGTGCAGGTAGTAGCAGGCGCGGTGTGTCATCTTGCCGTACTGGCTGAATGCCGCCGAGAAATATGTCTTGAACGGACTCTTGTCGTTGGAGAACCTAATGTCGCGGTATATGCGGAATGCTGCGGTCTTGGCCGTGAGATGCGACAGGCGCGGCTCCCATGACGACATGCATGCTATAAGGCGGTTGATATCTTCTTCCCACAGTTGCCGCAGCTCGAGGTAGAGCGGTTTGTTGGCGGCAAACCATTCGCGGTTGTTGTTGGCGGCCAGCTGCCGGAGAAAATCGTACAGCCGGGGCACGTAGTTGGTATTTTTCATTTTATATCCTCCCAGTCGGCATCGGTGATTTGCGGTTCGTAGTCCGTATGGCGCGGGCTTTGCGATGTGCCGGATGACGGTGATGCGGGCAGTTCCTCGAATTTCACGTATTCGCCGACATCTTTGCCGATTTTCTTGCGATGCTCACCGGGCGCCGACCAGCCCCCTTTGCGTTCCTGTCGGGCATTACGGCGTTCCGCATCTGGTTGCGCGCCATACATACCTCTCATGGCATCGCGCATCTTGCTACGCACTTTGTATACGGAGTAAGCTATGCGCACCACAGGTACGACGAAAAATATTATAAATAACAGCAGGAGAAAAGGACCCATTATTCTACCGTTAAATAACTGTTGCTTATGATTATTCGGTTGTGACTCTTACGATGCGCTGCAATGCCGACACCACGATATACAGCAGTATGGCGGCCGCGAAGCCTGCCACGCCCATCGTGGCTACGAATATCACCGTCGCGGCAATCACGAAATAGCGCACGAAATTGGCACGGAGCGAGAAGTTTGACATTTTCAGCGAGAACATCGGCATGTTGCTCACCATCAGAAGCCCCATAAGGATGATGACGGCCACGGTTATGCCTACTGTTGGCCGCAGCTGTCCGTTCATCATCGCGCCTACGGTTCCGATCCAGAATATGGCGTTGGCCGGAATCGGAAGCCCCTTGAAGGTGACAGTCTGCGAGTCGTCGACATTGAATTTGGCAAGACGCAACGCGCCCATCAGCGGCAGGAACAGCGCGATGTAGCTGCACCAGCCGGCACCGGCGGCGAGCAGCACGTTCATCAGCAGCAGTCCCGGCGCCACTCCGAAGCTCACGAGGTCGGACAGCGAGTCGAGCTCCTTGCCTATGCCTGATTTGGCGTTGAGCATACGGGCCACGGCTCCGTCGAGAAAATCGAATATCGCGGCCATGCCCATCATTATGGCTGCCCATTCCCAGCCCAGCAGCCGGTCATGCACATCAAGCGGACTGAATGCAAAGATTATCGCCACGCATCCCGACAGCAGATTGAGCAGGGTGATGCAGTTAGGCACCATATTGATTATGTTACGTATCATTGTTTCTTTTCAGGATGAAGGCGTCCGACAAGCGTCAGGCCGCCAAGTGTTTTATCGCCTATGTTAACAAAAATCTCGGTTCCCAGCGGGAGATAGAGGTCGACGCGCGAGCCGAATTTGATGAAGCCCATGTGGTCTTCGATGTTGGCGTCGTCGCCCGGCTCGGCGTATGTGACCACGCGCCGCGCCATTGCGCCGGCAATCTGCCGCATCAGTATTCGTTGTCCTTCGGGCGTCTCGATTACCACGGTCGAGCGCTCGTTCTCCTTGCTCGATTTGGGCAGGTAGGCGGCCATAAAGCGGCCGTTGTGGTGCTTGGTGTATATCACCTTGCCGTCGACCGGAAACCAGTTGGCATGCACGTTGAACACGCTCATGAACACCGACAGCTGGATTACGCGCTCATGGAGATATTCATCCTCGAATGTCTCCTCAAGGGCCACCACTTTGCCGTCGGCCGAAGCCACCACGGCATTGACCGGGTCGCCTTTGAAGTGACGTTTGGGCGAACGAAAGAAATTCAATACCAGAAGGAACAGCGTTCCCGATACTGCCGTTACAACAATCGGAAGCGCAATAAGGTTGTGGAGCGTAAGCCACAGCGGCACATTGATAATAATGAGCGCCAGCGCCAGAACCACCAGCAGGTTATTGCCTTCGCTATGTATCTTGACTCTCATGCTGCTGAAAGAAATTCGTAAAATTAAAAAATATATCGTTAATGAGACCCTGAATCCCAAACGACCCCGGGTCATACATATTTATAAAATTATATATTCAACAAAGGTAATTCTTTTTTTGAAAATATCATTATCAAACATCGCCATAAATGCAAATATTTCGCCAATCGCCCCGACGGAGGGTGGCAGGCGACACTTTTTACCCCTGTGCCGGCGATTGCCTTGCTCCGCGGCCGGCGATTTCTGCGAGTCGAGGATGCTCGATGCGCGCATAATCACGAAACTCCCTGATAACGTGGAATATTGTATGAAAAAATGAAATAATGTATTTATTTGCGCATATTTTGGTGGGAAAATATTACATAAATCTTTGTTTTTGCAAAAATATTTGTATTTTTGCCATATAATCCCGCTTATGTGCGGGAAGTTTGTCAATCATTTCACCTAATTTAATTTAAAAATGACAAGAAGATTACTATCATCACTTTTGGCCGGAGCAGCAGTGCTTCTGCCTGCCGCTATGTGGGCCCGTCAGGGCGCGCCTCATTCGGTTGAGATTTCGACCAACTTCTCCGACGTGAGTCTCAGCTGGAAGGCACCTCAAAGCGCCAAGACGCTTGCGTGGCATAACGGCTATGCCTATGATGGCGATGACGGTCGACAGGCTACGCCGCAGAAGCCGGCTGTCATCTATGTTGCGTCACGGTTCACACCTGCCGACTTGAGTCCGATTGCCGGCGAGGTCATCGATGCCGTGGATTATTACGAGTATCGTCCGGTAGTGGCAGTGACCGCGCTCATTTATGAGAACGGGAAAGTGGTCAGGGAGCAGCCGGCCGACATGTCCGGCTATAAAAAGGATTCTTTCCGTACGATACATCTCGACGAACCCTATACCATCCCGGCCGACAAGGAAGTGATGGTGGCACTCAGAATAGAGCACGGTCCCAACCTGACCATGTCGGCAATCATGGACAATGCCGTCAACTCAAAAGGCGACCTTTACTCATTTGACGGAAAGACATGGAGCCACAACGGACGCGGCACCTATCTGGTGACAGCACATCTCGCCAACGATGTCGACGAAGCCCCCGACAGCTACAACGTATATGCCAACGGCGTGAAGGTGGCGCAGACTCCGGCATCGGAGACTTCGTGCAGCCTCAGCGGCCAGGCAAGCGGCAAAAACGCATACGTTGTGGAGGCCGTATATTCGGCAGGGGCATACAAATCGTCGGAATACTACGCCACCGTAAAGACCTCGGCCGACAGCTATCCGGCTCCCGCCTCACTGGCTGCGACAGCCGCCGATCTCGACGTGACCCTGAGCTGGAGCGCTCCGCTGCTTCGCGGCAGCGACAACCTGCTGACATGGACAAGCGGGGTCTACGGCAACGCTATCGGCGGAACAGCTTCGTCAAATACCAAAGTGTGGATTAAGAATGAATTTGATGCCGACGACCTCATCTCGTTTGCCGGCGGCAAGCTGACAGCCATCAACGGACATTTCAAGGAGGCCACCGTCACCGGTCTTACCCTGTGGGTCATGAAGGACGGTGTGTTCGTATACTCCGAGGTGGTGCCGGCAGAGACCATCGCGCAGATAAAAGCCGACCAGTGGACCAAATTCAAACTGACTACTCCCGTGGAGATTGAATCCGGAAGCCGCTATGCCTACGGATATTATGTGCTCCAGACTCCCAAGACCAAACCAATCAGCGTCGACAACAAGGCAGCGGTAGGCTCGAAAGGCAACTGCTTCTCGACATCGTCGCCAAGTTCGTCCAACTTCCTGAATTCCAAGCCGACATGGAAGACGCTCGCATCGGGCAACATCCCCGGCAACTGGATGCTTTCGGCTGATATTGAAGGCGGAACAGCTTACGGCGCCACCACCAAGGGCTACAACGTATACCGCGACGGCCAGCTGATAGCGCAGTCCGTCACCGCCACCGGCTACAATGATGTCGCTCCGGCGCCCGGAAGCTACGTATATTCGGTAGAAGCCGTTGCCGACAATGGAAATGTGTCGGAACGCACGGTCGCCAAAGCGACGGCCAAACTCCCCGCCGCCTACCGCGCTCCGCTGCTGTCGTCGGCAAGTCTCGACAGGGCAGACGGTACTGTCGACCTTGCATGGGGCATGGACGTGGAGCTGAAACACCACAACGGCATCGCTTACAAGGTCGGCTTTGATGAGGATATGGAAATCTCCTACGGCACACGCTTTACCGCCGACGAGCTCGCTCCCTATGCCGGATACCGGATAACCAAGCTGAACTTCATCATCGGCGAGGATATTCCCGCCGGATTCTCTCTCGAGGTGTACGGTGGCGGCAAACTGCGTTCTTCGACAGCTATCGAAGCTGGAGCAGTCAACGCCCTTACCGCATATACTCTTACGCTTGACACTCCCGTCGATATTACCGGCGAGGAGGATATAATCATCGCATACAACGCGGCGCTTCCCGGCGGCACATCTCCGATTATTCTCGATGAGGGCCCGCTGGTCACAGGCGGCGCCATCGTGAAATTCGCGGGAATGTCGACATGGATGAACCTCGGCACAATCAACTCTACTTACAATAATTACAATATCGCTATTTCGGCAGTGGCGTCGGAAGTTTCCGGCACACAGTCGCAGGCTGCTCCCGCATCGGTCGAAATCGGTTCGCTTGACTGCGGTAAGGCATCGCTGCGTAAAGTGATCGTCCCGGCTGCCGAAGCCGAATACGGCATCAATCACGAGGCGTCGGCATCTCAGCCGCATCGTGCTCCTGCATCGTTGGCTCCCGCATCGTTCAATATATATTGCAACGGCGAGCTGACTGGCACCACTGACCAACGTTCGTTTACCGCGGCTCTCGACGGTTACGGCATGCACACATTCGCCGTGTCGGCCATTTACCCCAACGGATGGGAATCGGCCAAATCTGATGCTGTTGTGGTCGACTACGACATCGAGCAGGCCGGCATCGCCCCGTATGACCTCCGCTCTAAGCATGACGTTACGGATACTGACGCTACCCACGACCTGCAGTGGAGCGTGCCCGAAAGCGCTCCCGTACTCAGCTACTGCGTCGACGGCGCCAGCTACGGTGTCGGCATGACCGGCAGCGGCACGCGCGAGACTTATGCCGTGCAGCTCTTCCCCGCCGAGAAACTTGCCGCAAGCAAAGGTATGAGGATAACACATATCAAGTTCGGTCTCTACTCGGTCGATGTAAATTCGGCAAGCGTGGTCATCTTCGTTGACAAGAACCTCGTGTACGAGCAGGAAATCGCTCTCTCCGACCTGCGTGCCATCTCGACAGAGGGATACAATGAGATACGCCTTAACGAATCCTTCGTGATTACCGCCGACCGCGACATAATGATAGGCTATCACCTGACATACGCCAACGGTGTCAAACCGATGCTGTTCGATGCAGGACCGGCCGACGACGGTTACGGTAACCTCCTGTCGGCTTCGGCGGGTGACACCTCGTGGAAGACTCTCAAGAGCCTTAACAAGACCCTTGACGGCAACTGGCGCATATACGCCACCCTGGCGGCTCCCGACCGACGCAGCGCCAAAGCCGCTGCCGCTGAAGCCTCGGATGCAGTCACATATAATATTTATCGCGACGGCGAGAAGATTGTAAGCGGTGTCACCGCTACAAGCTATGACTTCCCCGAAAACGGCATGACCGGCGGCGCTTACCACGTGACAGCCGAAAATGCCGGAGTCGAATCGGCCGCATCCAACAAGGTATATGTCGGACTCGGCGGAGTGAGCGACATCGTTGCCGACGGTACGCCGGCATACTATGACGCCGCATCGCGCAGTGTCATACTGCCCTCGGCCGTAGCTGTCGGTACCGTATATAATGCTTCCGGCGTCAAAGTGGCTTCGGGCAGCGGAAAAATATCGCTCGCCGGCTGCCCCGCAGGGCTTTATATGCTCAGCGTCGACGGCAGTGCCGATGCATTGAAATTCGTTGTCAAATAATGCCCCTGGCATTATGACCTGACTGTATAATTTATATACGTCACATAAAAAAAAGAGCCTGTCTCCGGCAGACCCTAAAGTCAAAGTCGAAATGCAATTTTCCACCTGCATAGCCTCATATAT
>ERZ780168.4327-NODE-4327-length-9878-cov-3.435610_pt1 | contig 9878 bp, 9 predicted proteins | sample MGYA00510981_ERZ780168 | MGnify/ENA primary metagenome ERZ780168 (study PRJEB29588, sample SAMEA2158769) | human gut metagenome | biome: human gut; feature: human-associated habitat; material: faeces | place: Denmark | collected 2008/2010 ...
GGCCGGGAAGCACGGCTTTGCCCTGACGGAGGGCGCTTTTCAGGTGACCCGGAAACAGACCTGTCACTTCCGGAAGAACGGAAAGCGGCCGGTCACATTGCTGGCGGTGACCTATGAGGGCATCCTGCAGGTGACCGACCCGGAAGCGTTCCGGGAGATGCTGTGTCAGGGCATTGGCCGCGGCAAAGCCTACGGCCTTGGCCTGATGACCATCCTGCACGGAGGAAGCAGCCATGGATGATGTGCCGGGCATGATCCGCCCTGATCTGCAGGCGCTGCCGCAGGTCCGGGACCGGATGACCTTTCTGTACCTGGAACACTGCACGCTGGGCCGTCAGGACGGTGCCATCACCGTAACGGATGAAAAGGGTATCGTTCAGATCCCGGCGGCGGGCATTTCGGTGCTGTTGCTCGGCCCCGGCACCCGTGTGACCCACCGTGCATGCCTGCCTGTACGGGCTGGCCCATGCGGTCATTGTGGCGCTGGGGTGTGCGCCGGGGCTGGGATTCGTGCACGTCGGGCATGAGTGTTCTTTCGTGTACGACATTGCCGACCTGTACAAGGCGGAGGTGACCATCCCAATCGCATTTGAGGTGGCGGCGCAGGCCCCGGAGGACCTGCCTGCCGTCGTGCGCCGCCGTGTCCGGGATGCTATGGTGGAGCATCATATTCTAGAACGGATGGTCCACGACATCCGCTGGCTGCTGCTGACCGAAGAGGAACAGACGGAAGAGCCGGATGTGGTTTACCTCTGGGATAATAAGGTCGGTGCGGTGTCAAACGGTATCAATTACTTTGACCGGGAAGCGGGTGAGGAGCCATCGTAGTTCTGACCATGACCAACTGCCCGCCCCGCCTGCGCGGCGGAAGGTGATAGGCGTTGCCAACTTTAAGCTGCTCACACTGGTACGGTATTTTGGGCTGGCAGACAGGGTGGAGCACGGGGCCCTGCCCGACTGCCGCCTGACACAGAGGCTCTATGCAAAACTGAATGAAACAGGCACAGGATGCAACTGAAATGGCCGATGCTATGGGATCTTTTTAGTCTTTTCCCCGCATACGCGGGGGTGATCCCATGATGTACTCGGATTATTGTCAGGTCGCAAACTTTTCCCCGCACACGCGGGGGTGATCCCAGTGGACTCGCAATCGCAAGTAAAGGGTAAATCTTTTCCCCGCATACGCGGGGGTGATCCCCTTCGGTGCGATGCAGACCTGACCGATGAACACTTTTCCCCGCATACGCGGGGGTGATCCCTGGTGGGCTGTGACAAGCGCCCGATACTCCGTCTTTTCCCCGCATGCGCGGGGGTGATCCCAAAAGCAAAGCCCGCCATGACCTGACCCTGCGCTTTTCCCCGCATACGCGGGGGTGATCCTCAATATCGCCGCTCTCAGAAATAACTAAGTCTCTTTTCCCCGCATACGCGGGGGTGATCCCAGGATTCTGCGGACGTTTCGACCGTCTTTCAGCTTTTCCCCGCATACGCGGGGGTGATCCCATCCCTTTCCCGGCATCGGCGATCATCTGCTGCTTTTCCCCGCACACGCGGGGGTGATCCCGGTCGATAGTTTCCAGCAGGGTCTCACCAATGCTTTTCCCCGCACACGCGGGGGTGATCCCTCAACTGGACCACCGTGGGTCTGGAACTTGTTCTTTTCCCCGCATACGCGGGGGTGATCCCGACAGCGCGGTAGCACCGTACACGGCCAAAAACTTTTCCCCGCACACGCGGGGATGATCCCGCTGAGGAAATCACACTGTAAGGAGGATATCACTTTTCCCCGCATACGCGGGGGTAATCCTTCCATGGTGCAGTTGACGGAAGATTGCAACGGCTTTTCCCCGCATACGCGGGGGTGATCCCCCCCTGTCTGTGGTTTAAAGTCCTCTGCGGAGACTTTTCCCCGCATACGCGGGGGTGATCCCTGGCTTTGTCTTGCTGCTTCGCCTGCTTGGTACTTTTCCCCGCATACGCGGGGGTGATCCCTACAAGGGGTAACGAAAAAGGACAGTCCACAGCTTTTCCCCGCATACGCGGGGGTGATCCCTCAAAGTAACCCTTCACACCATTCTCAAATGACTTTTCCCCGCATACGCGGGGGTGATCCCACGTGCACCCTTTCTTGTGTAAGTGGGGCTTCCTTTTCCCCGCACACGCGGGGGTGATCCCCGGAACCAGTGGATGCGCTCGGTCGTCAGGTCCTTTTCCCCGCATACGCAGGGGTGACCTCAAGGGCAAGCGGCGCATGGTGTTCCTGCCGGGGAGACTGGTGACGGACCGGAAAGCCGCGGCGGATGAAAAATCAGGTTGTACAAATTCGATGGAAAAAGTTTATGCAAGACTCCATATTGCAATATATGAAATTTTGTATTATCATAAATCTGCAAGCGATCTGTCTCTTTTGAGGAGGGGCGGAACGCCCAAAATACGCTTCTTTCCTGTGGAATTTCCCACGGTCCACCTGATGCGGATTGAAAGATAGGTCGAGAAGGGAAGAGCAACCATGATGAACACAAGTCTGCTCCAGAAGTCTGGTCTGGCGACGCTGCAGGTCGCGCAGATCCTGGCAGGGCTGGAACCGGGAGACCGGATCCCCACGGTGACGGAACTGAGCGAACAATGCGAGATGGCACGGGGAAATATCCAGATCGCGCTGAACAACCTGAAACAGAATCATGTGATCCGTCTGGAATCCCATGGGCAGAACGGCACCATTGCAACAGAGATCGACTATGTGGCAATGGCGCAGTATTGCAGCAATACGGGTCTGACCTGCGTGATGCCTATGCCGTATGGCCTGCGCTATGAAGGTCTGGCCAGCGGACTGTATGAGGAACTGAACCAGAAAGGGGTCACGGGTGCGATCGCATTTATGCGCGGTTCCGGCTACCGGCTGAACTGTGTGGAAGAAGGGCGCTTTCATCTGTGCGTCATGAGCCAGCTTGCATTTGAACACTATGCGCAGGAGGGCAAGGACATCCAGCTGATCGCGGCCTTTGGCCCGCAGAGCTATGTGGAACAGCATCGGGTCTTTGTCCGCCCGGACTTCAAGGGCGACTGGCAGAACTGCAAGGTGGGCGTGGATACCTCCTCGGTGGACCAGGAGATGCTGACCCGGTTCTGTTTTGCCGATAAGCCGGTGCAATATGTGCCCATCATCTATAGTCAACTGGTGCCGTTTCTGCACAGCGGCGTCATTGATGCCGGCGTCTGGAGCGCCGATATGCTGCCGGAGGGGCTGAGCTATTATCCGATGCCCCGGCTGGATGAGCAGGGAAAAGATACCGTGGCCGTGCTTGCCTGCCGGAAAAGTGATAACATCACCGCGCAGCTGGTGCGCAAGATCCTGTCGGTGGAGCGTGTGGACCACATCCAGCAGCAGGTGATGCGCAAGCAGATCATTCCGCGCTACTAAGCAAAGGTGCGGTCAAACAGAAGTCACATCTGCATGGAGGACATGCGGATGTTTCTTTCGGGATGAAAATACAAGATATTGTATAAAACATTTTCTTCCGAAAACCGATACAGGATGTCTGATTTTTTTGCAGAAAGAAAAGGAGATCTCGCATGAAAAAGATCACTCGGCGCAACTTCCTGATCGCATCCGGCAAAACCGTTGGCACACTGGCAGCTGCCTCTGCCTTTATGGGGTGTGCCAGCCCGGAGCAGGCGGAGAACTGCTTCCCCCGGTCTGCAATGCCCGTCCGGACCGATGACCGCCTGACGGCCATCGACGACATTGTGGAAAACTACATGGGACAGGGATATTTCCCCGGCGCAACGATCGTGGTGGCACGCGGCGGCAAGATCGTGTATGAAAAGGCATACGGCTACGCAATGCTCAACGACATGGGCGTGCGGCTGGACGATCCCCGCCCCATGCAGATGGATACCATGTTCGACATGGCATCCTGCACCAAGATCATGGCCACGACACAGTCCATCATGAAGCTGTACAGCGAGGGCAAGATCGACCTGAACGCCACGGTAGCAAGCTACATTCCGGAGTTTGCCAAGAACGGGAAGGAAAACGTCACCGTGCATCAGCTGCTGACTCACACCTCCGGTCTGCCGCAGTGGAAGGCGATGTTCCTCTACATCGAGAAGGACAAGGCCAAGGTGCTGGATTACATCTGCAACTGTGAGCTGATGTTCGCCCCCGGCGAGGAAAAGTACAGCGACCTGGGCTTCCAGATGCTGGGCTTCCTGGTGGAGCGGATCACCGGGCGCTCGATGGACGAATACGTCAAGAACGAGATCTACAAGCCTCTGGGGCTGAAGCGCACCACCTATCTGCCGCTGGCCAACGGCTTTACCACCGAGGATGTGGCGGCCACCTCCTTCGGCAACCCGTATGAGTATGCCATGGTGGACGAGATCGACTACCCGGGCTTTGGCTACGACTGTACCGCCGATCTGGACGCGTTCCGCACCTTCACCGGCTGGCGCAACTACACCCTGCAGGGCGAGTGCAACGACGGCAATGCATGGATGGCAAACGGCGGCGTGGCCGGTCACGCGGGCCTGTACTCCGACGCGGAAGATCTGGCCGTGCTGTGCCAGGCCATGCTGAACGGCGGCATCTACAAGGGCGTCCGCCTTTACAAGAAGGAAGTCATCGACGAGTTCACCAGCGAGCAGAACGGCAAGCCGTCCCGCGGGCTGGGCTTTGAGCGGGGCTCCTCGTTCATGGGCCGCGGCGACCGCCACTACGACGCCTTTGGCCACGCAGGCTTTACCGGCACCCATGTGGTCATGAACAAGACCAACAAGACCGCCGTCATTTTCCTGACCAACAAGCAGAACGTCGGCTTCAAGCCGGACTCCACCTCGTACTACAGCCCCTATAGCTGCTGCGGCGAGATCTGTGAGCTGGTCTGGAACATTTTTGGAACCGAAGCTCCGGCTGAGACGCTGGCCGACAAGATCGGCACCTGGCTGTAAGCAAAACAAAAAATCATTGGGAGATGTCAGAGATGGATTTTGAACCGAGATTAACGATCCTGCACCAGGCAGGGATGCTGTCCGAGGAGGATTGCCGGAAGGTACAGGATGTGATCCGCTTTTTTCAGGAGAAATACGGTCTGACATTGACCGAAGAAAACGCCTCCGCCATGATCACGCACCTGTGCGCTGCGCTGGGGCGCATCCACCGCGGAGAGCCGGTGGAGCCGCTGGACGAGGAGGTCTACGAAGAGACCAGCCAGGAGCCCACCTTCCCCAAGGCACTGGAAGCAACGCAGGCGCTGGTGCGGGAGATCCTGCCGGACCTGCCGGAGGACGAGCAGAAGTTCCTGACCATGCACATCGGGGTCGTGCTGGCACAATCGTGACAGCATTTGCATAAAACCCACATCAGAAAGGAGGGCTAGCTTATGAAAATCGTAGTAGGCGGCCAGATCGACAAGCAGAAGGTTTATGACACCATCAAGGGTGTTGTAGGCGACCGTGCCTCGGTGGAGATCAAGGATGACATTGCGGCGGCAATGGCGGTCAAGACCGGGCAGGCAGATTACTACTTCGGCGCCTGCAAGACGGGCGGCGGCGGTGCGCTGGCAATGGCCATTGCCCTGCTGGGCATGAACCAGTGTGCAACGGTGTCCATGCCGGGCAAAATGCTGAGCGAGGACGAGATCCTGGCACAGGTCAAGGCCGGCAAGAAGGCATACGGCTTTACGGATCAGCACATCGAAAAGGTCGTGCCGATCATTCTCAAGGGTCTGGGCTTCTGATCCGGATCGTCAAATAAGGAGGATTACATATGGAAACCATTCTGCGCTACGTTATCATCGCGGCAGTTGGTGCGTTGGCATCGATCCTGGCAAACCAGAGCATCGCCGTGTTCAACGACGGCCTGCGCCCGGTCCTGCCGGAGTATCTGGAAAAGCGCATGGACCGCAAGGCTCTGGCAGCCACCAGCTTTGCCATCGGCTTTGGCCTGGTCATCGGCTACGGCCTGCCCACGTCCATTGCCGCAAGCATCATCCTGATCCACTGCATCCTGCTCACCACCGACATCATTGGCACCTGGTGCCCGGACACCAAAAAGGGCATGATCGTTTCCGGCGTCATCGGCGCTGTGTACGGCGTGGCCCTGCTGTTCGGCCTGCAGGTGATCATCGACCTGTTCAACCTGCTGCCGGTCAACTTCCTGGGCAGCCTGGGCCAGGTCTCTGCCGGTATCACGCTGGCCTTCGCCATCTTCCCGGCTGTGACGGTTGCCCTGCAGTTCGGCGCTGCCAAGGGCATCATCACCGCCGTTGTGACCCTGCTGGTCCGTCAGATCGTTGAGACCTACGGCAAGATCGCACTGGACGCAGAGCACACGATCAGCCTGAACAAGGACGGTATGGCCCTGCTGGCCGGTATGATCATCATGCTGGTGTTCGCTGCCATGGATAAGGAAGGCAACGACCAGAACTCCAACGAAATGCTGACCCAGATCTTTGCCGACAAGGTCGCACGCATCCGCAAGTATATGCCGGTTCTGGCCCTCATGGGCGGCCTGATCGCAGCAGGCACCAGCATGAGCATCATGGCCGGTGACCCCATCAGCCTGGGCCTGCTGGCCGAGGGTGACCGCGTCAACGCAGGTCTGACCGCTCTGGCCCGTGCCATCGGCTTTATCCCGCTGGTTGCCACCACCGCCATCACCACCGGCGTCTACGCTCCGGCCGGCATGACCTTCGTCTTTGTGATCGGTCTGCTGATCCCCAACCCCTTTATCGCCCTGATCGCCGGTGCAGCCTGCATCTGCGTGGAGATCCTGCTGCTGAACGTCATCGCAAAGGGTCTGGACAAGTTCCCCGGCATCAAGCGCTGCGGCGACAACATCCGTACCGCTATGAGCTACGTCATCGACATCGCCCTGCTGATCGGTGGCATCCTGGCTGCTCAGGCGATCATGCCCACGACGGGTCTGTTCATCATCGTGGCATTCTGGTGCATCAACAAGTGCAGCAAGAAGCCTCTGGTCTCCATGGCAGTCGGTCCTCTGGGCGCGATCCTGGTCGGCCTGCTCGCAAACGTGCTGTTCCTGCTGTCTCTGTACACCCCTGCCGCCTGATCCCCGGATAAAATGAGCGCCTCCCGGCCTGCGTCGGGAGGCGGCTCTGGTTAAGAAACAATACAGGAGGCGAATCCTTTTGAAACTGCCTGAAAAGATTCTGTATGCGCACGAGCATACGACGATCGACCTGTCCGGTCCGAAGAAGAACATCGACTGCAGGCTGGATGATTTTGACGCGACCGCGGCAGAATACCGGCGGCTGGCGGAACACGGTGTGGTCGGCATCATCGACCAGACCAACCGCGGGATGGGCCGGAACGTGGCCTATGTGCAGAAAATGGCTGCACAGGCGGGGGTGGAGATCACCCACGCGACGGGCTACTACAAGGAGCCTTTTCTCCCGCCGGAGTGCTATACGCTGACCGAACAGCAGCTGTGTGACATCATGGTGAAGGAACTGACCGAGGGCATTGAAGGCACCGGTGTCCGGGCGACCGTCATCGGCGAGATCGGCACCTCGAAGGACATCACCGAGACGGAGGCCAAGGTGTTCCGTGCGGCATCCCGCGCCCATGCAGAAACGGGGGCACCCATCTGCACCCACACAACGCTGGGCACGCGCGGCCTGGAGCAGCTGGAGATCTTCAAGAGCTTTGGCGTTGACCTGAGCCGGGTGGTGCTGAGCCACATCGACCTGTCGGCCGATCTGGATTACATGAAGCGCCTGCTGGATCAGGGGGGCAACATTGCGTTCGACACCATCGGCAAGTGCAACTACCAGCCCGATGTCTCCCGTGCAGACTGGCTCAGCCGCCTTTGTGCGGAAGGGTACGACACGCAGATCGTCATGAGCATGGACATCACCCGCCGCAGCAACTTTGCAGACCGGGGCGGTGTGGGCTACAGCTACCTGCTGGACACCTTTGCTCCGCTGGCAAGCGAGGCAGGCGTGCCGGACCGCGCATGGGAGAACCTGCTGTACCGCAATGCACTGCGCATCTACAAAGGACAGAAATAACAAGGATTCGAGGAATTGACAATGAAAACCTATCCCCTGCATTCTATCTCGCTGGAACAGGCAAAACAGCTCCAGTTCAAGGTCATTGACGCAGTGACCCGCAATTTTCAGGGAGAGGAAGTCCTCTCGCTGGGCGACCTCGGCGTGGTGAAAGGGCTGAACAAGCCCCGCTGCACGGTAAAGGTGGAAAAGGTCTTTGCCGACACCTTTGATGCCCCGGCGGCGCTGCTTGTGCGCGGCTCCGGCACGGGCGCGATCCGCTGGGCTCTGACCGCCTGCCTGAAACCGGGGGATGCCATTCTGGTGCACACCTCGCCCATCTATACGACGACGCAGGTGACCATCGACGCCATGGGGCTGAAACCCATCCGCGCGGACTTCAACGATCTGGAACAGCTCAAGGCCGTCTGTGCGCAGCACAAGGACGAGATCCGCGGCGCCCTGGTGCAGCTGACCCGGCAGAAGCCGGAGGACCGCTACGACTACAAGGCCGTGATCGCAGCCATCAAGGCTGCGCTGCCGGGCATCCCGGTGGTGACCGATGACAACTACGCCGCCCTGAAAGTGGACGCCATCGGCTGCCAGGCGGGGGCCGACCTGTCCACCTTCTCCTGCTTCAAGATCCTTGGTCCGGAGGGCGTCGGTGCAGTGATCGGCAGCAAGGAGCTGATCGACCGCATCTACAAGATGCAGTATTCCGGCGGCAGTCAGGTGCAGGGACACGAAGCCATGGAGGCCCTGCGCGGCCTGATCTATGCGCCGGTGGCGCTCGCCATCCAGAGCGAGGTCAACGAGGAGCTGGTCCGCCGCCTGAACGCCGGCGAGATTCCCCATGTGCGGCAGGCGTTCCTGGCAAACGCGCAGAGCAAGGTGCTGCTGGTGGAGTTTGATCAGGAGATCGCCGAAAAAATTCTGGATGCTGCCCCGAAGTTCGGCGCAGCGCCGCATCCGGTGGGCAGCGAGAGCAAATACGAGTTTGCCCCCATGATCTACCGTGTCAGTGGAACGTTCCGTGCGCAGGACCCGACCATTGAACACCGGATGATCCGCATCAACCCCATGCGCAGCGGCCCGGACACCATCATCCGCATCCTGCGCAGCTGCATGGAGCAGGTCGAGGAAAACTGAACCGCTGAAAAAACGAGAGGAAAAGGAGAGATGCCCTGTGTTTTTAAAGACCGTAATGGAGCGCAACCAGCCGTTGGTGCGTCTGGGCATTGAATGGCAGCAGAATGGCGTGATCCTGCCGGACACCTATCTGCTGGATTACGACACGATCCTGGAAAATGCCCGCAGCATCAAACAGGCAGGCGACGCAAACGGCGTGCAGAACTTTTTCATGCTCAAGCAGATCGGACGCAACCCCCTGATCGCCCGTGCGCTGACCGACATGGGATATGTGGGCGCTGTGTGCGTGGACTTCCGCGAGGCGCTGACGATGGTGGAAAATCAGATCCCCCTCGGCAACGTAGGGCATCTGGTCCAGATCCCCCGGGCGGCCCTGAAAAAGATCCTCCGCGCAAAGCCGGTGATCGTAACGGTGTACACGCTGGAAAAAGCCCGCGAGATCAGCGCAGTCTGCACCGAGCTGGGCCTGCACCAGAAGCTGATGCTCCGAGTTCTGGGAGAAGGCGACATGCTGTATTCCGGGCAGTACGGCGGCTTTGAATTGCAGGAACTGGACAGCACAGTGCGTGCGATCGAGGCGATGCCGAATGTGGAGGTGGGCGGCGTGTGCAGCTTCCCTTGCTTTTTGTACGACGAAGCGGCACAGGACATCCTGCCCATGCCCAACCTCCGGACCGTGCAGACCGCAGCCGAAATGCTGCGCGCCTCCCCGCTGGC
>ERZ780168.4329-NODE-4329-length-9874-cov-3.649659_pt1 | contig 9874 bp, 7 predicted proteins | sample MGYA00510981_ERZ780168 | MGnify/ENA primary metagenome ERZ780168 (study PRJEB29588, sample SAMEA2158769) | human gut metagenome | biome: human gut; feature: human-associated habitat; material: faeces | place: Denmark | collected 2008/2010 ...
GGCAAAGTAATTTGAAAAGTCCCCTCAATTTTACAAAAGGACCCTTCTACTTACTCTGAATAAGGGGCGCCGTTTGGCAGGGTGTTTCGAGAAATTTCTCAATTTTTCTATCAAGACGCAAAAAGAGGCGCAGCCTACGGATTTCTCCGAAGGCTGCGCCTCTAAAATTTCTTTTCAATTAACTTAAAAAGTGAACAAGCACAGATGCATTTGAGTCTGGCTTATATATCAAATCGCAAGATAATGCTCTATAAAGTATATAACGGCAAAGCAGTATTCTTCATACTGATTGTCCTTATTACGCCCCTTCAGCCGAGCTATTTCGCTCGCCCATTCTATATCGGACGCTGAATCCAGCGAGGAATACGCCTCAAAAGCTGCTTTTCGCCTATGTACAATTGTACTACAATCCAAGTTCAATATTTCAATCGTTTTTTGAGCATCTGTAGTTCTTCCATAGATATGCCCTTCATCATCATATGAAAATAACGACTCAACATTTTCATCCAACGGAGTGACAGGAATGATGGAATCGTTTTTCTTATCATCACAATGAGATGGGAATAATTTCTTTTCCCGCTTTGGCCTTCCAGTCCTTTCTTGCTCTCCACCGTCGCACGAACATACTAGATTTGTATATACTAATTGAAGGTGCGTATATCGTTTATCTCCCTTTGGTAATAGATGCTCGATAACGGAATGATGGTCTGGGGAAATGCGCTTGCCACAATAACAACAAATATCACCTTGCTCATCCGCCAATTGCTGTTTCAACTCGCTCTTTACATTTGAAGGGAGATCATCAAAATTAGCACCTGCAGTTTCTTTGTAGCGCTCAAGCGATTCCGGTGGTTTTCTTTTCTCTATATATTTCATTTAGTCACCCATCCTCGAAAGCAAGTGCCCTGCCGTTACCCAAAAAGGATCATCCCTTGATAGTAGCTCACGAAGTGTATTTTCGTGTATAAGAGCATCTTTCTTGTTTCCGTGAATAACAGAATTTCTAAAATCTCGCATTGCCTTTTCGACATCTACAGGTCTTTTCCCGACATCCATAATCTCTTCCAAAACCTCCGTAATGTCCCGGTTAAAAGTGTCGGCAGATGGCTCAAAGACCTGTCCGTCTTTCAAAATCCGTATGTTTTCTTTTCTCATCTTTCCAAGTGTTAAGGGAGAATGTGTAGTAAATAACACTTGTCCTGTGATCTCGATTTCGGAAATAATCTCTGCAAATCTACGCTGCCAGTTCGGGTGAAGAAACGAGTCAAATTCATCAAGGAGAAACAGAGCTCGATATTCCTTAGTTGCTTCCAATAAGCAAAGAAGTTGAGCAAGTTGCTTTTCGCCTTCGCTTAGCATTTCTAACTGCATAGAAACATCATCTTTTATGACATTAAATCGGATTTCTTTTAGAATATCTGCCTGTAAGAGAAGCTCTAACTTAGCAAAAAGGTCAAAGCAATTTTCGGAATCAATTCTAACATTTGCAATGTTATCTACTGTAATCGTGGCACTGTCTTTATTGCTTATATTTAATACGCCCATCTCCACCAACTGGCTCAAAACAGCGGCAACCGTCCCTTGCGCGTTCCAGAAAGAATCATTGGTTATAGGCGCTGATTTACTCCAAGTCGGGCGTTTTAATACAAACTCAACTGGTCCCCCAATACTCTCTATTCCTACCAAGTCGCAAATATTTTCAAAAGAATTACTCTTATAAATAGCATTTGCAAGCATAGCCGCAGGAAACTCTCTTAATCCAACAAATGATATATACTTAAGAACCGTTTCACCATTGTTTTTAAGTGCTTTTGAAAACGCCTTGTCAATATATGTGTCTGAAATATTCTTCAAACGCTCTGTCTCGCCACAGTAATATAGAAAAATTCCGCGTGGAAGAGAAAACCGCCGTTCAGCCTTCCTTACATTTTTTCCATCCTTGGTGAAAATCGTACCACCTCGGTTAGAAATCTGGTATTTACTGTTGTTTATCCGATAGCAAATATCATATATAAAGTCAATTGTCTGTTCATTGTATACCGCAGCAAATGCAGTGGCCAATGCCTCAAGCACATTGGATTTTCCGCTACCATTATTGCCTATCAGTGCATTGACCGAAGACCCCTCATTGAAGGCTACTTCGAAGTCTTTAAGATTTTTGTAACTATCAAGATAAATATAATCAAGCTTCATTTATTCACCCACCTGACTAATCCAATCACGAATATTGGTTCCAATACGCTCAATATCTTTACGGCCGAGCTCTCCGCTATGCATAATAACATTACGGGATCGTTCAATTGTTTGAATAATCTGTCTTGCCCAATCTATCGACACTATATACGCTTCAAACAAATCCAAATTTTGAGACATAATCGACACCAAATCTCCGAACTCAGTGTAATTAATCATTGAGTCACCACGCGGAGTATGCCATCGAATTTTTTCCTCTTCTCTTTTTCGGCTCTCGGCATTCCTTCTGATTTTTTCTGAAACACAATCCGCCCACCAATTTTCCCCTTTGGTTTCAATGAGAATTTTAACAACAAAGCGCCGAACAGAGTTTTCAAAAGCAGCAATAGCAGTGTAAACAGTTGCCATTGCCCTTGCCGAGTTAACAAGTTCTTCATCAAGCAAATCCAATGACAAGGAATCGATATATTCATGCGCTAATACTTCGGACATAGAATATTTGCTTACAGTTTCCGTTTTTTCAAGTGCGGATTTTGTTAACTCGCCCCGCATAATAAAAGCATAGAGCTTATCTTCGTTCATAAAAACCTCACAGCAAATGTTTTTTCAAACTTTGAAAAATAGCATCATAAACAGCCATATTCGTTGTCTCTGGCAAATGAATCTGTATGTTATAATGCAGGCCAAGTTGAGCCGCATGCGACGAAGAATTACTCTTCACATCACTAGAGTGTGTCTCCTCAGGTACACCCAAGTTAGGCTGTATGGGAGTTGCATCTGGCTGTTTATTTGCCGCTACATCAGTCCAGTCAGCATAATCACAGAGCACCCGAAAGGTTCTCGCCATATTTTCAATCACTCTATCGCCCTTTTGGCCCTGTGTCAGTGTTCGCAACTTGTTTTTTACTTCCTCTTGTGAGAGTTTTTGTGCCTCTTTATTGAGGTTGAATAAATCCTCGTAAGCTTCTTGAATTCCGATGGCAATAATCTTCTTTGACTGGGATTGATCCAAAAAATCATAGTAACGCTGTGTTGGCTCACCTGCGTCAGTCAGCAGTCCAAGAGCTTTGAGAACTCCCGTAATCAGCCGATCATTGCTGCTTTTATATCCCAAATCCTCAAGAAACTTATTCGTAAATCTCTCTGGTGCCCGCGCGCCCAAAATAGAATTCATTATTCCTTCAAAGTTCTTGGTGCTTGTTAAATATGATGTTGTGAGTGCCATATTTATCCTCTCCTTATTATTTCTTTCAGCAATTCCACCGCGCTCTCCTCACTTGGGTCATTCGTACCCAGTTCACCGCGAAAGGCACGGGCGAGAATGGATTTTTTCATCAGATCAATCTGGTCAAGGACTGCTTCGGCAGCTTCTTTAGCCTGTTGTTCTTTCGATAGCAACTTCTGTATTACAGATACTATCTTTTCCTGCTCAGGGATACTGGGAACATTAAACGAATAGGCTCCAATCTTTTTTGCATTGATATTAGATTGGTTCACTCCATCCGTTTTAACCGAATTACAGTATTTTTTCGCATCAAGAGTGTTCAATGCATAGTTCAAATAATCACCTATTATTTTATCGCGATCATAGTCCAGTTTAATAAGGTAACCTGCGTAAATGGCTGGATGCTCACCACGATAGATTGCTGTTTTCCCAACAAGCGCTGCACTATTTGTTCGGTTGAAAAGAACATCTCCGGGGAAAAGCTTATACTTTTCTATATCGTCTGGATCATTCGAATAAGCCAAGTCTGACCAGTCGATTTCACCTTGCTGCAAATTGCCCATCCGAAGTACAACCACATTGCCAGATGCATCAGACTTCTTTGCAGTGCCGTATTTTAATGAAATACACAGCTCACCTACACTCTTTTTTTCCCAACTCTCCATCCTCACGCCGTGCTCTTCCCGCCATTTCGCAGTCAGTTCACCGGTGAAGGCTTTATGGAGAATAGCGGCTTTGCGGGTTTCAAAGCTATCCACCACGGCCTGTGCCTTTTCCTTGGCCTCATCCAGCTTGGCAAACAGGCTTTCGATGCGGTCAACAATGCGCTGCTGCTCGGCAAGGGGAGGGAGCGGAATAGGAATGGTATCCATACTTGCCCGTGTCAGCTTCAAACGCGTGGTGCCATTGACATAACCCGCATAATTAAAGGAATTTAGGTAATGCAACAGATACCTATTTCCCGTATCCCCAAATAGGGAGCGAAGAATATGAGCGTGATTATTCACCCAAGCTTTCCCAGTAATCAAATATGCTTTATCTTTAATCAAATCCAAAAAGGGCGCTCCATCTTCGCCAAGCAAAACCAAATCTTCATCCGTGAGGAAATCATCTATCCAGCCAACCTGTCCGGTAGCACCATAGTATGGAACATTTCCATTTCGGCCAGCGCGCTCAGTTGCATTTATTGGTTTTCTAAAATTATCAAGGCACTCAGCGGCCTTTGTCAGATAGGTCCAACACCAATTCTCCGGCAATTTATGTGGCCACTCCCAATCCGGCACCAAGGCCGCCTGCAACCGCTCTTCGGGCGTGAGGGCGGTTTCTTTTTTTGCTCTTGCCATCACTTTTTCTCCGTCAGAGCACGAAGCTCACGCACAACACTTTTCAGCAAATCGACCGCTTCCTCTAAATTTGCAATCGCTTCCTCGCCGCTTTCTACAGGGTCAGGAAGATCGTCATAATCCACGATGGAGTCGTCGCGGATCAAGCCAAGGTCAAGACTATCGTCCGGATTCTTGGCGATCTCCTCACGAGTGAATTTGCTCCAGCGCTCGCCCGTGCGCTTGGACGGGTCTTCGTATCCTGCCACGAATTCATCAAAGTCGCTCTTGCGCAGCTGCCGGGTCTTGCCAAAGCTGTCCATATTGGTGCGCATATCGTAGAACGCAACCTCGGTGGTGTTATCCTGCTCGGTTGTCCCGCGGGTAAGGAACAGCACATTGGTCTTGACGCCCTGCGCATAGAAAATGCCGGTAGGCAAGCGCAGAATGGTGTGCAGGTTGCAGAAATTCATCAGTTCCCGGCGCACGCTGGCACCGTCACCGGCAGCAAACAACACATTATCCGGCAGTACCACGGCGCAGCGGGCCTTGCCGTCCGCCTTCAGGCTGCGATAGATCACCTGCAAAAAGTTCAGCTGCTTGTTTGAAGTCTGGAAAGAAATATCATCTCTGGTGGCACGCTCACCGCCCTTTTTCGTGCCAAAGGGCGGATTGGTCAGAATAACATCAAAATCTTTCAATCCCTTGGCGCTTTGTGCGAGAGAATCCCCCAATGTGATATTGGCATTCATATTGTGCAGATAGGCGTTCATCAATGCCAAGCGATGGGTTTCGTGCACCAGTTCCACGCCGTTGAACGCTTTATTCTGCTGGAAATCTGCCTGACGGTCAGAGAGTGCATACATATCGTTATTCGCATTGACATAGCGGTTGGCTGCAATCATAAAGCCAAAAGTGCCGCAGGCCGGGTCAAAGCACTTGTCACCCAGCTGGGGTTTGATGAGCTCCGTCATCACATCGATCAGCACACGAGGGGTGAAGTACTGACCGGCACCGGACTTCTTCTCATTGGCGTTTTTCTCCAGAAGACCTTCATACAGGTCGCCCAGACCTTCCTCTTTGGCCTCATACCAGTCCAGCTTATCAATCTCCGTGATGATTTTTTCGAGGTTTTTCGGCTCCTCGATGCTGGAGGATGCGTTGGCGTAAATCTGTGCCACGCGGCCAACGGATTCTTCGCCCAGCTTGCTGAGCAGCGTATAGTAGTGCTTTTTCAGGTCAATGCCGGAACGGCTGGTCAAAGAGCCCCAACGATATGCTTCGGGAATATCCTTATCTGCACCGGTCTCATCGGCCATTTTCAAAAACAGAATGTAGGTCAGCTCTGTCACATACTGGTGATAAGTAATACCGTCATCCCGCAGCACATTGCAGAGGTTCCAAAGTTTCTGTACAATATCTTGCGTGCTCATTTAAGCTGCTCCTTCGTAAATATAAGTGTTGATCTCGCGGATAATCTCCGCAAGCTGCCCGCCAAACTTCTTGTTAAAGCGTGCGAAACCGCCATCCATCTTGAACGCCGGTGCCTCAAAGGTCTCGGTATTGAGGATGCTCTCGTGAAGCATATATACCTTGATCTTTTCCAGCAGATCCAGCTGCATTTTGTTAAAGTGATGCGCCGAAATCAGTTTAGAAAAGGCCATTTTCACGCGGTCATCATGGTTCACCAGCGGCGTTTTAAGTACAGCCCGACGGACAAAGGCGATAATGTCTGCCACGATCCGTTCATTGCTCACCGCACTGGCCGCTTCATTCAAGCTGCTCTCGGTGAAATTCTCCTTATCCAGTTCCAGCTTTAACTCCCGAAGCTGCGCCCGGGTCATATCGCTGGGGCGGGTGCAGGCTATGCGGATCGCTTCGATACGGTCTTTGTTCTCATTAACATAGGCCACAAAAGAGTCCAGATAATCCTGCGGTTTTTCCGTATCACCATAGCCGCGGGTCGTTTCCAAAAGAGTATCTTCCTTTTCGGAATAGTAATGTCCGCGCTTTTTGCCCTTCAGGTTGTCAAACCAAAGCAGGAAATCCTTATCCTCCCGGCAGCGTCGCACAAAAGCTTCCTCTGTACAGCTTTTCAATTCCTTCGCATATTCCCGAATTGTTTTTCCGCCTAAACGCTCGGATACATCATACTTTTGCTCATCGGTCAGATTGTTGCTCTTACGCTGCAATCTTGCCAAAATGCGATCTTTGACAGGCTGCTTGCTGGTCTCACCCGGACGGAACAAATCCTCCAACAATTCAGCCATTGATTTGCTGACGGAGACTGACTTCATATTGGAAGTGTCGTCCAAGTCCTCGTACACGCGAACTGCATCAAAGATATTGAAGTGCGTCTTTCCGATTTCCGGGCAAAGGCGCGTAGCGCGTCCCAGCATCTGCTCAAAGAGGATCCGGCTGTTGATCTTTCGCATAAACACCAAATTGCAAATTGCCGGCACATCGATTCCGGTAGTCAGCAGGTCGACTGTTACGGCAATGTTGGGGTACTGGTTGTTCTTGAACTGCTTGATCACCTGCAAAATCTTCTTTTTGTTGCCGCCGGCAGTTTTGCCCGTGATTTTCATAATGGCATCATTGGAAATGCCATAGGGCTTGTAAATTTCTCGGAGCGTATCCACAATACGGTCAGCGTGTGCATCATTCACCGCAAAAATCAGCGTCTTTTCTCCACTTTCCGGATTCAGGTAGGTCGAAACTTCTTCCAGCACCTTGCGGGTATGATCCGGCAGAACAATTTTGCGGTTGAACTCCGACACATCGAAATCCATTTCATCGTCCAAAACTGCACCATTCAAAAGTTCATTGGTGTTGGGGTCATATTGCGCCAAGGTTTCACCCTTCTTGAACTGTGCGTCATTTTCAATGAAATCCGTATTAATCAGATATGGAGGGTCGTGATCCACCAGCCAGCCATCGATAACCGCCTCACGGTAGCTGTAGGTATAGACCGGCTCCCCGAAAATCTCGGTCGTGTGCAGGGCGGGCGTAGCAGTCAAGGCAACTTTCACCGCATCGAAATACGCGATAACCTGCTTGTACTTGCTCATATAATCATCTTGATTATCGTAGAGGATTTCTTCTTCCGTCATTTCACGGTCAAGAATATAGCCTCGGTGGGCTTCGTCCACAATAATCAAATCAAATGCACCGGGCATCAAATCCGGTTCTTCAGCCAGAATCGTGCGTTTCAAAAGCCCCTGCACCGTCGAAATGCTGACCTTGGTTTCCAGATTGATGATGTTGTCATCGATCGCTTTGATCTCATATATTTTGTCCAGCGTCAGCAGTTCCTTCAGCTTGACATCTTTGAAGGTGTCCATTGCCTGCTCACCGAGGGACACTCGATCCACAAGGAAAAGAATACGACGGAAACGCTTGGATTCCAGCATCTTGTAGATAAGTCCCAGAACAGTACGGGTTTTGCCCGTTCCGGTGGCCATTGCAAGCAAGGCCGTTCTCTTGCCGTCAACGATTGCCTCTGTTGCCTTATCAATGGCCTTGATCTGGTAGTCGCGCAGATTCAACCCATTAGGATCTGTCATAAACGAATTATCTGCTGCAGCCAGCGCCTGATTGGCCGCCGCTGTATTCTGACCAAGTTTTTCCATCAGGTCACTTGGGCTAAACCAGTTCCGAATAGGATACGGTTGATTTTCCTGTTCCCGGACATCCAAAAACCAAATACCAGACTTCGTCCGCAGCTGCTCTAAATATGCCCTGCCATTTGAAGCAAAGAGGAAGGGGACCTGATAACCATTCCAGTTTCCAACAGTATATGGAAGGTCCTCCGGCTTAATATGTGCAGCATAGTCCTTTACCTGCACATCGATGGTAGATGCCACATCTTCCGACATCTTTTTTGCATCCAGCAATGCTACGAGCTTCTCGCCAATGAAGAATGCATAATCCGCATACCCGTTTTTGTAAAAGGCCGAATTGGTAGGCCATTCGCTGATAGCAATATTTCTCCCCTTTACAGGACGCGTTCCTTTGCTGTAGCGCAGGTTCTGCGTATCAGCTTCCCAACCAGAAAGACGAAGCTGCTCGTCAATCAAGCATCTGGTCTGCGCCTCATTCCAATTCATCATAGCGGAGACAGATTCTGATCGCCTTGCGCGCTCCTTCTGCGTTTTGCCCGAAGCGGCGGTCTTGACCACGGCCAGTTGCTTCGTCAATTCCGCAATTTTCTTTTCCTGCTCGGCAATAACGGATTCCAAATCTTCGTGATCAGTCTCGACAGGCATAACAAACTCGGGCGCAATATATCCCCAGTCTCCATAGGTCTCCATAAACCAAACAGCAAGATTGTATGTCAAGGACAGCAATGTCTTTGCTTCGTCCACGGAGTCCGTACCTATATGTACTGCCGAGTTTCTTGTCTTGCGAAGAACATATAGCGTGTTGTCAATTTCGTGCGGCAATAAACCGGCTCGCTTCAAAATGCGAATTCGATTTGCGTGGGTATTGTCAACAGCCGGCTCCGCAATGTGCTCAAAGACAAGGATCTCCTGCACTAAGCGCTCGGCAAACATTCCGAGTTTATAGATACAGGCATTGGGATCAGAATAGACATAGGTTTCTGCGGTTGCGCCGATCTGTGCCAATGCAGGCCAGTATCGATTCAGAAAATCAAAATTTGATTTCATAAGCAGTCTCCCTCGATTTTTGTTAATTCATTTAGCATTTGATATAAGCACATCTCCAAAGTGCCAATTTGGCACTTTGGAACCACCGTGCTGGCACTTTGGGATTTCACCAAAGTATCAATTTGATACTTTGGAAGCTGAAAGCTGATACTTAGAAATTTGTCAGCCTCATCCAACCGCCACTTCGACCTTTTTGCCGCTGAAGGCCACGCCGTATTTATAAATCGTCCTGACCCCGGCGGTCGTCAGCTCGGTTTCGTATTTCTTCTCGTTGATCTGCTGCAAGGCCGTCTCGGACAGCTTTTTCAGCTGCTCATCGCTGCAATTTTTCTCCGCTTTCAGTTCGATCAGGATGCCCGGAAGACCCTTTTGCGTGGGCTTCAACTGAATGTCATAGCGCCCGTCGCCGGATTCCCGGTTGGAGGTCACGAAAGCGCCGCCCAGCAGGGCGCACAGGCCCAGCA
>ERZ780168.4331-NODE-4331-length-9870-cov-5.818237_pt1 | contig 9870 bp, 7 predicted proteins | sample MGYA00510981_ERZ780168 | MGnify/ENA primary metagenome ERZ780168 (study PRJEB29588, sample SAMEA2158769) | human gut metagenome | biome: human gut; feature: human-associated habitat; material: faeces | place: Denmark | collected 2008/2010 ...
GGTTTGGTTGTGCTTACTTATCCAGATAATTCTTCAGCAACTCCTGCAGCAGCTCGTCTCTGTCGAGACGGCATATCAGCGTGCGTGCGTTGTTGTAGTTGGTGATATAGGTCGGATCCTCCGAAAGAATATACCCCACTATCTGGTTGATCGGATTGTAGCCCTTTACCATGAGGGAGTTATACACGGATGACAGGATCTCTCTCATCTCGGCTTTGCTGTCCAGCGCTGTGAACTTTCTTGTTACATCCTCCATGATGTCCCTCCTCTTCACTTATTTATTGGCTACATTATAGCATATTAGTTTGTCAAGTAAAGTCGAAAAAACTAAACAAAAGGTTAATTTTTCTTAAGGTGGTATAATTTTACCGAATGCTGGCACCGAATTTCCGCTCAAGCGCGGCGAGAACCTTCTTCACGGTTTCCTCGGCATGGTCGTCGGTGAGAGTCTGGTCGTCGGCGCGCATGGTCAGCGAGAAGGCGACGGACTTCTTGCCCTCGGCGATGTGGTGGCCGGTGTACACGTCGAAGATACGGCAGCCCTTGAGGTACTGGCCGCCCTCGGCCATGATGTGATCCACCATGTCGCCCACAGGAATCTCAGCGCCGCAGACGACGGCGATGTCGCGCGTGACGGCGGGGAACTTCGGAAGCGGCTGGTAGACAGGGATGTCGCCGCGCTTTTCATACATCGCATCGAAGCTCAGCTCTGCGGTGTAGACCTCGGTGTCCATGCCGTAGTTCGCCGCGACGAGCGGATGGATCTGGCCGAACACGCCGAGGTATGTCTCGCCCGCATACACTTTCGCGCAGCGGCCGGGGTGATAAGAATCATTGTCGGTGCAGGCGACGTACTTGACATCCGTGATGCGCAGCTCGTGCAGCAGCGTCTCGATGCCGCCCTTGAAGGAGAAGAAGTCCACGCCGTCGCCGTAAGCGCCGAGGGAGAGGTACTTCGGCTCGTCAGCAAGGCCATCCTCGCGCGGCAGGTAAATTTTGCCGAGCTCATAGAGGCGGGCGGACTTGTTGCGGTAGCTGTGGTTGCGGGCAATGATCTCGAGCATGCTCGGCAGGATCGTCGTGCGCATGATGGAGGTATCCTCGCCCAGCGGGTTCAAAATCTTCAGGGAGTTGCGCAGCGAGGAATCCTTCGGCATGCGGATCTTATCGTAATAGGTCGGGCTGATGAAGGAATAGGTGATGATCTCATCGTAGCCCAGCGCGCGCACAGCGCCGCCGATGGCGCGGTCGAAGCGCTGCTGCTCGCTAAAGCCGCCGCGCGTGGTCTCGCCGCGCATGAGAGTGCAGGGAATCTTATTGTAGCCGTAGAAGCGCGCGACCTCTTCGGCAATGTCACTGTAATGCTCGACGTCGCCGCGCCAGGACGGCACATAGATGTCGTCGCCATTCAGGATAAAGCCGAGGGAGACAAGAATTTCGCGCATCAGGTCTTCGCTGAGTTCCGTGCCGAGCAGGGCGTTGATCTTGTCGGGTTCGAGCTTGACGACCGTGGGGGCCTTTTCCTTGGCGACCACGTCCATCACGCCGTCGACGACCTCGCCGCAGCCGAGCAGCTCCACGAGCTCGCAGGCGCGCTCGACGGCCTTGATGGTGTTCATCATGTCGAGGCCCTTTTCATAGCGGGAGGAGGCGTCGGTGCGCATGCCGAGGGCGCTGGCCGTGCGGCGCACGGAAACACCGTTGAAGTTAGCGGACTCAAAGAGCACCATCGCCGTGTCGCCGACGATCTCGCTGTTCGCGCCGCCCATGACGCCCGCGACGCAGACGGGCTTGTGCTCGTCGCAGATGCAGAGCATGTTCGGCGTCAGCTTGCGCTCGTTGCCGTCGAGCGTCTGGATGGTCTCGCCCTCGCGCGCGGTGCGCACGATGATGTGGCCGCCTTCGACGCAGCTGAAGTCAAAGGCGTGCATCGGCTGGCCGTATTCGAGCATCACATAGTTCGTGATATCGACGATGTTGTTGATGGGGCGCACGCCGCTGTTGCGCAATCTCTCGCGCATCCAGCGCGGAGACGGAGCGATCTTGACGTTTTTCACCATGCGCGCGGTGTAGCGCGGGCAGAGGTCGCCGTCCTCAATGTCGATGTCGACAAGGTCGGCGATGCTGCCGCCGCAGCCGTGCGGCTCGGGCGTGTGCAGCTTAAGGGGGCGCTTGAACGTCGCGCTCGCCTCGCGGGCAAGGCCGATGACGGAAAGGCAGTCGGGGCGGTTCGGCGTGATCTCAAACTCGACGATGGAATCGTCAAAGCCGAGGATGTGCGCCATGTTGAGGCCCGGCTCGGCGTCCTCTTCCTGCAAAACGAAGATGCCGTCGGCGATGCAGTGAGGGAACTCCTTCTGCTCGGCGTGCAGGTCTTCGAGCGTGCAGATCGTGTCGCTCTTCGTGTTGTACGCGACAAGGTCGCCTTCGTGAAGGTTGGAGCAGCGCGTATCGGGCACAGCGGTTGCATTGCCGAGGTCGAGGCAGGTGTGGAACGTGCCGTCGCCCAGCGGGGCACATTCAAGCACCCTGGCGGCAACAACAGGGCCGTAGACCTTGTCGCCGGGCTTGATGTCAGCGGGGATGGAGGGCTTCGCGGGGTCGATGGGATGATAGTCGTTCAGAAGCGCCGCGGGCGTGATGACGGCATAGGGGAAGTCATGCTCCGCCGTCATGCCAAGCTCCTTGAGCGAGCAGAGCATGCCGTTCGACTCGACGCGGCGCAGCTTGCCCTTTTCGATCTTCACGCCGCCCGGCAGATGCGCGCCGTGCAGCGCTGCGGGGACATAGTCTCCCACATGGATGTTCCACGCGCCGGTGACGATCTGCACGGGCTCAGCCTGACCGACGTCGATCTGGCAGACCCACATGTGGTCGGAATTTTCATGGCGCTTCATCTCGATAATTTTGCCGACGACCACGTTCTTGAGGTTTTCGTCGGGACGCTCGATGGTCTCGACCTTCGAGCCGGAGAGCGTCATCTCGTCGTTGAATTCCTTATCGGTGATATCCTTGAGGTCAACGAATTCGTTGAGCCAATTACGGGATAGGATCATATTTGTATCCTCCTAAGAAGTAACAATCAAATTTCGTTTTTTGTGACGACATGCGCGCCAGAAAAAACACCGCTCAGAGTGCAGGCGTGCGAGCAAAGCGAGTGCGGCGCAGCACCCTGCGAAAGAGATCGCAGAAAGCGGCTCGCCGCTTTCGCGAGGAATATTAAAACTGTTCGAGGAAGCGGACATCGTTCTCGAAGATCAAACGCAGGTCGCTGATCTTGAAGTGGCCGAGCGCCAGACGCTCAAGGCCCATGCCGAACGCCCAGCCGGAATAGACCGTGGAGTCGATGCCGCAGCCCTCGAGGACCTTCGGGTGGATCATGCCGGCGCCGAGCACCTCGATCCAGCCCTCGCCCTTGCAGGTGGGGCAGCCTGCGCCGTGGCACTTGTGGCACTGAATGTCCATTTCGCAGCTCGGCTCGGTGAACGGGAAGTGATGGGGGCGGAAGCGCGTGACCGTGTGCTCGCCGTAGAGCTGGCGCACGACCTCGTTGAGCGTGCCCTTGAGGTCCGCCATCGTAATGCCCTTGTCGATGGCCATACCCTCGATCTGGTGGAACATGGGCGAGTGCGTGGCGTCGACCTCGTCCTTGCGGTACACGCGGCCGGGGGCCAGAATGCGGATGGGCAGCTCGCGCGTCTCCATCGCGTGGATCTGCATCGGAGAGGTCTGCGTGCGCAGAAGGATCGAGCTGTCCTCGGTGAAGTAGAACGTGTCGCTCCACTCGCGGGCGGGATGGCCCTCCTCGACGTTGAGCTTCGTGAAGTTGTACTCGGCAAGCTCGACCTCGCGGTCTTCGAGAATTTCAAAGCCCATGCCGACGAAGATGTCCTTGATCTCGTCGAGCACCTGATACATCGGGTGCTTCACGCCGATCTTTTCCTGCTTGCCGGGGATGGTCACGTCCACGGCCTCGGACTTGAGCTTGAGCTCCATGGCCTTGTCGGCGAGCTCCTTCGCCTTTTCCTCAATGTCCGCTTCAAGCTTGGCGCGCACGTCGTTGGCGAGCTGCCCGATCACGGGGCGCTCTTCGGCGCTGAGCTTGCCCATCTGCTTCAAAACGGCGGTCAGCTCACCCTTTTTGCCAAGGTAGCGGACGCGCAGTGCTTCGAGGTCCTCCGCCTTGCCGGCGTCGGAGATCGCATCGAGTGCCGCCTTGCGGATCGCTTCCAGTTGTTGTTTCATATCATTTCTCCTTTTCAGGTAAAAATTTGCAGAATTTCAAAAATCGGCGGCAGGGGCAAAAAAAATAGCCTTTCCTCCCGACACTCTCGGGACGAAAGACTTTCTTCCGCGGTACCACCCTGATTCGCGCCCAAAGGCGCGCGCTCGTTGCCCGTAACGGGGGCCGGCCGGCCGCGCATTTCCTCGCGGCTGCTCGGGGGCGAACCAAGCGACATCCCGCAGACCGGCTCCCAGCCGCCGACCGGTCCTCTCTACGCGGAACAAACACGCTATTTTCCCTTTCACAGCATTTGTCTAAGTGGTACTTATATCACAGAAAAAAGGAACTTGCAAGGGGGAATTTGCCCCTTGCCGGCAAAAAAGCGGCAAAAACGCAAAATATCGCGCATTTTCCTCTGCGCACTCCCCTTTTCCTGCCCAAAACGCGGAAAAACCGCACTTTACAACGTGCAAAAACGTGGTATACTATAATAGTTATTTACAAACCCACCGTGGCTGCTCTCGCAGCCGGATAAGGAGAACGATCATGGACGAAAGAAAGCGTCTTTACAAGTCCCGCAACAACAAGATGATCTGCGGCGTCTGCGCAGGCATCGCAGACTACTTCAACATTGACCCGTCGATCGTGCGCGTGCTCTGGGCGGTCCTCGCTCTGGCCGCCGGTACCGGCGTGCTCGCCTATATTGCCTGCGCGATCATCCTGCCCGAGGGCGACACCGAGGTCTGACCGCTTGACAATCCGCGCAAAAAAGATATACTAAATCCTGTTTGCCGCGCGAAACGGCAGAAAAAGATGTAAAACGCGAAGGGAGCTTCCTTTTATGGCGACTTATCCGATGCATGTCGCGGGTCTTGACCGCGACTTTCCCATCTGCAAGGTAACGGACGATCTTTATATCGGTGCTTTCATCATGTTCGGCGACGCGGAGCTGACTGTGCGCTGCGCAGAAGAGCTCTTGAAGCTCGCCGAGGGCATCGACTACGACTACCTCTTCACCGCTGAGGCAAAGTCCATCCCCCTCATCCACGAGATGGCGCGCCAGAGCGGCGCGAAAAAGTATTTTATCGCGCGCAAGGGCCCCAAGGTCTACATGCCCGACCCCATTTCCGTGGAGGACAAGTCCATCACCACCGTCGCCCAGCAGAAGCTTTTCCTCGGTTCTGACGACGCGGATCTCATCCGCGGCAAGAAGATTTTGCTCGTCGACGATGTCATCTCCACGGGCGGCTCGCTCAAGGCGATGGAAGCACTCGTCGAAAAGGCGGGCGGCACCGTTACGGGCCGCATGGCCGTTCTCGCCGAGGGCGGCGCAGCCGACCGCAAGGACATCCTGTTCCTTGAAAAGCTGCCCGTCTTCAACGCCGACGGCAGCGTGAAGTAAAAAGATTCAATCACAGAAGCGCAAAGCGCCTTTCAAAGAGCTTTCTTTGAAAGGCGCTTTCTCTGTTATTCGGTGATCTCCTCGCAGACCGCCGGCGATGTGGGCCTTGCTTCGGCCTCCGGCGCTGTTCTTAGTCCGCTCAAACCGCGGCGGCAGAGCACGCAGCCCGCCGCGCATACGGCGGCCATGACGGCAAGGAACTGCCACTTCTCCGCAAAACCGCCCAAAAGCCCCAGCGGGTCGTTCATTGCGTTGAACACGGCGTGCGCGGCGATCGTGGGCAGGATGCTCCCCGTGCGATAGCGAATATAGCCGAAAAGCAGGCCCATGAGAAACGCGTAGCCGATCTGCACCGGCGTTCCGTGGATGAATCCAAAGAGTACCGCTTGCAGTACAATTGCGATCCACACCGGCATGGCCCGTTCCAGCCGCGACTGGATGACGCCGCGGAACACGAGCTCCTCCGCAAGCGGCGCGCCGGCCACCACGGCAAGCGCCGGGATCAGCCCCGTCTCTGTGCTCAGGCGCATGGCTTTTCCATATTCCTCCATCCAGCTTTCCGGCAGCAGGGCAAGCACCAGACTGACCAGCACATAGAGGCCGACCGCGCCGAAGGCGCAGAAGCCCACCGTCCAGCCCGAGCAGTGACGAAGCCCCGCCGCCTCGGATAGCGGCTTTTTCCGCAGCAGGAACCACAGCAGCAGTACCGCGGCGATGATCAGACACGATAGCAGCGTGAGCGCCGACAGGCCGTCAAGAAGCCGCTCCGCCACCGCCTGCGCCCCCTGTGCAAGGTCCGCTCCCCTATTGATCGCTGCATCGGCAGCGATACCGATCCCATAGACAAAGGGCAGCAAAACCTGCACCGCCACAAAAAAGAGCAGATACAAAGCGGATCTCCCCAGCGCAGCCAAAACGCCCTTTGCGGAATAGGAATGCTCGGTTTTCATATCTTCCCCCTCCTTGTCCGGTCCTAAAATTGCCGCAGCCTCCATTTTGTGTGCGGGCCACTTCAAGCAAGCTCGGCGCAGTGAATGCCAGCGCGTTTTATTCGTCTTTTAGTTGAAAATATTCATTTATCTCTATACCGTTTGTTTAATTATACTGTATTATCAGATGCTTGTAAACAGCATTTTGTGAAAAGCAATCTTTCGGCAACGGCCTGTATTTGTCCGGTCCATCATACAGTTTATGATACAGTGAACTTCTGCGTTCTTCTCACTTTTCGTCAGTTTTACTAAAAATATTTTAGCTTTTTCTGCTGGACAAGTGCAAAAGAACGTAGTATCCTATAAAAAATAAACGAGGAAGATGGATGATTCATCCGATAAACTGGTCAAACACAACAAAATAAGGAGGAAAACGCATGGCATACCGGGAAAGCTACGCAGGAAAGATCAACCGCAAGCTGAACAAGAAGCTCCACGTCGTCGAGGTGGCCTCGGGACGGCAGAAGGCCGACCTCGTGCTCAAGAACGCGACGTATGTGAACGTCTTCTGCAACGAGCTCAGTCATGGCGACATCGCCGTGGCCGAAGGGCTGATCGCAGGCATGGGCGAGCATTACGAGGGTGCGGTCGAGGTCGACATGGGCGGCAAGCTCGTGCTGCCCGGCTTTGTCGACGCGCACATCCACTTAGAGAGCGCGCTCGTTTCCCCCAAAGAATTTGCCAACGCCGTCATTCCGCACGGCACCACGACCGTCATCACCGACCCGCACGAGATCGCCAATGTCATGGGTACCGACGGCATCGAGTATATGCTGCAGGCGACGGAAGATCTGCCCGTTGACGTGCGCTTCATGCTCCCCTCCTGCGTGCCCGCAACGCCGCTCGACGAATCCGGCGCGGTGCTCGATTACCGCGCGATCGACTCGTTCTACGAGCACAACCGCGTCGAGGGTCTTGCCGAAATGATGAACTATGTCGGCGTCGCGAACGCCGACGAGCAGGTGCTGGAAAAGATCGTCGCCGCGCAGGCGCACCACAAAAAAATCGACGGCCATGCCCCCGGCCTTTCGGGCAACGACCTGAACGCCTACATCGCCGCCGGCGTCTATTCCGACCACGAGTGCAGCACCGTGGAGGATGCCATCGCCAAGCTCGAGCGCGGACAGTACATCATGATCCGCGAGGGCACGGCCGCGCGCAACCTCGATGCGCTGCTCCCGCTGCTCACACCGCAGTATTACACCTACTGCATGTTCTGCACGGACGACAAGCACCCGAACGATCTTCTCGAAAAGGGCCACATCGACTACATCGTGCGCCGTGCCATCAAGTCGGGCGTCGACCCGATCATCGCCGTCAAATGCGCGAGCCACCACGCCGCGCGCTACTTCCTGCTCAACAACCGCGGCGCGATCGCGCCAGGCTTCCTCGCGGACTTTGTCATCATCGATAACTTTGACGATTTCAACATCCTTGAGGTCTACAAGAAGGGCAAGCTGATGTTTGACGGCAAGACCGTCACGCCGTTTGAAGCGCCCGAGATCGATCCACACCTCGTCAAGCGCTCGCACGAGACGTTCCACGTTGCGCACCTTGAGGCCACGGACTTTATCGAGTCCCGCCCGCGCGCGGTGCTCGGCATGGTGCCCGGCGAGATCGTCACGACCGATGCGGGCTACGCCGAAAAGATCAGCGTTGAGGACGACATCTTGAAAATTGCCGTCATCGAGCGCCACAAGAACACGCACCACATCGGCATCGGCTACATCAAGGGCTACGGCCTCAAGTCCGGCGCGGTGGCGACATCCATCTCGCACGACAGCCACAACATCATCGTCGTCGGCGCGAACGAGGAGGACATGGCCGCGGCGGTCAACCGCGTCGTCGAGCTCGGCGGCGGCATCGTCGTGATGGACGACGGCAAGGTGCTCGGCGAGCTCCAGCTCCAGATTGCAGGCATCATGAGCGAAGCGCCGCTTATCGAGGTCAACGAGGCGCTCGAAAACGCCAAGGAGCAGGCCTTCAGGCTCGGCGTCTCGCGCGGGGTCGACCCGTTTATGACGCTTTCGTTCATGGCGCTGACCGTCATTCCAACGCTGCGCCTCACGACGCGCGGCGTGTTCGACGTCATCAATCAGCGCTACGTGTGATCTTACATTGTGAAAGGCTCCGGCGCAGTGCGCCGGAGCCTTTTTTCGAAAAGTTTTGCTTGCAAATGCTCCCTGCATCGCATATAATAATTGTTGCACCTGCCGGTGTGATGGAATTGGTAGACGTAGCGGACTCAAAATCCGCCGCTGGCGACAGCGTACCGGTTCGAGTCCGGTCACCGGCACCAAGAGCAGAGGACCTGCGCCGCAGGTTCTCTGCTCTTTTCTTTGAACGGGCAAAAGAAAATCCGGATATTAAAATTGTGGTCGTTTGGCCGGGGCAGTACCGGAGTGAGGCTTTCCTCTGCGATCCCACTGTTGCACTTGAGAAGATCCGATAAGCAGCATTGTATTCCTCGGAAAATCCACAATGCTGTGCGAGCCAGTCTGTCATCGCCTTTCAGGCCGCAATCAAAGTAAGAAAAAGCACGCCTGCCAAGCAGACGTGCTTTTCATTTTGTGTCAGGGGTTTTGGCTTTTCAGCGTCTTCCGCCGAAGCCGCCTCCGCGGCCACCGCCAAATCCGCCGCCGAACAGGTCGCCGAAGATGTCGCCCAGGTCCACACCGTCGCCGCCAAAACCGCCAAAGCCTCCGGAGCCGAATCCTCGTCCTGTAAATCCACCGCCATATCCTCCGCCAAAGGGTATAAATATTGGAAATATACCGAATCTTATACAGAAAAATATGATTATAATCAATAATAAAAATCCGAAATCATCACCGGATGATGGCTGCTGCGGCACAGGCCCGTTAACGGAAAGTGTTACACCGTATGCTCTTGCAATGTAATCTGCTAATTGATAAGTACCTCTCCAGATTCCGCTTTGATAGTCTCCCTGCCTAAAGTACGGCAGCATCTGTTCATCTCGGATTCGTCCTGCTTTCCCGTCAGGGATAATACCCTCAAGCCCGTATCCAATTTCTATTCGTAATTTTCTTTCATTTGGCGCAACAAGTACAACTGCTCCGGTATTTTCGCCTTTTTTCCCGATTTTAAACTCTCTGCCTACATCAAGAGCGGTCTGCTCAATGCTTTTACCGTCAAGAGATTTAACAGTAACAACCGCAATATCAGCGCCTGTCTTTTTTTGCAAATCCCACAAAAAAGCATTTATAGAATTTTTTGCACCGGTATCCAAAACA